>Ga0075160_10000444_pt1 | contig 26364 bp, 16 predicted proteins | sample JI91814C2DNA_FD_70969 | JGI IMG/M metagenome (GOLD analysis project Ga0075160, IMG submission 70969) | Wastewater effluent complex algal communities from Wisconsin, to seasonally profile nutrient transformation and Carbon sequestration -... | ecosystem: Engineered > WWTP > Effluent > Algae... | reverse complement strand
ATTTCTTTTTCCCAGATGTCCGAGCCAGAAGCTGATGTGCGGATAGACGATATTATCCACCCATCTTTCTCTAAGTCTTTTCCTTCTCCGATCATCTGTCTCTCTGCGGCAGTTTGGGATTGTGTGAAGGTAATTGCCGGCGGTCTAAGTGTTGTGCAATTATAAAATGCGAATATCCAGAAAATAAAACTAAGTTGAAAAATTCTCATATAACCAAACCCTCGATCATTTGTAAGTAGATAATTCTGTTTCTGTCCGCTTTAAAAAACTGGCAAGCGGAATTCTTTCTTGTGAAATCATATCTTTCTCAACGTTAAACACCAATGTGTTAAACACTGATTTTTGAAATTTAATAACTGCATAGACTAATCCTTTTGTAAGCTCGACTTCAATTTTATCTACGCGGTAACTATTAATAATCCGATCGGTCATCCAATTCTCCGGACTTACAATTCGAATTGCGCTCTTACCAAAATCTTCTCCAATGTAAAAGGTGCTAAAAAAAAGTTCTAAATTTTCAATTGGGTCGTTTAGATTTTTTCCGGAAATATTTAAGTCGAGTTTAATTCTTCCGTCATCTATCTTCTTTTGCATTTCTTTGGGAAGGAGTTCACTTAAATCAATATCCCTGACTTGTAAAACAGCAGAATATTCAATCTTAGTAGGGTCTCCATTTCCAATATTGAATAAAATATCTTTCCCATAAATAAATCCGTTCATGGAACTAGCTTTCATATTATCAATGGTTAAATAATTTTCAATGTAGTCTACTCGTGCCACAAAACCGGGAGTATCCCCAATTGGTTTTACAAAATCTAGCTTGGCATTTTCAAGCGAAGGATGAGTTCCTGTAATGGACTGAATCGATAGATTTGGTAGTGCATCCTGTCCATAGGTCTTTACGAAATTAGTTTTATTTCCATTCAAAAGATCTTCTGTTGTCTTGTCGTTGATGTCATGCAAGAAGGGGATATTCATCTTTAGCCCGTTGACTTCATACACCTGACAACCTTTTCCGGGGCAGGTGCTTGTCTTGTAGACAATAGAAGAATCATTCGAGCGAAGTTCCCCTTTGATTAAATTGTCTTTTACATTGATGTCAATATCCAGATCTCCCTTAAAAGACATTCCCTTTAGCACATAACGGAAAATATCCGATTCGAGAGTTAAATTCCCATTTAACTCACCGGCGTATTCACCAAGAGGAGGATTCCCAGTGCGCGGCTTATAGAAGTTACCCTTAAAAAGACCTTTGAATTTATTCTGGAAGGCAGAAAGAGTGATATTATCTATCGTAAGAGTTTCCTTTTCGTCTTTCGCAATTTCAACGATGCTGCTAATACTTAGATCAGTAAGCTCCAATGCCGGCAAACTTGCATTTAACCCAATATCAATTCTTTTCTTGGACTTGTCTTCTTTGTAGTCGGCAGTTCCATTTAGAGTCAATAGATTTCCTAGACTATTTCGAAGTCCCGCAATTGTTCCGCGAAGAGCAACAGGCACTGTAGGAATTAGGTGAGTGACGTTAGCGTTTACTTTCAATTTGTCGAGCTTGGCGATTGTGCCTTTTGTCATATCCAAATCTAGAACAGAATCAATACTTGCTGCGATTTCTTTGTTTTCATTCTTAACCGTTAGTGTCAGTGGTTCTACTTTTAATGTTTCGATTTGAAATCCGCCATCGAAGTCAACTAACGTCTTTAATTTCAATTCTATTTCGTTGATTCCAGAAAGTCCTCTTCCTAATTTATATCTCAACCCTCGTAAGCCTGCTTTCAAATCTACATTCAGCAAAGCCAATTTCTTTCCGGTAACCTTGATAAATAAATGGGCTCGTCCCATAACATCTGGAACAAACTTTTCAATTACAACTTTATCTAAATCCAAATTTACATCTACATTTTCTTGCGGAGAGACTTCTCCTTTAATCTTGAGAACGATTCCATTGTATTGTCCTTCTAGGTTGTGAATTTCCAATTTGGTAAGTATGGGCAAAAGGTTATTATGCGAAGATACTTCTTTGGTAAGTAAATTCAAATAAGCTACAACATCTAAGTCGATGATTGGCATATTGTGAATAGCACCGAACAATTCGACGATGATGTTCTTGCCTTGAATTCCACTATCTACTTTTAGATTGTCTAGTTTGCCATTTACGGTAAAAGGTTTTAAACTAAAAAAACCACTTAGATTCATAGGTGGAATGATGGGGACAGTGTCCGTTATCCGCTCTACTCTATCCAAATCAATCTTTGATTCAGTCACTTCAAAATGAACTTCTGGATTTTCTTTTAATGCATCTAGAACTTCCCCCTTGCCCTCTAGGAATTTTTCGCCTGCAAAAGAAATGATTAAATCTTTTAATTCTACCTTATCGGTGTCGGGTGTGTAATTTAGATCATAACCGATTTTAAAATTAAACGGTTGGATATTTCCCGTTTTCATTTTAATAGGAATATGCTCTGAGCCAATGTTTAAGCTAGAACTTAGCATGGGCACATCGCCTGAATTGTTATTATTTAGAAGAAGCGAAAGTTTTAAATCACTTTGCAGCGAAGCGATATTATCCTTCATCGAGATTTGAATATCATCAGTAGGATTGAGTTGGATATTTAATTCGTCTATGATTGAAATTGCTTTTGTCGAATAAGGTAGAGTAGAAAACCGCTTTGTATTCAACAGAAAGTAAAAACTAAAATTATCAAGGAACGCATAAAAGTATTTTTCCCCTTTCTCGGCTTCTATTTCGATTTTTAAATCATGAATAAAAAAATTCAAGTAAGCACTGACAGGAATTGGAAGAGATAGCTCATTTGCACTTTCTTTTTCTTCTTTTTTCTCTTCTTCCTTTTTCTCTTCACTGGGAGGAAATAAAGTCTCATAGTTCCACTTTCCATTTTTTTGCCATGCATGTATTTCTGGCTTGGTGAGAGAAATCTCTGTTAGCTTTAATCGACCTGTAAAGAGTAGCGGCAAATTGTAAGCAACCGCTAAACGCTCTAATTTTAAGACTGGCTTCTTGTCAAAGTCATCTCCCGATGCAATTAGAATATCATTTACGATAATTCCAAAGAAAAGAGAAAAACGTTTTACATCGAGAGATATTGAGCCGGTTGAGGCAGAGGCAAATCCTTTCTTAATTAAAAACTCGCCCGTATAAGAATTAAATACGAGCTTGTAGAGTATAATCAATATTATTAGAAAGCGAACTAGCTTTCTTTTAAAAAAAGATTTCAGGAAAAGCATTTACTTCTTCTTTTTAATTCTATCTATAGGGGCTACTATCAATTTGCTCATCTCGTCAATTCGCTTGATGTAACTTTCCGTTCCTTCTTTTTTAATTTTTGTGTATGCCTGGATTCTTGTGTGAATGTATTTTTCTGTTTGTGGATAGTATTTGATTAGAGTTTGCTTCTCTTCGTCTGAAAATGGACTCGACATAGGGGAGTTCAGCCTGTTAAATGCTGCTCGCAATTTGTTGTCTCTGCTTTGTTCGCATAACAGTAATTTGTCTAATTGTTTATGTAAACATAAAATCCCTTGAAAGCTTGCGATGATGTCTTTGATTGGTTTTTGGAAAATATCTTCTAGTCCTTCTTCTGAGGCTACTGTCTGGTATGTGCCTTCTGATGCGATAGCGATTTTTTTCAATTCTTCTGCTGTCTTATCATCAACACCAAAGCCGATTACAGAAAGTTTTATAGCAAGTGTTTTGCTATTTAGCATAACTAATTTCTTTGCTTCTTCGACAGGGTCTCCATTGCAACTCTCTCCACCGTCTGTAATTAAGATTAGATTGAACTTCCCTTTTTTATCTAAGATGGATTCTCTAAATTTTAAAAGAGAATAGGCAAGAGGCGTTCCAAGCTCAGGCTTCATATTGTTTATATGCTCTTTTAGACCTTTGCGATTTAATTTTTGAAATGGAGATTGTAATTCGGTGAAGGACTTACAGCCATTATCCTCTCCTCCTTGTTCTTCGCCTTCTGGTAATTTAGTTCCATAAGAATAAAATCCAAGTCCTGCGGCTGTATTTGGGAATTTTTCGATTAACTTAAGAGAAACTCTTTTGGCAACTTCCATGCGTGTATCATCGCCTAGCTTTTCACCCATACTACCACTTTGATCTAGTATCATGACTAAATACTCATCTCCATAGAATCCACTGCAACCGGCTGGATCACATTCATCTTTTTTGGGATCGAGTCCTGCGTATTTTTCTAGTGCATCGCTGATTCCATCTTTGTCATCATCTGTGAGAATCTCAAGAGACTCACTGAGAAGTGGGACAAATACCAATAAGCCGACAAGTAGAAGACTCAGTAGAACTTTTAAACGAGGGTTATTTAGTTGCATAGTTAATTCTCCATTTTTGATTTTCTAAGCATACAATTTCCAAACCATTCACATCTTAAACAAAAATCATCTTCTGTGTTATAAGTGGCAGGACTACAAATATTTGCATTAGGGATTTGATAGGGTTGCAGATACTCTTCTTTATCCGCTAAATTGTTTATTTTTTTAATACTTTCTCTAATTTTAACATTTTGTGCAATCTGATCTTTGAACGGTTCATTTTTAGATTCTATCGCCTTTGCAAATTCATCTTTGGTAAGAGTAATTTTAAATACAATTCTTTGTTCTGTTCTTTTAATAACGAAGAAATAAAAACCAAATCCTACAATGGCTCCACCTAAATGTCCTAGATTGCTAATGGGGGCGGAATAGAAAAATTCCAATAGAAATCCAATCACGAGGGAAACAAAGACTGCGTTCTTGGCGCGAATAGGGAGGATAATAAGGATTAACTCTTCTTCGGGAAATAAGAGTCCAAATACTGCAAGGAGACCAAAGACTGCACCGCTTGCGCCGACTGTTGGAATTTTCATTAGCATCTCAACGTTCTCAGGAACTATGATATACTTCATGACTAACGCATTTCCCATGATAAAAATTCCACCGCCTAATTGAGCTAGAAAGTAAAGAGATAGTAACTTCGATTTTCCGATGATTGGTTCAATGTATTTGCCAAGCATATAGAAACCATACATGTTCATAAGAATATGAAAAGGGATTATGTCGAAATAAGTAGAGTGTAAAAAACCATAAGTAAAAATCTGCCAATAGCTACCTGATAAGAATAAATTTGGGGTTAGTGCAAAAAGATAAGTCATCGTCAAATTCTCGCTCAACTGCATTAAAAACACAATGCAGTTCATCAGTAAGATCAAATTCAAAGGATGAAATATCGAATACCCAAATAGAGTGGGCGCTGTTGCCGTTTTCTTTTTTGCCATATTAAGGATTAGATTTTACAACTCTTTCATTTAGTCAAGTCATCCTATGTTTGTTTTTGGGGTTCAAGAATCTGAAACAAAAAGAGAATACTAAGCCGAGTAAGGTGATTTATTGACAATATAGGTTGCTGTCTGAGCAGTGATTATGATAATTCCATCCATGAAAAATGATTGAAACCTATTTATGAAAAGAAGAATTGATTTCTGATTTGAATAATGCGTCAAGTTAAATCTCCTACCAAAGCTTAAGCCTACTTTAGATGACTTAGTTCAACTTGGTTTTAGAATTTCTAAAGAAACTTACAATGACATTTTAATAATCGCTGGAGAGTAGCTAAGGAACGAGACTCTTCTTTGCAAGATGAAGACATCCTTTCCTTTTACATAATACCAATCTAAAAGCCACATAGAAGCGACATAGAAGCCGAATTTGGCTTCTATGTCGCTTCTATGTCAGAACTACATCTATTATACTCAATACGTCTCGCACAATTATTGCATACATTTTATACATAAGCGTTATTCCTGATTAAGGGTAAAATTTTAAGAAAGGAAGTTTAAAATATGAGCACATTGTATAAAAAAAATATGCAAACGATTGACTTGACCTGCACAAACAAAGGAAACTCCTCTTACCTTTTAAAGGTTACAGTTTCTCATAATGAGAAGGGGATTATTTATAAAGTGACCTCTGTTCTTTTTGCACATGGTTGGGACATTGAAGAAGCTGTTGCGGAGACGGTAGATGGTAGACTTGTGAAGGATGTGTTTATCATTCGAAATTTGCAAGGCGAAAAGATGACAGAACAGGCTTTGCATCAAATCAAAGCGGAGTTAAATTCCCTTTTTTATGAAGGGATGTCTGTCATTGATTATCTCGAAAAATCCGGCAAAGACGTTGACTCGTATAAGCAACCTTTCAATTCTACGGTTAATCTGTTTAATCCGCCGTCGATTGATTCGACTGTGTTAGATATTCGAACTCTCGACAGACCCGGACTTCTTTACGAAATATCCCAACTTCTCTATTTGATGAATGTGAATATTATTTCTTTCACAGCAAAGACGGGGAGCCGAGAGATCCGTGATAGTTTTTTACTATGCACACCCGAGCGAGATCGCCTAACGGATGAGGAATGCGATATACTCAAGCGAAAACTTTTGAGCGTGCTTAGCTGATGAGAGTGTCATTCCTCTGGATGTTTCCCTAACTCAAAAGAATTTATAAATTCATTGATTGTATTGATGTGCTCTTCTTCGGGGGATAATCCATTTTCGCCGGGGTCATACAAATGCTCATCGAATACATGGAAGTCAAATATGCGAAGTTCAAATTCAGGAAGCATGATGATAATATTTTCGGAATGTAGGTCTAGAATTAATTTTTCCTTTTGAGCCAAATAGCGAGTAGCCTCTATGACTCGATGAAAGTTAAATGCAATTTTTTTCAGTTTAGAAACAGGAACATTTCCAAATTTATGTGTATCAAAGTTTAATTTCCACTTCGGTAGAAATTTATCTTCGAGTGGATTTTGTTTTACTTTTTCTGTAAGCTTTACAAATTCTTTAAGATGCTTTCCTGGAATGAGTATTTGATTATCGCAGGGGGTAATCGTAGTTTGCGGTATTCCGACCGGTGTTCTCCTACTTCTCAGTCCCATGAAAAATTTTGTTGGCAATACTAAATCAGGTAGCAGAGTCTTTACCTTCCAGTAATGAAGTCTTTCTAGTCCGAGTCGTTTGAATTTAAAATCTAGAAGTTCTTTAGAAGAATGTTTAAAGCATCTACTCTGTAGATAATTTTTTAGCTCCATCTCTTCTGGTTTTAAATACATTTCTAAGTTCTTAGAAACTTCTTTAAATAAAGAGCCGAATAGCGGATCAGAGCCTAATTTCGATTTGCCTACCTTTACTACTTGATTCCAGGGAAGCTTGTATACGAATTTATATCCACCTCGCCCTATGAAATCATCATTCGTAATCGGCATGAAATTTTCCATAAACACACCGTTGAATTTATATGATATTTGAAATACATGCGTGACTGGAAATATTTTTTCATATACCTTGCGGATAATACCTGATTTGCGCAAACTCAAATCAATTGGAAGTTCTTCGACTGGAATCGGAGTATCTGATTTAGAAGCATTAAAAGAAAGTTCTTTCTCTAGTCCCTTTTCGAGTATTTCAATAAAATTAGGGAGGTTATTGAAATTTTTGAAAGTAAGGAAGTTCTTTACTCTTTTTCTATAGGTATTGAATTTTGATTCTTCAGCCATGTTTTCTTATTGTCTCCAATATTCCTTCTCCGAATTTTTCTATCTTGGCGTCCCCAAGTCCTTTGATATGAATGAGGTCTTGTTTGGATTCCGGTTTCAGATTTGCAATTCGAGTGATGACAGCATTATGCAGAACCATAAATTTTTTCCACCTATATTTTCTCGCTTCTCTATCTCTGTAATTTTTTAACGCCTTCACGAGTGCCTGGCTTGGAGTTTGAATCTTACGAACTCTTGTGCCGGAAGCAATCTCGGATTCTATTTTTTCTTTCTTAGAGATTGGCGGATGAGTTGCCAAATAAAGTTTTGGGTATTTTTGCCCTGCTATTTTAATTTCTTTTGTAAAAGTTAAGTCTTCTAGTTTTGCTAGAATTGCCTCTTCTGGAATTTTGGATAGTTTTCCATGAAATGGGGACTTGTCTACTTTCATTCTTAGGATTGCTTTTGATTTTGATCCCCGCAAAATTCCGACTAAAATCTTTTTGCCAAATACTCCTGGATAATAAACCAATAGTTCTTTTATTGTCTTTAGTTCATCAGCGGTAAATTCGTATTTGCTCTTCTCTAATTTCTTTTGTTTTTTGTCTTCTAATTCTTCTAAGTAAGAATGCTTTGTATCCTTTGTCTTAGATCGGCAAATATCACATATCCCACATGATTCAATTTCTTCGCCGAAGTAGTCACATAGAAATTTTTGCCTACAAACGGTAGAGTAGGCGTAAGCCTTTATCGCGTCTAATAGTGTTTCTCCTCCCTTTCGGTTGGATTCTTTTCGAATGATAAAACTCTGAACTGCTAAGTCTCCATTTTGAAAAAATAAAATACATCTAGAAGGCTTCCCATCTCTACCTGCACGTCCTGCTTCTTGGTAATAAGATTCTACAGAGGAAGGAATTTGATAGTGTAGAACGAGTCTCACATCAGGAGCATCGAGTCCCATTCCAAATGCGTTAGTAGCTACAAGTATCTTTACCTTTCCCGATGAATAATTATTTTGTGTTTTTTCGCGCATGGAGTCGGTCTTGCCTGCATGGTATCTCGCCGCCTTATGACCATTATCCAGTAGATATTTACAAACTTCGTCTACTTTGTTCCGAGTCGCACAGTAGATGATAATTCTTCCTTTGTGATTTTTCTCTTCTTCCAATTCAAGAATTTCTAAAAGCTTTGTATCTTTTTCTGTTTCTGTTCGGAGGTATTCTATTTGAAAAGAAAGATTGGGTCGAAGAAAACTTTTTTTAATGAGAGAGGGATTGTTTAGATTTAAAGAATTTTGTATATCCTGTAAGACTCTCGCTGTTGCAGTAGCAGTCAGTGCAATAAAAGGAGCCTTGGGGTGAATGAGGCGTAGCCGGTGAAGCTCTCTATATTCCGGTCTAAAGTCATGTCCCCATTGCGAAACACAGTGAGCTTCATCTACAGCAAAGAAATTAACCTTCATTTTCTTTAGCATCGTTGTGAAATATGAGGAAAGCGCCCGCTCTGGTGAGATATAAAGTAGTTTGATTTTTCCTGTCACTGCTCGGCTAATCGCTGTAAGCTGTTCTAGTTCATCCTGAGAGGAGTTACAAAATAGAGCAGGGACGCCGATTCGATTGAGAGACTCCACCTGGTCTTTCATAAGTGCAATCAGGGGAGAGATTACTATCGATACGCCTGTTTCTTTTATGCTAGCAGGAAGTTGGTAGAGTAGGGACTTTCCTCCGCCTGTCGGCATAACGGCTACTACATCTTTGCCCGAAAGCAAATCATTAATAGCCTCCCTTTGTCCATCTCGAAAGGACGATAGACGAAATACAGATGATAGTTGTTCTTCTAAGGATTGCAAAGGGGATTACACTTTAAAATCTTCTGGCAGGAAAACGGGAAGTTTATCAAAACTAACTTTATGAAAATCTTTATCATTGTAGGTAATGACTGCATTTGCCTTAGCTTTGCGTGCAGACATATAGTGGAATAAATCATATACAATTCCACCCGATAAACCTAAACTAGAAATTTGTGAGATGACTTCTCTGTAATCTTTCTCTTCGAGTGTAATGATTTTGAAATTAGGATAAATATTTTCTTCCATAATTTTTTTTATTTCCAAAGGGGAGATTCTAGTCTTTAGGGGAAGCTTTGAGTATACGGAATAAAATTCGAGAAGAGCATGAGCGGATGTAATTAGATCTATTTTCTTAGTCAAAGTTTTTTCTAAAAGAGAAAAACATTCTTTGTGATTGGGATGACTCTCTGCAAACGCAGGAATCAAAACCGAAGTATCAAAGAAGATTTTCTTTGTCATACGAAATTATCCCTCTCCTTACGTGCTTTTTGGATTAGCTTGACTGGATCTGATTCGCCTATCCAGTCTGTTGCGACTACTGTGAATTTGCCTTTCTTTTTAAGGGTGGATTTTTCTTCTATTTTTCGGACACGAATTTCAAACCCATCCACAACGATTTCTAGTTCCGTATCAGGACCAATTCCTAGCTGTTCTCTAAATTCTTTAGGGACTACGAGTCTTCCAACTTTGTCTATTACTACTGTCATAATGGTTCCAATCTAATTACCAATTCCCAAATGTCAATGGTAATTTTAAACATGGAAAAAGGTTCGAAAGGTTAGATTAATTCTAGGTTTATGAATTCTTTTGGACTTGGGAAGAGCGTGTAGCCAATTTGTTTGGGTTGTTCCTTTCATTACCAGCAGGCTTCCGTGCTCAAGTGTTACAAATAAAGATTGGTTTGTTTTTTTATGTTTCAAATAAAATTTGCGCTCTGCTCCAAAACTTAGAGAAGCAATACAGGTATTTTCTCCAAGCGATTTCTCATCATCACTATGCCAGGACATTCCTTCTTCTCCGTCATGGTATAGATTTAGAAGACAGGAATTAAATTTGATACCGGATAAGTTCTCGACTACTCGTTTAAGAACGATTAGCTCCTCTGTCCATTCCAATGCTTGCTTTTCCGTGTTTGAATAGGAGTAGTTAAAGCCGGTATCTCCATACCAGGCTACTTTTCTTTTTGTAACGATATGCTTTCCGAAAATAATGACTTCGTCGTTTTTCCACTCGATAGTTTTTAGAAGTTTGGTTAAATACTTATTTGCCTCTATCTTATCGAATATAACTCCATAGTATTCCGCAATCCCATCATACGGCAAAACATTGTAAGCCCCTTTTTGTGTAAATAAATCCATTCATTTCTCATTTTTTATTCAGAAATGTATTGAATACCCATAGAAGTGCAAGTGCGCCGAGTAGGGCTGAGATTAGACTGCCAATGATGCCGAAGGAGGCAAAGCCTATTAGCCGCAAGAGAAATCCACCGACAACAGAGCCTGCAATACCGAGAAGCATATTCTTTAAAAATCCAAAGCCTTTTCCTTTATATAGAAGTCCTGCAACATAACCAGCGATTGCCCCTATTATAATCATCCCAATTAATTGAAACATATTTGTTCTCCTTTTTTATTTTAAATCTACAATTTGAAAATCCGCAATCGTATCAGGCTTAGATGTAGCCGGAGTCTGTTGATCTTTTGTAAGTTCTTTTACTCTTTCTGATAAATACAAATCCAACATATTTATCGTTATCCGACCTTTCTTCGAGTAATCGGCTTTCCCGTTTAATCCTTCTACAAGAGCTTTGGTAAATGCACCGTTGCCCCAACTTTTATCTTCTAGAGAGAGTTGGTTTTTAGTAGAAGAGGTAAATACTACTATGCCGTTCTCTGCGTCGGATAGTTCATTGATTAAAATGGTTATATCAGTTGGATTTCCTTTTCCGAATACATTTGCCGAGTGACAGGTATCTCCAAAAAAGATTACCTTTCCCTGAATTGCATTTAACGTATTTTTAATTTCTAAATAGGAAACGCCCGTGCTTTTAAATTTATTTGGATCAAAGTTAGATGGCAGAAAATAATAATTGCCCAACGCATCGTTTACTCCATGACCCGAAATAAAAATCATCGCGTAGTCATTTACTTTCGTCGCGTTTTGAATCCATTCTAATCCATCTAGGATATTACTTGTATTAGCCTCTTTGTCTAGCAAGGTCTTTACTGTGATATCACTATACATTTTGCCTTCTTGTTTTTCCATCGTCTTAACAAAATCTGTGGCATCTTTGGAAGCAAATTGTAGCTTCATACTTTGCTCATTATAATCACTGACTCCAATTGCAAGAATGAATAACCTTGGTTTTTGAATTTGTTTTTCTGATTTATCTTCCCAGTCAATTGTGAGGTTTTCTGGCTCGCTTGTATTGTATTTACTCTGTGCGATGAGGCTAACAACACTATCCCGAGGTGGAATGTCAATGGTGATAGTTTTTGGTGGACTATCTTTTTCGATTGATACCAAATTCATTCCCTTTGTTCCTAAGATTGGTCTTCCGTCGATTAATACTTTTATGCTTGTAACTGGATTTCCGGAAGGAGTTCTTACTTTGTATTGAATGGTTAAATGTCTATTTGCAGTTTTAAAAACACTCTTCGGAGAAATGATTTCTACCACTGGCGGATAATGGTCATTTAACTTAATTACTTCATTTTTTCTACCGGAATCCTCGTTCATTTTAGAAATGGTTTCTTGTTCATTCCCAATATCTAGGATTTTATCAATGATATCGGGTCGGTAGTATTTGGTCCTAAACTTAGCGAGTGGAAAAAAATCGGCAGCATGTTCTTTTCCTCTATTTACATTCCATCCTAAGAATTCTTCTGTTCCAGGAGCAGTATCGTAGTAACCGGAAGCAGTGCTGATTACCCACTTCTTTTTGTCTTTGTGGAGAAATAAAGAAAGTAACTCTGTTCCGTCTTCTGTTTTATACCAGCGAATTGTTCCATCTCCAAATGCGGCTACTGCAAATTTGCCGTTACGGGTAAGGTTTACTTCCCATGCAATTCCGGGTGCAGGCGCTTTCCAAATCTCCTGTCCTGATTTATTGTAATAACGCAAATTCCATTCTGTTCCTAGAATAAAATTATCATCTCGAATGGAAAGACATCTAGATGTTTCATGGTCTTCCAATACAATTCGATTGCCTTTGATTTGAGGGGCTGTGTTATTTTTCCAGTTGGATACTCTAAGGGAACTTGTGTCGGGTGCATCCATTCCACTTGTATCTAGCTCATCTAAAATAACCCGTTTGTCAATAATGGAAAATTGAGCGAGTTCTCTTCCAAATTGAGCAAATCCAAATTGAACTTTCTTTCCATCTTCAGAAACTAAAAAGTTGGATTGCCCATCTCTAAAATCAGGCGTGTCTGGAATCTTATAAATAATTCTTCTGTCTTGCTCATCTAAAATTCCAAAAGAGGGATCATGCGTGGAGTAGGCAATCCCTCCACTCTTTAGTGGTATTACATGCATAACAGAATTCCACGATGCTGGTAAATCCTTATAATCCCCTCGTCCACCATTTGACCATTTACGAATGAAGTAACCATTTCTCTGTGCCATTCCTCCGGCATAAAGCGATTGTCCGTCTTCTGACCAGGTGACCTTGCTTAAATCTCCATTGCTTACTCCAGAAGTGGAAGGGGCAAATGCATAATTGATATTATCCCCATCAATGTCGAAGACTTCTACCATGGTTCCAAATTCGTAGCCAACTACAAGCTTGCTTCCGTCTCCAGATACTCTCATGGAGATTGGAGTCCTTCCATTTTGTCCTGACTTTCTATCTAATAGTTTTAATTTTCCACCTTCTAGCGCATAATAACGTATATACCCATCTAGGCAGATTGTTATAATTTTGAGAGAACCATTGTGTAGAATAAACCCTGTATCATAACTTCTATCTCTGTAATCTAAATCTTCTGCTACTAAGTTAAAATTAGTAGCATTATAGAGTTTAAATCCAAGCCTTAAATTGGCAGTGAGGTATTTTCCATCGGGAGAATAGACAAGATGAAAAATGATTTCATTTACAGCAGGTATGGTTCTTTTTAGAATTCCTGTTTCCGTATCGAATATATAAATAAAGTATCCGTCTGCTTCTTCCATGCCTGTCCAGCCAGCTACGGCGAGTGTTTTACCGTCAGGCGAAAGAGCTACTGCATTTACCTTTCCTTCATGCCCCGCAGCAATGGGGACACGAATTGTTCTGAGTAGCTTTCCTGTAGATAGCTCCCAAATTTTTGCAGTCTTATCAGTTGATGCTGTGGCTAATAACCGATTGTCTTTATCAACACTGATCTTTCGAATGACAGCAGTATGCATTCCTGCATTGACTCGAAGGATTGGCTCGGTGGAAATAGGCTCTGCAATTATACTTTGAAAACTAATTCCAAGAAAAAAAAGACAAAGACATTTTATAAATTTCATAGCAGAGCCCTATTGAAAGATAAATCTATCCACATCTTCTTCGTTTACTACTTGTTTGCCGGAGTTAGTAAAGATAACATATTTCTTTCCCATCTGGTAGATCGAACCTCTTATCAGAGTGCCGTTTTTTAATAAGGCAGCTTCTGGTTGCTTTGGAAAATCTGGGAGTCTTAATACTTCGGTCTGAAGAGTTGAAATTGCTTTTTCTTCTTTTCTGTTTTCAATGAGAGTGAGTATTTCAGGTGTTTCCCATGTATTGCGTAACTTAGCTCCTTCGACTCCTACCAAATTATCCATTTCAACTTTTTTAGCTATAGCATCTGCTTCGCTTGTTGGCTCTACTTTTCTAACAGAAGGCTTTTCTGAGCATCGGAGGTTTAAAGTCGGAATAGGTGCTGTCGAATACTCCGTTCGCATCGCTCTTTTTCTTAATCCTTCTGCGTCCGCTTTTTGTAGAACATCAGCTTGTTGCTTAGGTGTTACTTCAATGGAATTTCCCGCACCCACATTTTGTGAATTATGATCTAAGTTAGAAACTAGTTTTTGAATTTCGGGGGTATTCTCTATTACCTCATCATCTTCTATTTCGGGTGCTCTTATTCTGGTTTGAACCACTCCTTCATAGACTTCAAGCTTAGTTCCACCATCTGGTGCTACGTTTACATCGAATGCTGTTCCTCTTACACCGGCAGTCACTGTGGGGGTAACAGCCTGTATCTTCTCGCCAGTAAATACTTTTTCTACTTTAAATAATGCGGATCCTTGTTTAACAAATCCTGAAAAAATATTCTCTTCCGATGTTTCTTTAAATCTTAAAGTTGCAAGAGTTTCTTCTCTGAGTCGAATGATGAATTCTGATTGCGATTGTTTGACTTGGATTTCACAATTGGATTTTTTTCCCACGTAGATGGTTTGGTTTTCTAATACCATATCACCAACATGTAGTTTTTTGTTTTCTGATGAAACATCTCCGACTACAGTCAAGACGATTGCCGTTGCACCGCTCTTCTTTACTGCCTTCTCTTCAGATTCCAGATATTCTTTAATTATTCTATTTCCTCTTGCCGCCGCCATGATTGCCGCTGTCCATCCGTTTGTATTCTTGGCGAGCACATCTGCTTTGTTATCAACTAGATATTTTACAATGGGGAAATAATCATTATTTGCCGCAAACATTAGCGCGCTTGTTCCGAGAGAGTCTTTATAATTAATATTCGCTTTTTCTGAGAGTGATTTTTTTACTCCATCCAAATTTCCAGCGCTAGCAGACTCCAATAAGTCTGTGTTCGCGTCTCCGTATAAAAAGGAGTAGGAGAATAAAAAGAGAAAGCAAAGTTTAGGTATACGTTTCATTTACAATAACCTTATTAGGAATTTACTCTAAAACATCTCTTTCATCATTCAGTCAATTCGATCTAAATCAGAGCGAGCAAATGGTGTTGCTTGCAAGTGGTTGCTCTAAGAATTTTAAATTGGAATCGTGTAAAAACAAAGAAACTCATGTTTTACACATTCCCAATGACAACCCAATTTTTTTGTTCAGCTAGTCGAATTCACTCCAATCGGAGAGTTGTTTTGAGTATATTGTTCAATGAATAGCTAGTAAGTGCTTTTGTAAATAGTAAATTTATTAACTTGTTGTAACAAGGAGACAAAAAAGGGTTGCCAATAAGCTTAACCATTTTTAATTTAAAATTCGTCACCAATTACGAGGAAAAAATCATAATGAAAAACTCTTTATTACTACTCATTCTACTCGCTCCTTTTTTTTCAAGCTGTTCCACCTTCTCTAAATTTTTCGCAAGTCCACCACCACCTGCTCCTCCTGCTTATGTAGCACCAAGAATTTACCCAGAAAAAATCAATCTCAGTGAAGTGAAAGTTGAGTCAATCAATGAATTGCCAACCGAGCCGCTGGGTGTTTACAAAGGCTCAGACGGAAATAACTACCTATTCTTAAACTTGAACTATGAAAATTCTGGACTATCAGTCATTGAAGCCATTAAAGCGGGAGAGATTTTAGATAACAATATCATCGTTCGCGATAACACAGGAAAAATCATTGGCTCGGATGTTGTAAACTTTCAAGCCTTTTCGACTGTAGAGAAAAAGCTTTATCAGAATACACAAGAGATTGTAAGAACCAAAGATGGTTTTGAAACTCCTGTTCGTCCGCAATCTAGCAAAAGGGAATTAGAGCCAGAAGTTTCTACAAGTTACCAAAGTAAAATTTATACTGAGAAAGAAAGAGTCCCACAAGTTATCAAATTAAATGAGCTTCCTCAAAATAATTCCTACATATCTATCAATTTAGAATTAGTTTATGTTGAACCATTTATTCAACAAATCTGCAATCAAAATAGCAAGACAAAAGAGCCTTGCAGTTTCGTAGATGAAGTTGTTAGAAAAGATGTAAGAGAAGCCAACAAGAAAAAGCTAGATGCAATCATTGCGGAATATCAAAAGAACAATGACAAAGCAGCAGTCGATAAAAAAAGTCCAAAGAAATTTGTTCTAACAGCTTCTGAAATACAAACCTTCAAAGACAAAATGAGATCTTCTGTTGTTAAGACAGGAACAACTCTAGAAGGGGAAAAAACTAAAATCGCTTCTTCTGTAGTAGATGTCGAAAAAGCAAAACTCAATTATAGAGAATGGAACTTAGTAAGTATACCAAAGTATTTCCAAATTAACACTGAAGTGATTAAACCTCTTATAGGTGGAGTCAATGCTTCTGGTAATTCCTTAACACCAGCTCCTCCTGTTAATACAGTTGGACAAGAAAACGCTGTTGCTCCTTCTTCCACAAATACTGTCGCTCCAAACACAAATACAGTTGTTCCAGCGGCTAATGTTATTAATCCTAGCAGTCCACTCCCGATTGAAGGTTTCTCTGATACTGTTACTCTAAAGAACGGAATAGTTTACAGAAATGTAAAAGCAACTATCAAAGAAACTACTGTCTTAATTACAGCGCAAGACGGTAAAACCATGGAGATTAACAAATCTGAATTAGTTAGCATTAAGAAATAAATTTTCCTTCCTTACTAAATCCCCCAAGCGGTAACGGGGGATTTGCCTTACCAAGCCTACAACACATTATTTTCGAAATCTTTACCAAGCGGCAAAGTAAAAGTAAACTTAGATCCTTTGCCTAATTCACTTTCTACACGAATGGTTCCGCCTTGCTTTTCTACGAATTCTTGACATAGAATAAGTCCGAGTCCTGTGCCTTTTTCTTTGTTCGTTCCGAGACTACTGAATTTAGAATCTATTCTAAAAATTTTACTTAGATTCTTGGGACTAATTCCTATACCTGTATCTGAAATGGAAATTTCTAAAAAATCTCCTTCCATTTTAGTGGATACTATTATTTTGCCTCCTGGATGAGTGAACTTAATTGCATTTGTTAGTAGATTACGAATGATCATATTGGATAAAGCTTCATCTGCAAACACAATATCTTGATCTGAGATGTTTTTTTCTAGGATAATGTTTTTATTAAATGCGTTGCTAGTAACAATAGGAAGGGTATTTAATAAAAGGTTGTTGAAAGGTAGATTTCTTGGGCTAACGACTATTTCACCTGTTTGTGATTTTGCCCATTGTGCCAAATTTTCTATAAGAGATAGGGCTGATTTTGCGGAATTAAAGATCAGTTGGCTATACTGCAAGAACGTAGACTCATTTAGTTTTCCATTATCTTTTAATTCATTTTCCATGATTTCGGATAAACCCATTATGCCGGCGAACGGATTACGCAGATCATGCGCTATTATTTTAAAAAACTTATCCTTTGTAGCATTGAGTTCTTCGAGTTTTGTTCGAGATTCTTTTATTTCAATATGAGTGGCTACTCGCATAAATAGTTCAGCAGGATTAAGAGGTTTCGTAATATAATCCACTGCGCCTAGTTCAAAACCATGCACTATTTTCTCTGGATCAGTGACTGCGGTTAAGAATATTACAGGAATTTCTTTTGTCGAAGGATTGGACTTTAGATTTTTACAAACTTCAAATCCATCCATTTCGGGCATTTGTATATCAAGTAAAATTAAATCGGGAGTTTTTGCTTTTACTGATTCAAGTGCTTCTTTGCCAGAGGTTGCAACACTTATATTATAGCCTTTGCTATAAAGCATATTGCCCAATACTTGAATGTTCTTTGTTGTATCGTCAACAATTAAAATTAAAGGCTTTTTCTTGGATTCCATTGTTATTCCTTTTCTAAGTAAATTGATATTTGTCCCAAAATACTATAAATATTGTCAATGTTAAATGTTTCAATACTAACAAATAATTGTTTGCAAATATAATTTATTTGCGGAATATTCTTATTATTCGCAAAGGCTTCCAATTCTTTTACAAGATCAATCAGTTCATCAATGACTAATACTTTTTTTAATTTCATAACTCTGGGTAAAAATTTTTGCATTATTACTGTTCTGTGTTCAAGCAAGGGTATAGAATCTTCTATTTCGAAAAGTCCTAATTCCTTTTTTGAAATTACAGCATTACTTATTGGTTCTTCGCTCTTTATAAAATCATACACTACTTTTACATTTTGCAGAGTGATAGTAAATGTTGTTCCTTTTCCGATTTCACTGGTTAATGAAATGTTACCTCCCATTAAGTGAATTAATTTTTTTGAAATGGAAAGTCCAAGTCCTGTTCCGCCATATTTTTTAGAATTCTGTCCTCTAACTTGTGCGAATGATTCAAAAATTTCATCTTGCTCATCTTCCGGGATTCCAATTCCAGTATCCTCAACTTTAATAATTAAGTGAATGGTCTCCGGCTTGATTTCCTCAGACTCCGCCGAGATGAATACTCTTACAAATCCAACATCTGTAAATTTAATTGCATTTCCTATTAGGTTTAATAGAACTTGTCTTAATCTTGTTTCATCTAAAAGTAGAGTCTTGGGAAGGTTAGGTTCGATTTCAATTGCAAGACTGATATTTTTCTGAGAGATATTATAAGAAAAAAGAATTTTCATTTCTTCCAAAATTCCTTTAATAATTGTCGGACAATAATTCAAATCAATCTTACCGGATTCAATTTTGGATAAGTCGAGGAAATCATTGATTAACCGCAATAGCATTTGTCCACTGATTGAAATTGAATTGGCATAATATGCCAGGTTTTTATCTTCTAGTTTAGAATGGAGTAATTCTGAGAATCCTAGAATTGCATTCATAGGAGTTCTGATTTCATGACTCATATTTGCAAGAAACTCAGATTTCGCATTATTAGCCGCTTCGGCTGCTTTCATCGCTTCTTTAAGAGACTCTTCAATCAGTTTGCGCTCTGTGATATTTGCATGTGTAATTACCACACCTTTTCCTTGACCTAATACAGGACGTACACGCATTAAGAACCAACGCTTTTCTTTTGGGGAATGGCAGGGATATTCTAAACTATATTCGGGTAATTCCCCATTCATTACTGAGCAGATTCCCTTATTAGCCTCATCAGCCTCTTCTTCATTTCCATATTCAGGAGCCTTAGCGCATACATCAATATAATTCATTCCAATAAAGTTGACGTCAGAAGAACAACCATTTTCAATAGCAAACTTCTTCCATGCTTTATTTACGGTAACTATAAAACCTTTTGGATCAAGCACGACTAGATGTTGGGAGAGAGAGTCGATTATGCTGATGTTAAAAATATTACTATAAGCTAACGCAGAATTAGAATCAAGGAGAGCTTTTTCGAGTTCTTTTCGCTTTTCAATATTTCTAGAAACTCCCATTACTTCAATATCTCCATTCGCGGTATGTTGAAAGTGTAGGGTGTTTTCGACCCAAATGTAGCTTTCATCTTTACATTTCTGTTGAACTTCAATAGTTTTATATTTTTTTTGGTTTGGGTTTTGTAAAAAATCTTCTAGCAATTCAGGCAAAAGCTGTTTAGCTGCTTCAGCTGATTTTTTTTCTATACTGTTTTCAACGTCCAATTGCATTGCTTCTTCAACAGTGTATCCAGATAAATTAAAACAAGATGGACTTACATAAGTCATTTTGTTTTGCGTAAGATTTTTAACCCAGATTACATCTGAAATATTTTCTGCAAGCAGTCTGTATTTTTCTTTTGCTTCAAAAAGTTCCTCATTCACTTTTTCATATTCTAGATTGCGCTGTTTTAAGTTTTCGTTAAAATATAGTAGGGATAAATCCAATTCGATTACTTGTTTGAATTGTAACAAAAGCTTTTCATTCTGCGATGAAAAATGATTTTCCTTATTGTCTAAAACGCAAATTGTTCCAAACGGTTGCTTATCCGGTAGATTAATAGGAAAGCCTAGATAACTAATCATTCCCAGCTTAATATCAGGGTTTTTGTCCCAATTTTTATCAAGTAACGCATTCGGAACGAGCAACTTCTTTTGATTCTTTATAACAGTTTCGCAATATAGCCCATACCATTTTTCTTTATCGCCGACGTTATAGGGATTATCCGCTGACTTACTAGAAGTAAAAACTTCCATATATTCATTTTCTACTTTCATTATTAGAGCAGCAGGAACACATACAATCTCAGCTAATAGATCAGCCAATTCTTGCCATTTTTCTATCAGTAGATCAGAAATTACAGTAGAGGATTTTTTCATAGTTTCCAATTTTTAATATGTTGTCCGTATACTTTGATTTTATTCTAGCTACCTAGCTTAAAAATGCCATGCTGGAACACTATATTTTTAGACATTCTTACTTACTAATATATTCTGATAGCTCTTGTAATATTTCATAAATCCTATCAATATTAAATGTAGTAATGCTTTCCTTTAATTTCTGGCAGAATGCTTTGAATTGGGGAATATTTTTGTTATCCGCATATGAATCTAATCTTTTTGCAAAATCAATCAATTCATCGAAGACTAAGGTCTTTTGTAATTTTATAATTTCGGGTATAAATATTTGAAGCAATTCGTTCTTATCCTCTATTTGTAATGATTTATCGGAGATAATAGCGATTACACTCTTTTCCATTGGCTTCTCTTCTGTTTCTGCTTTTCTTTCATAAGGCAAGTATTGAATTAGAATTTCCAGTAGTTCAAATTTAAAGATAGGTTTTAATAGAAAATCATTTACTATATAGTTGAATTTGTCCTTAGCCATTTGGCTACCCGATGCTGTAATTGCGATAATTGGGATTTCCTTTAAATCATTATCGAGCTTTAGAATATTTGCCGCTGTGTAGCCATCCATAACAGGCATTTGCATATCCATTAGAATTAAGTCAGGATGATGTTTACGGGCTAGGTTTATACACTCTTCTCCATTTTCTGTTTCAATGATTGTAATGTTAAATGGTTTTAGAAAGCCTTGTAATACTTGGCGATTGGTCTGAATATCTTCCGCAATCAAAATGAGTGGATTTTTAAATTGAATTTCTCTAAGCCAGCTTTTATCAGTTTTAGTTTCCTTTTCAAAATTTAAAGTCCCGATAGGAATATTAAAAAAGGAAACGGTAAAAATTGCCCCATTTCCGAATTCGCTTTCTACTTCAATTTTTCCACCAAGAAGTTCTACTAATCTTCGTGTAATCGTTAATCCTAGTCCAGTGCCTCCATACAGAGTATGATTTTGATTAGCCACTTGGGTAAATGGTTCGAAGATACGATTTAATTCTTCTTTTGGAATTCCAATTCCTGTATCCTTCACAGAGCATCTCAAATCTATTTTACTTGCATCATCTAAATTAGGGATAACTTCTATGTTAACTTCTACACCTCCGCTTTGAGTAAATTTTACTGCATTCCCGATGAGGTTAAATAGTATTTGCCGCAAGTATTTTTCATCCATAAGAATGCTTGCTGGAATATCCTGAGAAATATGAAAATTTAAACTGATTCCTTTTTCAGATGCCTTCATTATAAAAATGGATTTTATTTCATTGGTGAAACTACTTAGATTTAAAGGCTGTGGATTTACAACTAAGCGACCGGCTTCTACTTTAGAAATATCTAATATATCATTGATAAGACTTAATAATACATTGCTACTTTGAATAATATTTTCTAAATAATCAGTCAGAGCAAAGTTTCCTTCTAATTTATCCTGTAGTATACTGGAGAATCCTACAATTGCGTTGAGCGGAGTTCGTATTTCATGACTCATATTAGCTAGGAACTCCGACTTAGCCTTATTAGCCGCTTCTGCTGCTTCTTTCCCCTTTAGTATAGACTGTTCTATCTGCTTGCGAAAAGAAATATCCATATGATGCCATATCCTACCGTATCTGCGTCCGTCAATGTAGATAGGAATGAAATTTCGAATATATAAGCGATCGTTACTGATTTGAATTTCTTCATTTTTAATAGGTAGACCTTCTTTAACAATTTCAATAATTCGTGGTATTGCATTTGGAGAATCATAGATCTTTTCTATTCTTGTAAATATTTGAGCAGAAGTTAATCCTTGTAAACTTTCTGGAGTGTCTGTTAAATCAAAGAGATCACAAAATGCTTGATTGGCAAATTCAACTAGGCCATCTTCGGTAACTACTAATAATCCGCTTGATATATTGGAAATTAGAATTTCCAATTTTTGCAAGGTTGTTCTTAAAGCTTCTTTTGCTTGTTTACTCTTTGTCACATCAACAAAAGTAAGGATTCTACTATCAGGAAGACTCATACCTGAAACTACCATTATACGCTCACTTCCATCTTTACAGGTTACGCGGTATTCTAAGGGCTCAATATCTTTTTCTTCTTTGATTGCTTTTTCAATCGCAGTAGTCCATGTTTCAATTACCCATTGCCTGTAATATGGATCGGGGTAAGCGCGAAGTAACCACTCTTCTAGATTTGGGATGTCTTCAAGCGTATAACCAAATATAGCCTCAAAGTGTTCATTAATAAAATATAGTTCATCTTTGTAATTTGCAAGTCCTATTGCGATTGGCATTTTTTCGATAAAGAGACGAAACCTTTGCTCTGCATATTTTCGATCAGTTATATTATATGAATTCAAGCATATGCCTGTAATATCACCATTAAGCGCTCGAACTGGATTATAGGTAAAGGAAAACCATTCTCTTTTCCCATTTAAAGCTAAGAAATCCTTTTCTGCGTTAACAGTATTACCTTTCAATGCATTCTGAAAATCAGATTGAAACTCTTCCATATCGGTTGGAATTACATAATTTAGAATTGTTTCACCAACTTGCATCGCTTTACCAAAGATTATTTCTGCATTACGTCTTGCGATTTCATTGAACGCTTGAATGCTATAATCAGGATTAATTAATACAAAAGATTGTTGCGTGTTGTCTAGAATTGCTTTTAGATTGTTTGTTGATTGTTGGAGTAATTCTTGGCTTAGTTGTAATTCTGCAGTCCTTTCTTGAATGGTTTGTTCTAATACATGGTTTAGGCTTTTTACAAGATAAAAATTTTCTTTCTGTAACTTGTTAATTCTATCGCCTAACGCAAGAGAAAATAAAATGGCTTCCATAACAAAGCCAAAGGACAATATATTTCTACCCCAATAATTATATTCAATCATTCCATTTACTGTTAAATAATAAACGATTACGGAAATAAGAATCCAAAACCAGGCTATACTGTAAAATCGGGCATTTCTTTCCTTATCAATTAACCATTTATAAATTCCGACGCCAAAGAGGAAAACGATTCCCAATGTCCCTGATAATTGAACTGGATGGATAAGAGTATAATGGGGTAGAATATTAAATCCATCTAAGAGTAGAATGACGGAATGAGGGATAATATAAATTACTTCCAATATTCTTTTTAAAATTGGTTTTTCGAATAAGTTTAAAGAGTGGAATCCGAAGTTTGTAACAATAATACTCATAACAGAAAGAAAAGTGAGCGGATGTTTATATAGAAATGTGGCTATCGATTCATTGAATAGAAAATTCAAGATCGGATAATCATTTATAAAAGTTAGGTAGGGAATTGCCCAAAAAACATAGCAGATATACCAAAAATATAATTTATCTTTCGTATAAAAAAATAAAAATAAATTATAAAAAAACATAACAATGATTATCCCGACGGCTGCGGCGATAACAAAATCCTGCTTTGTTTTATTCTTTCCTAATGATAAAATACTCCCGATTTGAATCGGAACTGCTATCGGTCTTTGCGTATAAATGCGGATATATATTGTTTGCCTCTCTACACTGTTTCCAAGTGGCAACCAAAATAAATTACTCGGATATGCTTTGTTCGTGTCAGGTCGAAGAGAGCCGGTTGCTGTAACTAATTCATATTTGCCGTTTCGGTTAGCATAATAGTCTATAGTCCATAGAAAAGTGCTACCTAGTTCTAGCCATGCATCTTTTCCTGATTGGTTTTCGATATTTTGTTTTAGCCAGAAAGCACTGTTGGTTGGTTTTTGTGTAAATGCAGTATTTTCATTTAATTGGAACTTGTTTTGCATTTCTGGTTTCAAAATTTCTTCAATAGAGAGCTTTCCTTCTTTGTCTTCTAAGAAGAAAGTTTGTTTTCCTACCAGGAGTAGGTCGGATTCATTTTGAAATAGGATTGTGTTTTCAGGAGTTTGATCTGCAAGTAAATTAAATCCGACTGAAACTAATAAAAAAAATACGATATTCGGTATAAGGTTTTGAATTTTTCGGAGCAAAATCATTGAATTGACCAATTTTGGTTTATCCCAATTAATTCAAAGCTTGCCTGCCTGTCAATTGGAAACGATTACATTTGCAACTGAACGAATTAATTCGCTATAAAAATAGGCTCATATGCGAATTAATAGCCAATTTAAATTGGATAAGTTATTGTTTTCTATACTACAAAGGATATTGTTAGATTTTTTAAAGTATCATCTAAGATTAAATATGAATGTTCTTTAGTCGATCCCATCTTTATTCCTTGCCCAGGTAAATAGTTAATTGCCCTAAAATTTTATAGATACTATCCACGTTGAATGTCTCTATACTAATGTTCAATTGTGAACAGAATTCTTTTAATTTAGAAATATTCTTATTATTCGCGAATGTTTCTAATCTATTAACAAATTCGGTTAATTCATCAAGGATTAATGATTTCTGTATTCGTAAAATTTGGGGCATAAAAGATTGAAGTAATTCAGTCTTATCCTCTATTGGTAAGATTTCTTCGGAACTAATAGAGATTAGACTTCTTTCGATTGGTGTCTTATTTTTTTCAATTGTTCTTTCATATGGCAAGTATTTTATGAGAAGTTCTAATAAGTCAAATTTGAAAACTGGCTTTAATAAAAAATCATTTACTATACTATTAAACTTTTCTTTGTTTAATTGACTGCCCGATGCAGTAATTGCTATAATTGGAATGTCCTTTAAATCATTGTCTAACTTTATGATATTAGATGCCGTGTAACCATCCATAATCGGCATTTGCATATCCATGAGAATTATATCAGGACGATTTTTGCGGGCAATGCTTATACATTCTTCTCCATTTTCTGCTTCAATAATTGTAACATTAGATGGTTTCAAGTAATCTTTCAATAATTTACGATTTATAGAAATATCCTCTGCGATTATGATAAGCGGATTTTTAAATTGAATTTCTTTTAGCCAACTCTTATTCTGTTTCGTTTCTTCTTCAAAGTTTAAAGTTCCTACCGGGATATTAAAAAGAGATACAATAAAAGTAGTTCCTTTTTGATATTCACTTTCCAATGAAATATTTCCACCGAGTATCTCTACTAACCTTTGAGTGATAGTTAATCCAAGTCCAGTTCCACCGTAAAGAGTATAATTTTGATTAGCCACTTGCGTAAAGGGTTCGAAGATGCGATTTAATTCTTCTTTTGGTATTCCAATTCCTGTATCAGTAACAGAGAGGTGTAAGGTTATTTTACTGGTGTCTTCTGGATCATCAAAAGTTTTAATATTTATTTCTACACTTCCCTTATGTGTAAATTTGACAGCATTTCCAATGAGGTTAAATAATATTTGCCTTAAATATTTTTCATCTATCAGAATTCTTTTAGGAGTATTTTGCGAAATAGTAAAAGTTATATCAATTCCCTTTTCGGTTGCTTTTATTAAGAAAATAGATTGCACTTCTTTCATAAGAGTAGTTAAATTTATAGGTTGTGGATTTACAACTAAACGACCTGCTTCTACTTTAGATATATCTAATATATCATTAATCAAATTTAGAAGAACATTACTACTTTGGATAATATTGACTAAGTAATCTGTATATACCTTATTCCCTTCCAATTTCTCCTGCAATATGGTTGAGAAACCTACTATAGCATTGAGTGGAGTTCTGATTTCATGACTCATATTGGCAAGAAATTCCGACTTAGCTTTGTTAGCCGCTTCAGCTGCGTCCTTTGCTTTTACGACTTCCTCTTCCGCTAGTTTCTGCTCAGTAATATCAGTGCGAATAGACAGATACTGAATAATATTTCCATCCGTATTTAAAAAAGGAACTATTGTGCTTTGCACCCAATAAAATGACCCATCCTTT
>Ga0075160_10000441_pt1 | contig 26421 bp, 18 predicted proteins | sample JI91814C2DNA_FD_70969 | JGI IMG/M metagenome (GOLD analysis project Ga0075160, IMG submission 70969) | Wastewater effluent complex algal communities from Wisconsin, to seasonally profile nutrient transformation and Carbon sequestration -... | ecosystem: Engineered > WWTP > Effluent > Algae... | reverse complement strand
CAAAAATGATGTGGTGAATTATTGAAGGTTTGTACTTCAGTATAAATATTGAATCCGTTTAAAATTCTGATATAGTCATCCCTTCCGGCATGCATCCGTTCAACAGAACTGTTAATGAATAATGTGTGCGGGCTTGTTTTGCCCGCATGTGTTAATGGAGATGCCTGCATCCACAATGCCGGGTTGTCTTTTTTGGAATATCCAAACCAGTATGTTCCGGCAGATATTCTTTTACTGTCGTCGCCTTCACCGCTTTCAGGATGTACAAAAGAAAGTGTACCATCAATATCAATCACCGCATTCGCCTTACTGGAATAATGTAAGTTATCGTCTCTTCCCTCAAATTCAGCTTTACCATTAGTTGCACCTATGAATGCCGCCAGCTCACCACCTGCAGAAAAACCCAACACTGTTATTTTAGCAGTATCAATATCGTACTTTTTTGCATTTTTTCTTACCCACCTTATTGCAGCTTTTAAATCGTGTACCGCAGCAGGATACAAGGCTTCGGTAGAGAGTCTATACTCCGGCGTAAAACAAACATAACCCAGATTGGCCAGGTGCTGTGCCAACGGATAATGCTGACTACGGTTACCACTTCGCCAGCCTCCGCCGTGAATGATAACGATAGCAGTTCTTTTTGCCGTTGTTTTTGCTTTCGGGCAAAATACATCCAGTAATAATGTACGATCTGCAGAATCCGTCTGCAAGCTTGTGTAAACAATATTTCTTTTTTCTTTAAAAGAAGCGGATTGAAATTCAGGAACTATTGTAGCTGTGGGGTGGGATTTGATAACAGAGCGGTATGCTGCGTTTGTATTGTAAGATGTATCTGGCTTGCCGGTTACACCCGCCAACGATTGCCCGGCAGCATTCACTGCTATTGAACAAATGAGGAGTATGATAATGATCTGTTTCATTTATTTTTTTACAGCTGGTATCACAATTCTTTCTGCCAGTTCCAGCTTTAAGTTTCTTATTTCTGCCAGCACCAGTTCTGCCATACGCCTGGCACCGTATTCATTAAAATGAGTGTTGTCTTTTTGCCCGTTGGGATAATTGGGATGCTCCAGTGAATCCAGCTGCATAAAAAACATCTTTGAATATTCTGGCCCATATTGCTGCAATAAATTACGGCTTTTTGCATCCAGGTCTATAACCGGTGTATTATAGGCGTTACCAATTTCCAAAACAGCAGCCGTGTATTCTATATGTGTTTCCTGTATCTTTCCTTCCTTGTCAAATCTCATTCTGGTAACAGGTGTAATTAATACCGGTATTGCTTTTTTTGCTCTTGCTTCTGTAATGAATTTAATAAGATTGATCTTATAATCCGGTACCGCTGTATACCGGTCTTTATATTTTTCTTCCTTTGCTTCGTCATTGTGGCCAAACTGTATCAGTACATAATCACCTTCAGACAAACTATCTGCAATAGGTTGCCAGCGGTTTTCGCTAATAAAAGTCCTGGTACTTCTGCCGCCCCTTGCCTTGTTTTCAATCTGCACGGTTGAGTCAAAGAAATTGGCAAATGGCATTCCCCACCCGGTTAACGGAGCCCGGTTGCTTTCATACAGGCACATGGTAGAGTCTCCTATCATCCAGACCCTGATCTTCTTTTTTACCGGAAAACCAAAAGCCAGCAAAGCAAAAATAAAAACCGCCAAAGAGATTTTTTTCATCATGCTACTTTACAAGACTGTTTAAGTATATTTCAATATTTGTATAATGCCTGTTCAATGTATAAGCAGAGGCATCACCTGCATTATTCAGATCTAAACCTTTCCCATTTTCCCAATCATCCGGCATGCCGTCTTTATCAGTATCAACTGGCGCAGGAAGCTGCTTTAAACCGGGCCATGCATTCACAGTTAATTCATAAACTGTACCATGCGGAAAGCCTCCCTGCACATCAATAAACCTGCCTGTTCGGTTCTTTACATCGTTTATTATTCTTTCATCCAGTGTATCTCTTTGGGGAGAGTTGGCGCCCACATTTTTTAATACCTGTTTGTACGCATCAACCGCTGTAAAGGTTTTGACGCTAATTGTATTAAAAGCGCTTTTTAGTTTTGCTTCTGCAGCATCAGCTTCTGTTCCGTTATTCATAATAACACCCAACCAGTTATCAGCTGTTACTTCCGGCGATCCATCAACATAATTACCGGCAACATAAAATTTACCAAAAGGAATAGCAGGTGGTTTTTTATAAGGATTTACAATCTTTGATTTTGCATTGGCTGATGTGGATGGACCGTATTTATAATAGTTGTTCACAATGTTGTAGTTACCCCCTTCCCCGGCATACACATTATTGCCACCCCAATTGTAAATTACATTATTGCGGTAGTCGCAGTTTTCTTCAGGAGCATTTCTAATACCATCGAAACGTGGTGTGCGGTTATTGCAATGTGCAAATAAATTATGATGTGCAGAGAGATGCCGGCCACCCCATATAGCGCCAAAACCATGATGCTCGTAGTCTTTATCTCCTGTTTCAAAATGATAGGAGTAGTTGAGTGGTTCCGAAATCAAATTCCATTGCAGGGTTGTGCTATCCCCTGCATAAATTGAAAACACTTCATCTGTGCTCCAGCTTAAACTACAGTGATCAATAATAATATTCTTTCTCCTTGTTCCGCCAAAAGCATCATCACCACCATTGCCATCTATCATACCGCCTTTCTGGTATTTATCCCCCATACGAAAACGGATGAAACGTACAATGATATTATCGCCAGCAAGGCTAACAGAATTATCTGCCAGGCAAATGCCATCGCCGGGTGCCGACTGGCCGGCAATGGTAACATCGCCTTTAATGTACAGTTTGGTATCCAGGTGAATAGTGCCCGAAACTGCAAAAACAATTGTTCTTTTTCCTGCTGTTTCTGCTGCTTCCCTGAAAGTTCCGGCGCCCCTGTCATTTAAGTTTGAAACAATGTAAACTTTTCCGCCCCTGCCTCCTGTTGTAAACTCTCCATAACCTTCTGCCCCCGGAAAAGCAATCGTCTTTTCACCACCATCAGTCTGCATTACAGTTTGTTTATGTACTGTGCTGCAACCGCTGATAATTACTGAAAGAAAAAAGGCCAGCAGGTTTTGCTTCATTTTCTGTTTTTAAAAAAGATTAAAAAAGGCTGCTGCAATTTGCAACAGCCTTTGAAAACTAACGCTATGAGAAAATTAGTAGCCGGGGTTTTGCTGTAAAGCGCCCTGGTATGATGATATTACTGTCTGACTAAAAGGATACAACTCGCTTTTACCAGGTACAAAGAATGAAGCCAGTCCCTGGTATAATGGTTTATTATCGATGGCATTGGTTACTGTTAAATGCTGTGCCCAGTCAGTTCTTGTCCAGCCGGTTGTTGGCGATGGTATTTGTGTTGGCCTCCAGAAAGGTTGTGCATTTGATGCAGTATTTGTACCGGCAAAAAACTGAATTTCTTCGCCCACATTTTTCCAGTAAACATATTGAGGCACGTTAACATAAGGGCCTGTTCTTGCAGCCATCTGTTGAATTTTGGTCCTGGTTTCAGATAGTTTCGTAGAGAGCAGGTTCCAGCGAAGCAGGTCATACCGGCGTACTCCCTCATGTCCAAATTCAAGGTAACGCTCATTTGCTACGGCATCAAAAAATGCTGCTTTTGTTACAGGAGTAACACCAATTAAACCGGTGTTGCCACGATATGCCCTTTTTCTCACTTCTTCAAAAGCGGCTATCGCAGCAGCTGTAGGCCCTCCATTAATTTCATTAACTGCCTCGGCATACATTAAAAGTACATCTGAAAAACGGATCAGTGCCCAGTTGTATCCTACATTTAAAACAGTTCCGGGCAATAAGGGTACTCTCCAGTCTCTTCTGTATTTACCGGTGTTTAATTCGCCCAAACGGCGTTGCGATTTTATATTGGTTGCAGAGGTTACCTGGTAATGGGTAATGGTTACATCACGTCTTGTATCTACAGAATCAAACGAATAAAAGTAATTCGGCAACATCACAATACCTCCACCACCAGCTCCATAACGGGATGCATTGCTTAAATTAGGACCGTCATAATTTCCCATCCTGCTGTCGCTGTTTCCGTTACCTCCGCCGGCACCAACTTCAAATAAAATTTCGCCCTGCGGATCATACGTAAATGAAGTTACTTTTCTCCATATATCTTCATAGTTCGGATTCAATGTATGCTGATCCCTTCTGGCCATCAGCTCTTCACATTCTGTTTTTACAATATTGTAATAAGTAAGATAATCAGCCCTTCTTTCCATCTGCCCGTTGCTGCGCAATGCATATCCACCACGAAACATAGCCATTCTTGCACGCAAAGCCATCACTGCGCCTTTGGTTATTCTTTCGCTTCTTGCACCGGCATCTGTCCTCCAGGGAACAAAACCTTTGGCAGTGGCCAGGTCTGCAAGCATCATATCGTAAACAGAATCACGGTTTGTTTTTGGTATAAACAAATTAGTCTGTTTGTAAGACGGGATCATAGGTGCAGGCACATCACCCCAGTTTAACATAAGCTGAAAGTAATACTGTGCCCTCAGTGTTAATGCTTCACCATACAATCTTTTCAAAGTTGCCTGGTCTGTAGTACTACCGGAGGTATACTGCGGCATTAAGGGTATCTGTTCTATACAAAGATTTGCTTTTTCTATACCACGGTATAACTGGTTAAATGGATTCAGGATCTCTGTATTTGTCAACAGCAACTGATAACGCCCCACACCCCTTCTTCCGTTGTCTATATTTCCGCTTACAATACCTTCATCACTATCATAAGGGTAGTACATATTAATACGTATGCCATAGCCGTTATCTCCCTGCATTTCATCATACACACCAACCAGTGCGGTAGTGGCGTTAGATATGTTTCCAAATGCTTCTGCAATGGTATATTGCGACGCCGGGCTAACCTCCGTATATTTTTTACAACCTGCAAGCGTAAACAGCGCAAACATGGTTACCGCTGCCGCTATTGAATGATAAAATTTATTTTTCATATTGAATCGTTTTATATTTTAGAAAGTAACGTTTAAGCCAAACAACCATGTTTTTGCACGGGGGTAAGCAGCAAAGTCAACACCAGGTGTTAAAGGATCTGATCTTCTTGCTGTTACGTCCGGATCGTATCCGCTATAACCGGTTAAAGTAGCCAGGTTATTTACAGTGCCGTAGAATCTGATGTTCGATATCTTAATTTTACTTAACAGTTTTTTAGGTAATGAATAACCAAGCGTTAAGTTGTTAATGCGCAGGTAAGATCCGTCTTCAACGGCCCATGAATGCAGCCACCAACGCTGTACTCTTACCGGGCTCCAGATAGTAGCATTGGCATTAAGCGCTTTAAGCTCAGTCGGGTCGGTTACTACCTGACCAAGGTCATTAATATTTGTCCACCTGTTCTTCATTTCGGCAAGCATGTTCAGGTTGGAAAACGCTCCGTCTGTCCACTCAATTTTATTAGCATTGTAAATATCGTTACCTACTACAAAATTCACAAATACAGACAGGTCGAAATTTTTATAAGTAACCTGGTTACTCCAGCCTCCGGTGAATTTAGGATTTGCATTACCGATCACTTTCCTGTCACCATCCGGAGTTATTACGCCATCACCGTTAAGGTCTTTCCATTTTAACATACCAGGTTGTGGTGTACCATAAACTGCATTGGCTGCAATGCCGGCCTTTAATGTATACACCCTGGTTGTAGCATTGTAATTAAATTCATCCACACCATAAAAACCATCTGTTACAAATCCATACATCAGGCCTGTGGGTTCTCCTACTTTCACTAAATAATCATCAACTCCATCCGATCCTTGCCAACCTGAGTTCCTGGTTTGTTCCTGAAGGCCTCCCAGGTTTTCAACTTTATTTTTATTAAATGCAATATTGAAGTTTGTCGTCCAGGTTAAATTTTTCTTTTGAATCGGGGTTGAACTTATCTGAAGTTCCAATCCTTTATTGGAAGTAGCTCCCAGGTTTTTAAGCTGAGAAGAATAACCGGTTGTGGGAGGTATTGCTACTGATAACAACAGATCCTTTGCTGTATTTTTATAGGCATCAACTGTAACCTGCACCCTGTTGTTAAACAACCCCAGATCAAGTCCAAAGTTAAGTGATGTATTATTTTCCCAGCGTAAATCGGGGTTTGATAAAGAGATTGGAGCAAAGCCCGGTACAATGGCATGATTGAATGCATACTCACCTGTTACACCGTAAAGCTGCTCGTACAATAAGTTGCCAATACGGTTATTCCCTACCGCACCATATCCAATCCTGAATTTACCGTCGTTCAGCCATTTAATGTTATTCAGGAATTTTTCTTTTGTAAACCTCCAGGCAACCGAACCTGACGGGAATACCAGTGTTCCGTTTTTAGAACTGAATTTAGAAGAACGATCAGATCTCAAATTAAAGTTCATAAGATATTTATCATCGTATGCATAACTAACCCTGCCAAAAAATGAAGCAATACGGGCAGGTGGTTCAACAAATGATGTTGGCAGTGGCTGCGATGAACCTGCCGGCGCAATACCAAGTCCCATATTTGCCAGGGCTTTGTCCGGAGTGATGTCGGCTGGCATGTAACGGGTTGTTATTGAATTCTGGTTTGAACGGGCATCCACAATTTCCTGCCCTATCAGCACAGAAAAATCATGATGCTTTTTAAAATCATTAACGCTGTACTGCAGCGTGTTTGAATTGCTTAGCGTGTAATTAGCCTGCTGTCCTATTGATGCAACCGGCAGGGAAGCAAAGTTTCTTGCTGTGGCAGTTATTTTGCTGAAGAACTGGTCTGTTCTTATTGCCGCATTGTCGTATCCGATTGTGGTGCGGAAAGTCAGGTTCTTTAAAATATTATAGCTGGCATAACCGGTCAGGTATAATGCTTTGCTGGTTTGTTTCCTGTATTCGGCATAGGTTAATAAAACCGGGTTGGTTGCCCCGGATGATGCCAGGTAATAGGCTTCATCAAAATCATCTACCCCAAAGCCCGGCCTTGGCAACTCAAAAGGCCTGTAATTAATAGTATGGCGAAGACGGTTGGTAGCCCTGGTTCCACTGTTGGTAGTACCAGATCCATCTATCTGCTGATCAAGGTAACGGGCAGTAAAACCGATCCTGAGCCTGTCAGATGCCCTGTGATCAATTTTAAAGTTCACCAGTTTTCTTTCAAAACCAGTTGTTATCTGCACTCCTTCTTCTTTATTTGCAGTAAGGCTCAGGTTAAAGGTAGTAGTAGCATTGCCACCACTTACAGCCACATTGTGATTAGAGAATTTTGCTTTCCTGCCAAACACTTTATCCTGCCAGTTTACGGGAGCTACATTTTTATAGTTCGACAGTGTATCCCAGGTAGTGCCATAGGTTTGCGCAAAACTGGTACTGTCTGCTATTACCCCACGGCTTCTTTCCCACTGCCATCTTACAAAATCATAAGGGTTCATTACATCCTGGAAGTTAGTTAACTGCCTGAAACCGTAAGATCCATTATAAGTTACCTGTGTTTTACCTGCCTTGCCGCCTTTGGTTGTAATAATAACAACACCATTAGCACCTCTTGCGCCATAAATAGCAGTTGAAGATGCGTCTTTTAAAACATCCACAGATAAAATATCCTGCGGAGAAAGCACTGACAGGGCATTTTCAACCTGAACACCATCAACTACGTACAGCGGGGAATTGTCCTGGGTGATAGAGCCACCGCCTCTAACCCTTACAAGTATATCTGCACCGGGAGCGCCTTCGGTTGAAATTAGCTGAACACCGGCTAATTTACCTTGTAAGGCTTCGGCTGCAGAAGATAAAGGAAAATCCTTAAGGTCTTTTGCCCCGGCTGATGATACGGCACTTGTGAGATCTTTTCTTTTGATAGTGGCATAACCAACAACTACCACATCTTCCTGTGTTTTAATTTCTTTAACCAGGGTGATAGTACCGGCGTCGTTTCCATTTACGGTTACAATTTGAGAAGCATAACCAATAGATGAAACCACCAGGTCAGTTGCGCCGGTTCCGGAAACACTGATGGAAAAGCTTCCGTCATTATCGGTTTGAGCTCCCTTTTTAGTGCCTTTTGCAAGCACATTAACAGCAGCAACGGGCTTTCCGGATTCATCTACCACTTTACCTTTGATGGTTTTGTTTTGTGCCAATAAGCTGATTGGAATTAAAAAAAGTACTGTTAGAAACGTCAGCAGTTTTCTCATATAGCAATATTTAAAATTTCAAAAAAATGATGCAATCTTTTTTAATCGTTCTTCAGGTCGAAACTTATTCGTATTTTACGAGAAGTACAGATGTCAATTCTACATAGATTAATTAACAATTACTTAAACTACAATTGATTTTTTTACGCAATCGATGCCGAGAACGATTGCAACAACGATTGAAAAACAGAATGCACAAAAAAAAATCTTTAGTTTGCTTAAAATTTAAACAGCAACAATTATAAAAGCTGGCACCTTCAACCAATCAAAATGTACGAAGCCATTACCATAAAAGATATAGCGAAAGCACTTGGATTATCTACCTCCACGGTTTCCAGGGCTTTAAGGGGAAGCCACGAAATAAGTTCGGATACAAAAAAACTGGTGATAGAATATGCTGAGCAATTTAATTACAGGCCCAACCCCATCGCACTCAGTTTAAAAGAACGCCGCAGCCGTTCTATTGGTGTTGTGGTATGCGAAATTGCAAATAACTTTTTTTCGCAGGCTATCAATGGCATCGAATCCATTGCATATAACCGGGGCTACCATGTAATTATTTCGCAAAGCCACGAGTCATACGAAAGAGAAGTGGTGAATGTTGAGCATCTTGCATCCAGGTCGGTTGATGGTTTGCTGGTTTCGCTTTCTGCAGAAACAGATAAGATTGAGCATTTTAAAAAATTACATGATAAGGGATTTCCGATTGTATTTTTCGACAGGATCACTGATGAGATAGAAACGCATAAAGTAGTTGCAGATAATTATATGGGCGCCTACAACGCCACGCAGCATTTAATTGATGCCGGCTATACAAAAATTGCCCATCTCACCAGCTCAGCTCATTTATCCATTTCTATCGAGAGGCTGAATGGATACAAAGCTGCATTGCAGGATAACAATATTCCGTTTAATGAAGCTTACATCAGAAACTGTAATCATGGTGGTATGATATTTAATGAGTTGGAAGATGCAGTTAAAAGCCTGGTGACTTTAAAAGATAAGCCCGATGCTATCTTCAGCGCCGGCGACAGGCTTACCATAAGCTGCCTGAGGGTATTAAAAGCACTCGGCCTGAAAGTGCCTGATGATATTGCACTTGTAGGCTTTTCTAATTCTTCCTTTGGTGAACTGATAACACCGGGTTTAACCACTGTTAAACAGCCTGCCGCTGAAATGGGACAAACGGCCACAGAACTCCTTATTAAACTTATTGAAAGCAAAAGAGCCGTTACCGAGTTTGAAAAAATTACATTACAAACAGAACTCATCGTAAGAGATTCTTCAGCAAAAAAAATTAAATCCAAACCCGGCAAGGCAAAAAAAGTAGCGGGTTAAATCAACCCCGGTTATTTTTATTGCATGATTTTGGGTCATTTTGTTTCATTGCAAAACAGCAATAGTTTTTCCCACATCAACCGTTTGCAAATATTATTGTCAAAAAACACGAACACAATGACTTTCAATAGTCTCTGTAAAAAGTTACATTTGGTACACTAAACGATTGCTGATGCAAATACCCAAGCCCCGCCTGAGTTTCTGGCAGATTATCAATATGAATGTTGGCTTCTTCGGCATTCAATACAGTTTTGGCCTGCAGCAAAGTGCTGTTAATCCCATTTACGATTTTTTGGGTGCAAAACCTGATGAAATTCCCTGGCTAAACCTTGCCGGGCCACTTACCGGGCTTATCATTCAGCCAATTATTGGTGCGTTGAGTGATAAAACCTGGAGTCCCCGGTTCGGAAGGCGCAAACCTTTTTTTCTGATAGGAGCCATTATGTGCAGCATTGCACTTTTTTTATTTCCCTTTAGCTCAACGTTATGGATGGCCGCAGGCTTGCTATGGGTACTGGATGCAGGAAATAATACTGCCATGGAACCATACCGTGCATTTGTTGCTGACAAATTAGATCCCAGTCAGCAGCCAACGGGTTTCCAGGCGCAAAGTTTTTTCACCGGCTTCGGACAAACACTTGCTAATATATCGCTGTTTATTTTCCCTGCAATCATCATTGGTTATACAGGCAAAATCCCCAACTGGGTTTTTGCATCATTCTTTGTAGGTGCCGTATGTTCCATCGCTTCGGTTTGGTGGAGTATGAAAACCACACCTGAAATACCACCAACTGATGAAGAACTTGCTGAAATAAGAAAGAAGAATGAAGGAATGCCGAATCTGTTCATACAGTTCTTTCTTTCTATTATAACTACTGTTGTTTCATACATTGCTATGGTAATACTGATCATTCCTGAAATTTTTTCAAAGGGAACCATCAGAAGGGTAATGAGATCGCTCAATAATAACAAGATCACCAAATCACTCTTTGCACAGAATATAGAAATATTTGAAGCCATTATTGCCATGCCAAAAGTGATGTGGCAACTGGCTCTGGTGTACTTGTTTCAATGGTATGCGTTGTTTTGCTACTGGCAAAACAGTTCAAAAAGCATTGCGTTATCAGTCTTTAACGCAACACCGGATAATAAAGAATTGTACGAAAAAGCCGTAAGTATTACCGGCCTTGTTAATGCCTGGTATAATGTTGTTACTTTTTTGGTTGCATTTGGCCTGGTAGGTTTTGCAAAAAAATACAGCCCAAAATGGGTACACTTTTTTTGTTTGCTGTTGGCTGGTATTGGCTTTATTGTATTTCCGTTTATTACGCACAAAACGTTGCTATTTGTTGCCATTACCGGTTTTGGCGTAGGTTGGGCCAGTATGATGGGCATCCCTTACCTGATGGTGGTAAAAGATATTCCAAAAGAAAGGTACGGTGTATATATGGGTGTTATCAACATGATGATCGTTATCCCGATGTTTATACAAACCATTTCTTTTGGTTTTATTATGAAACATTTTTTAAACAACAACCCCGGTAATGCAGTATTGCTGGCCGGTGTTTTATTGTTGATAGCAGCAGCTTGTACCACATTAATTAAAACAACAAAAATTACAGAAGATGCCGTGATACCTTCGGGAGGCGGACATTAGTATTAACAGATAAAATTTTTGTATGAATAGAATACTATGCATCGGCGAAGCATTGATAGATATGATCTGCACAGATAAAGGAAGCGCTTTATCTGATGGAGAAAATTTTTTGAAAAAACCGGGAGGTGCGCCAACGAATGTGGCGGCAGCTATTGCAGCACTGGGCGGGGATGCCTGGCTGGCCGCAAAAGTTGGCGCCGATCCATTTGGCAAACACCTGATTGATGTGATGCAGGATTTTGGTGTGTCCACAAAATTTGTAGTGGAAGATCAAAAGCATTTTACAACATTTGCCTTTGTATCGCTTTTAAAAAATGGCGAACGTGATTTTTATTTTAACCGTGGTGCCGATGGCGAATTAAGCCGCGACGAAGTAGATATTATTGACCTGTCTGAATTTCCGGTTACTCATTTCGGATCAGCCACAGCCTTTTTACCCGGTGCATTACAGATAGCCTATCAAAGCCTTCTGCAAAAAGCATTGCTTCGTGATTCTTTCATCAGCTTCGATCCTAATTACCGTCACCTGCTTTATAAAGACAGAAAACAATCTTTTACAGACCAGTCCTGGAATTTTTTATCGGCCTGCCATTTCTTTAAAGTAAGTGATGAAGAAGCTATGCTGCTTACAGGTCGCAGTACAGTTGCCGACGCTGCAGAAGATTTTTTACAAAAAACAAAAGCTGTATTTGCTATTACTTTAGGTAAAGATGGAACCATGCTGGGCTTAAACAATTCAACAGTCATTATACCCAGTATTCCGGTACAGGCAGTTGATACAACGGGTGCAGGCGATGCCTTTGTTGGGGCGGTTCTTTATCAGCTTAGCAAATACACAAAAAACGAAATAGAAAGTTTACAAAATACCGACTGGCATACTATTGTTACCAATGCCAATAAAGCCGGTGCCCGTACCTGCGAATACCTGGGCGCCATGGAGGCTTTTAAACACCTTAATAAAGATATTTTTAACTGACCACAGAAGCATGAAGAATGGCTAAGGCAACAAAAGAAGGATCAAAAATAACAACTGCATCAACCGCAGAAAAAAAATACAGAGACAGGCTACATACAGCAACTGAAGAAATTCTGATGCTGTATAACAGGCTTTACAAAACCCATCCTGGCTATGACTCCTGCTATCCGCAATTATTGCAGATTATTGAAATTGCTTTTTCAAACAGAACTGAAGTTTTAAAACAACAGGATATTAATAAACTAAAGCAGGAGGATGGACATTGGTTTTTAAGCAATGAAATATGTGGTATGAGTTTGTACGTTGACCGCTTTTGCGGCAACTTATCGAACCTGAAAAACAAACTCGGTTATTTTAAAAACCTTGGTATTAATTTACTGCACCTGATGCCGGTTTTTGAAAGTCCTGCCAATGAAAGTGATGGCGGGTATGCCGTTTCTGATTTCAGAAAAGTAGATGAGCGTTTTGGTACTAATGATGACCTGGTTGAGTTGGAGCAACAAATGCAAAAACAGGGCATGTACCTGATGCTGGATATTGTTTTAAACCATACATCCCAAAAACATGAATGGGCCGTAAAAGCAAGAAATGGCGAGAAAAAATACCAGGATTATTTTTATTTTTTTGATAACAGGGATATGCCGGATGAATTGGACAAAACCATGCCTGAAATATTTCCGGAAAGCTCACCTGGCAGTTTCACTTTTGTACCCGAACTCAATAAATGGGTGATGTCTGTCTTTCATAGTTACCAGTGGGACCTTAATTTCAGAAACCCGGCTGTGTTTAATGAAATGATGGAAAATATTTTCTTTTACGCCAACCTGGGCGTGGATATTTTACGCATAGATGCACCGGCTTTTATCTGGAAAGAAAAAGGTACAGCCAGCCAGAACCTGGATGAAGCACATTGTATATTGCAACTGATAAAACAATGTGTACAGGTTGCAACACCCGGTATGGCATTGCTGGGCGAAGCTATTGTGGCACCGGTTGAGATCATGAAATATTTTGGTACCGGTAATTTTACAGCACGGGAATGCGACCTGGCATACAACGCAACCCAAATGGCAGTGCAATGGGATGCACTGGCCACGGGTGATACCAGGATCATGCTGGCTGCTCAGGAAAGCCTTTTACAAAAGCCCTTTGGAACAACCTGGATAACTTATACCCGCTGCCATGATGATATTGGACTTGGGTACGATGATAGTATGATCGCTCAATCTGGCTATGATCCTTACGGGCACAGGAAGTTTATGCAGAATTATTACTCCGGAAAATATGATGGTTCTGCAGCCATGGGTGCTTTATTTTCTGTAAATGATAAAAATGGTGATGCAAGAATAAGCGGCTCCCTTGCATCCTTGTGCGGGCTTGAATATGCTTTAAAAAATAATGATGATCATGCTTTAGACCTGGCTATAAAAAAAATAATCTTGATGCAGGCGCAGAGTTTCTTCATTGGTGGCATACCAATGGTTTTTTATGGCGATGAACAGGGCTATACCAACGATTACAGTTACCTGGATGATAACACAAAAAGTTATGACAACCGCTGGATGCACAGGCCAATTATTGACTGGGACAAAAATAAAAATGCAGAAGTAACGGGTACAACAGAAAACAGGATATTCACTTTAACTAAAAAACTGATCAGCATACGAAGTAAAATTCCTGTGGTGGCCGATAAGAAAAATCTTACCTGGATAAATACTGAGAATGATCATGTAGCTGGTTTTTTAAGAGCCTGGGGTAACGATCGTATCTACTGCATTTTCAACTTCTGCAATGAACAAACCAGCATCAGCTGGTATACTTTTAAGCAAAACAATATGAAGCCTGCTGCCCTGTTTGATCATTGGAGTGACCAGGTTTTTAATGTCGGGCATGATCATGAACACCTGATCCTGCAGCCTTACCAGTTTTTAATACTGGAGCCAAAATAGTTTTTATGAACCATATTTTTTTATAAGTGCCAGCAGCACGCCATTTGTCCAGCCAAACCCATCCTGGCCGGGATACTCGCCACCACCGGCTTCCAGTTGTGTATTGACAACGTTGTATTTTTCCATTAGTTTTCCGGTACGGCTAAAAACATTGGTACATAACTGTATCCACCGTTTGGCAATTGTTTCTGCCAGGCTGGTAAAATCATAATTTTCCAAACCCGCTACTGCTATCCAATGCAAAGGAGCCCAGCCATTGGGGGCATCCCATTGTTGTCCGGTAGTTTGCAGGGTGCTTATTAAGCCGCCTTCATGTAAAAAACGTTGTTCAATAACCTGCGCCAGTTTTTCGGCCTGCGTTTTTGTGGCAACTTTAAAAAACAAGGGATAAGCAGCAGCAAGTGAAAAAACATTTTTTTGCTTACCGGTGCTCCTATCAAAATCAAAGTAAAATCCTTCGGTTTCATTCCAGCAATATTTTTGTATTGCAGCCCTTCGCTTTTCAGCAGCTTCAGAAAATTTATTACTCAGCAATTTATTTCCAACAAGCAGGTATGCTGCAGCAATTTTTTGTTCCAGGTGCAAAAGAAGACAGTTGAGATCAACCGGAATTATATCTGCTGTATTAATACTTGCAAAAGAATCAATATTACTGAACCAGCGGCAGGAGTAGTCCCAGCCAGATTCTGCTCCGGCCCTCAGATGCCTGTATATTTCCGCCGGTTCTCTTTTTGAGGTAATTGCCAGTTCCACATCTTCCCGATACGATTCCGGCCTCGGCGTATCATTTTCATCCCAGTACCGGTTCAATAATTCGCCATCCGGCATTAAAACCACATGGTTCGTTTTTGTATTTTCCCGATTCAATGCTGATTCACCCTTCATCCAGAAATCATATTCCTTTTCCATCATGGGCAGGTATGTTTCGCTGATACCTTTTCCCCTGATCTCTTCAAGTAAGGATACCATTAAAGAAAAAAACGGGGGCTGCGATCTGCCCAGGAAATAATTCCTGTTTCCATTTGGTATATATCCAAATTTATTGATCAGGTGAGCGAAATTTTTCACCATGTTTTCAATCATCTCATACCTGCCAGATACCTGCAGGCCCAGCATCGTAAAATAGCTGTCCCAATAATAAATTTCTCCAAACCTGCCACCCGGCACAATGTAGGGAAAGGGCAATGCAATCAGTGACCCGTTTGCAGCTTCAGGCTTACGTGTCAACACTTCCCACAGCGATTCAATATTTTCTGCAACAGATTTATCAAGATTGCTGGTATAATTTATTTCTCTTTTTGACGGTAGGTTATAGTTATCCAGGATAAATGTATACAGATCAAATCCCTGTTCATTTATTTGTTTGTTGTATTGCGCTACAATTTCAGCTTCTGCTAGCTTTGGTTCACAGTCAACAAAGGTTTTTCCGTCAGGAAAAACAATATTCATCTGCACATCATGCAATAGCCGGTTATTTTTTAGTAATTCTTCCTGCTGCATAAAAAATATTAGTGGCCGCCGCCGGTTATGTTAACAGCTGTGGTTTCAGTACCTGATTTTGACTGCAGTCTTTTAAAAAAGAACAACAGAACTATAAGCAGCCCCATAGGAATCAGCGAAAAATAAAATGCGGTCTGTCCGTCATATGCATCAAATATATGTCCCGTTATTATGGAGCCGGTTGTGCCGCCGAGTGCAGAAAAAATTACTATAAGCCCGGTCATGGCGGCATGTTTGTGCTTGGGCAACTGGCTTAGTATAACAGAATTTACTGCCGGGTAAATAGGTGCTAAAAAAAGCCCGATCATGGGAAAAGCAAAAGCAACCATTGGAACATCGGCTATGCTTTTAATGGTACCAACAGCCAGCCCTTTGGTAAGCGGCACTGTAATTAATACAATAGCTGCTGCTATTACCAGGCAGCCCAGCAGCACATATAACCAGTCTATCTTTTTAAAAGCAATGCCTGCTAAAAACCTGCCCACTGCAAAAGAGGCCGACAAAATAGTTGCCATCTGGATGCTGAGGCTGGTAGAAAGATGCAACACGTCATTATTAAATGTAGGAAGCCAGCTCATGATGCTCTGTTCAATCAATACATAAAAAAATACACTGAAAATAAAGATCAATACTAAGGGTTTTACGATCAGCCTTAACATCCCTAAAAAATCATCACTCAGGTCTTTTGATTCCTCAAATTCTGCTTTTTTTACCGATGATTCATCGAGCTTTGTTGTAAGCAGCAATAAAAATGCAGCTGCTGCAATAGCCGCCAGTATGTAATATGCATTAAGCCAGGATTGTGATTTTGGGTTATTATCATCTACAAAATATCCAAAAAGGAACGAGCCCGTAAGTATGCCGATCATAAAAAAAGATTCCAGGAAATTCATAAGACTGAGGTGTTCTTTCTGATTTTGGGTAACCAAACCCAGTGTTGCAAATACCGAAACTTTTATCAGTGCAAAACCAAACCCCACAGATGCAAATAGTAATTTTGTCATTAAAAAATTGGGGACCGATGGCATAATAATGCACATAGCTGTTACTACACCCAAAGCAATCAGCATGGCTTTTTTATATCCTATACGCACAATAAATGATGCTACTAAAAAAGATGTGACCGCAATACTCAAATCTTTAAAAGCTTCCAGTATACTGGCAGCACTTTTAGTAATATCAAAATTACGCTGCACCTGCAGTATCACTGTTCCCACGCTGTTCAGCAGTATGGCAAAAACAAAATAGTTCAGAAATAAGGATACTTTTAATTTTAGCGTCTGCATATTTTCTTTTTGTGGTTTATTAAAATCCGTCAGTCTATTTTTATAAAGAGCCCCCTTCTACCAGCATTGAATCCAGTATAACTTCTGGCTTTATCTCCTCCTGTTTCAGCGCATCCAGCATTTGAATAAATGCAAGCTTGCCCAGTTTGTATCCGCTTGTTTCCACATAGGTTATTTTAGGATTGTATAAGGTTGGTATAAACCCGTTACTGATGCCTATTATGGAAATGTCTTCGGGTACTCTTAGATTTAACTCGTGCACTGCATACATAACTCCGATCAGTATCATATCACCCATGCAAAAAATAGTATCAGGTCTGTTAACATCCGTCAATGCCATCATGGTAACTCTTTTCGATTCTGCAACGGTTTCCGGGTATCCGATGGTTAATGCCGTTTGTGGTGCCCGGGTATCAAATGTATTTTTTAACGACCTGGCACGCTTTTGCGTAATGCTTAAATGCGGATGCCCGAAAAGTGCCAGCACTTTCTTTTTATTTTTTGCAATGATCGCTTCAGCAGCAATCTGTGCTGCATGTTCATCTGCCAGGCAAACCCTGGTGCAGCCTTTCAACTCCACAACCCGGTCAAAAAACACTACCGGAACTTTTTGCGAAACCATCCGCTCATAATTGCCCAGGTCTTCAGTCTGTATGGAAACAGAGGCAAATATTCCACTTACCATATTTTTTCTGAACAGGTTCAGGTTTGCATTTTCAATTGCAAGATCATCTTTCGATTGCATGATCAGGACCGAGTATCCATGTGCCCTGGCTTCTTCTTCAACAGCTGCTATGAAAGAGTCATAAAAATAATTGTCAATGGTTGGTATTAATATACCCAATACGTTGCTTTGCCTTGTTCGCAATTGTACGGCATAGTTATTGGGCTCATATTCCATCATGGCCGCCAGTTCCTTAACCTTTATTTTGGTGGCTTTTGAAATATCCGGATGATCTTTAAGTGCCCGTGAAACGGTTGAAATACTCATACCCAGTATTTCAGCCAGTTCTTTAAGTGTACTTTGCTGCATAATGTTAGCTTTGGTTAAATGGTAGCCAAAGCTAAAATAAGGTTTTCTTAACCATTCCGTAACAGAAGTAGTCTTACTTACCCTTTATTTTCCAAAAACTAATGCCCGTGAATTTTTAATGCAGAATGAAAATCATGCAAACAGGATTGCAATATTTTTCATATAGCCTGTTATCGTACGAGAAAGGTACTTCAATTGTCAAAAATGCCTGTTCAATTCTGGCAATTCTTTTTTTAGTTTGATACATTACAAACGTTTGTTCTTTAAAATTTTTATTGCTTAAACACTGCATACCCGGTTTTACCTTACTTGATGCTGTTGGGTTGAAACGTTTGCCAGCTATGCCAGAATTCCTGGTAGGCTTTTACCCGTTTCAGATCAAAGGATGTATCAATTCCCTGGCCGCTTAATTTATATTTTTTTCCTGCAATCCGCAGCGTATCATTTTCAAAATCAACTGGGCTGCTGAATGGATTTTCAAAGGCAAAAAAACTTCTATCATCCCGGGCAAGTATCACAAAAATATTGCTACTGCCTACCCTGGCCTGTAATAGTTTTTTTTGTTTCAGTTCATTCCAGTCAAAGGCTTTGTAAATTCCATCCAGCTTAACACCAATCACCCAGCTTTTATCTTTCCAGCTCAGGCTATCTGTTCCGGTAAGTTTGCTTTTGCTTTTCCCATCTTCATATTTATAGGTAGTATCGTATTTTTCTGTTGAATTTTTATCGGCCTGCATGATGAGTGATGCCGGGTATAATTGTAACCATTGCCCCAGCGTAGTTTGTGTGCTGAATACCTCATTTAATTTTGCGCCCTTCAATTTTCCGGCAATGGCTTCACCGGTACTTTGCCTCCACCAGCTTCTGGTAGTTGCATCTTCCAGCATAGCATTAAAATGGTCCATCCCAACAAGCCTGAACTCTTCTTTCTTTCCATTTACAACCGGCTCAAACACTCTTCCTGTACGGCATACGGTACAATAAGTTACCAGTATACCTTTTCCGCCAATACTATCGTATACAAAATGGTGATAACCCAAAAACCTGATGGGGTATGCTTTTGCAGCGCCATTATTCACTATACCAATCACAAGCCGGTTACTGTCTACCATATTGGTTTTAGCAGAGGCAAGCACAACATGGCCAGGTTGTTTAAACATGGCATCTGCAGCCATTCTGAAATTAGCCATATAAATAACTGCAGCCAAAAAGAGCAATGGTATTGAAATGGTCCAACGGCTTTTCCAGTTTGTTTTAAATAAACCAATAAGTAAGATCAAGGTTAATAAAGCCCTGAATAACCAGCGCCAGCTGTATAAAAAATACGCCAGGTCAATGCTGTTCATGCGCTGACTTCCGGGCATAGGCATTATGAAATACACATTGGCAATTTCAAATAATATCAACCCAATAAAGCCGAAGTAAAATATTTTTTTCATGTGTTACATTTTAGTTTGATCACATGCCAACATTAGTATGGTTTCGTGCAGTCCTTCAAAATAGAATCGAAAACCCTGCCCTGCCTGAAAAGGCAGGGCTCATGGTTATGCGATTTTTTCCAAAATTAAAAAGTTTATATCGGTCACTTTACTGATCATGCAAAGTCTACTATTAAATTCTGTTCAGCCCGTCACTATATCTTTACTCCTATAGTTACATAACAATTTCGTCCGTCGCTGGGCCATATACCAGGACCCGGATAAAATGTGGGGCGCTTGGTAAAATATTGCCTGTCAAAAATATTATTGACCCCTGCACGGATGGTTAATACTGAATTAGTTCGTATATACATATTAAAATCCCAAACCGAATATCCGGGTGTATATCCCTTTGCTCCACTTACTGGTGCATTTGGGGTATTCAATGCATCCGAAAAAGACGATGAAGTATAATTATACAGGATGGTACAGCCAAAACCTTTATACAAAAGATCCAGTCCGTTCCTGCTTATCCATTGCGGTACAGCTTCCACTCTGTTACCAACTATAGATTGATTTTTAGTTCCGTCTGTTACCTCTCCTTTGATATACCTTGCATTCATATAGGAAGTAGAAGTAAACAAACCTGCATAGATTTTATTTGTGAGCGGAAACTTGTATTGCACAAATAATTCAACACCATCGGTACGGCTGTTTCCGATATTGGTTTTGTAAGTATATGATTGCCCCATATTATCCTGAAGCACCATTGTTCCCAAACGGTTTTTATAAAGCAGGGTGAAATAACTGATATCATATTGCAAGCGGCTGTTCAGTTTACCTCTTATACCCAATTCAATATTATAGCCATAGGCGTCTTTCAGATTTTTGTCAACCTGTTCGTAGGTTGATGCAGGAATAATGTCTTTAAAAATAACAGGCCGGTAAGCCTGTGATATTCCTCCATACAGTGTATTTTCTTTTGTAAGCAAATACTGCGAACTTATACCTGCCAGTAAAAAACTATGTTTTATAGTATTAGGTAGTTCATTGGCCGAATAATATTTTATGATACCACTCATTTTTGAGATGCCGTTTTCAAAACGTATTCCCGGTGAAATTGTCCAACGGGTATTCAATTGCAAGACGTTTTCGGCAAACAGTGCTATATTATTTGTTTTAAAATGCACATCCCTCACAAAGCCTGGTTCAACCAGAGTAAGATCATAATCAGAGCCGGTAGTACCTTTCCCCAACTGCCTGCGATGCAGATCATTATTCATATAAACGACTCCGGCAGCAAGTTTGCTTTGAAGTTTTCCAATTTGATAAGCATGTAACAATCGAAGTTCAATAGTACGGCTGTTAAAGTTATCAATATCTACCTGCCGGTTCTTGTAGGCGCCGGTTGTTACATTAACAGTATCGGGTATATTGGCAAATGCGTCCAGCATCACACTGCTCCTGTTTCCAAAAACACCCGAGGTTGTAATATTTATTTTTGTTTGGGAAGATAAGCGCCAGTTAAATTCCAATGAAGGAATATAGATATCCGGACTAAAATAATTTCTGCTCCTGGTACTCATTTCGGGATTGGTATTAAACATACTGTCGTTTAGCGGGCCAGGAATATGGTACAGGTATTTAGAACGCCCCAGTTCTGCTTTTAAAGAAATTGCATTATTAAACCGGTAATTGAATTGAATAAATTGTGCAGTTGCGTCCGATTGGCTGTTCTTTCTGTAACCATCTGCATGTCTTCTGTAATAATAAGCAGTGTAAGAAAACTTTTTAATCTTACCGCTTATCGCATTGTAGCTGCTCAGCAATCCAAATGAACCGAGCGTGTTCACAGATTCGAAAACAATTGCCTTTGCAGTGTCTGGTTTTTTTGTGATATAATTTACCATACCTCCAAACTGCGCTCCATATTGCAAAGAACCGGTACCCCTAACCATTTCAATTTTTTCAAAACTTTCCATGGGTGCACTATAGTGGCTGGCTGGGTAACCATACATATCAGAATTGATGATGACAGCATTTTGCCTGATGTTATATTCCCAGCTACGGTGCGGATCCAGTCCCCGGGTGGCAATGTTCAGCTGATTACCGCTTCCATCCATATCATACACAAAAACACCAGGAATCTTGGCAAATAACTGCCGGCCGGTTTTCAATGCAATGTTGGCATTAGTTGCGGAAAGGGTTATTACCTCAGTCTTTTTACCGGTGTTTAAAAAACCACCCTGTTCATCTGGAAGCCTTGAAATATCCTGCCGCTGCCAGGATCTGATAGTAAGCTCCTTCAGTATTTTACTTTTAGCTGTATCATTAACTTCCTGCGAGAAAGCCGGCATTGCCAAAACAAACAAAACGATATTTATAAATATTCTCTTCATTTTAATTGAACCAGCGCTGACAACCTGGAAAATTTGTCAACGCTGGTAATTTTATTTATTCTGCTCCATCAATATGCCCCCTTGCAACTGAATAAGCTCCTACTTTATTACCGGTAGTTAAGCCAACTTCACAATCAGTGCGGAAATGAATGGCACCATACATGCGGGAAACGGACGCTTCTTTTGCCATATCATCATATGCCTGTGCCCGTGATGGCAATATGTACCCTAAAACAGTGGCTGCTGCACCACTAAATGTACTGTGGCCCGAAATGTATCCGGGAAAATTAGGTAGTCCAATACCTGTTTTAATACGTGGGTCAACCTGCATGGGGCGTGGACCATAATAGAAATTCTTTGTATCCCAGCAAACCACACCGGCATCCATAATAGCCATATTTAATAGTGCCATATTGCGTGCCCACCTCGCTTCACTAAAATTTTGCTGCGCAAAATCAGTAGCAGCAATATAATTCCAATGCCCAGGCGGCGTGTAGGTTCTTAAACCATCAGCCCAAAAATCAGCAATGCGCAATTGCTCTCTTGTAAGTTTTTTTGTTATCTGGTATATCTCTTCCGTTTCGTCTTTAAACTTTTGTGAACTGGTTGATGGCGGAGGTCCGGGACGTATAGCAGTTACCATGGTAAGTGAATCAAACAACCAGGTTTTTACCGCACCAAATACAGGAAGCATGGGCGGCCGCTCAGGCAATTCCTGGCTGATCCATGGCGTTTCACCGCGGGCAATACAATCTGATTTTAGTTTTGCCCAGATAGTAGGGTTACCAACCGCAGCCCCAGCTCTGTCACCTCTTGCACGTGTTATAAATTTGGCTGCCACAGCCTTTCCTAATGCCTCGCCTGCATCCAGGTCGCTTCTTACATTAGCCCCGGCTATTAATCTTGCTCTTTTATGCTCTTCGGCTCGCTGGTTAATGTAATCCTGGTCGCCGGGGAATAATAATTTCAGCAACTCCACAGATGCTCCCATCACAACTGCATCCTCGCTTGGATATGAAGGCAGGGTTGATTTAGGTAATAAGGTTTGAATCGTTGCATCAACTGTAAATGGTGCTGCCCGGTTAAACTGTTGCTTGTAAAAATAGGCACTGATGCATGCGTCGTATTGTGCCGCACTCAGGTAAGCATAAGCCCTGGCTGCGTATGGCGGGTTTGCAAACGGAAAAGTTGGATATGCCAGTGGGTTGTTAGCACTGGGAATAGGATAAGTACCGTCTGCATTCTGATAAGGAGGCAGGTTATGCAGTGCAACCAGTTCTCTCATGATTTCATTCCAGCGCAATACAGCACCGGCTCCCCAATACTCAACCAGTTTCTTTTCATCAGGCGTTATATTATTCTGAAAGCTTTTTATTTCATTAAGCTGAATAATATAGTCTGGTGATGTGGTAGCAATAGGTGTTGCTACCGGAAACTCATTGGCGGCAGTTAACAGGATCGGTTTCCAGTTGCCTGCATTCGCGTCAACCCTGGTAGGGTTGATCATCGGGTAGTTCATATTCTGTTCATCAATAGTTTTTGAACAGGAATTAAAAACTGTTGCACCCGCAATGAGGCCTGTTAGTATGATGGCTAAAAATATTTTTTTCATAATTATTTATTTTCGGTTTTAGTATCTGTTTTTTTTGCTGCTTTCTTCTTTTTGGTAAAGTCAAAAATGTAAAACACACCAGCGTTGAAACCGCTGCTTTGTCCCACATTTCTGCCCGCAACAGTGGTACTGCCATTGGCAACTACTGAAAGGCCGTCAACAGGTGTTTCATATTTCAGATTAATACCAATACTGGTTGCATTCATTCTATTGCTTACGAAAGGCATACCGTTTCTTGGAATATCAAATCCGCCAAGGGTTGTCCATTTGTTGAATACGGCTTCAGCTATCAGTACATCACTTCTGTAACCAGCCCTGAAATTCCATTGAGATGCATCGGGCATTTTTACTTCATTACTGTAATGCATTTCGGTAGTGTAATAAGTATAACGGTCAATGGTTACATTGCTCCTGGCAATGTATGTATAAGATGCTGTTGCAAACAAGTGATTACGCTGATAGTCTATCATACCACGCATGATGGCATTTTTACTGTGTAACCCAATAGACAGCGGTAAAAAATCTGCGGTGTAATTTGAAACAGGTGTTGAATATCCGGCTATTAAAAATGTTTGAAGGTCTCCTTTATAAATATGTTTTTGATACGGCACCCATTTCACCATAAGCGACAGATCCTGAAATCCTTTTTGGCCAGCCATATTACCGGCACTGGCTTTTGTTTTTACATAGGGCAATCCAAAGAGCAGGTTCAATCTTTTAGTTACACCATAATTGCCCATCAGCATAAAGTTAGTGGTGGATACACGGCCCATATTCAGGTTGTCTCTTTTTAAAGTGCCTTCCCAGTAATTTTTCCAGCTGCTATAGCCGGCTGTTGGGCCTACACAAAAAAAGTTTTTTTCCATCATCAGTCCGTCAATATCAGTTTGTGCTTTTGCCTGCGTAAAACAGAACAGCAGCAAGTTGCAAATAATAATTTTTTGCAACAATTTTGGTAAAGAATATCTCATTTCTGTTTAGTTTAAGTAGTTTCTGTTTAATTTAAATCATTTCTTCAGCTTGATCTTTTGCAACACAAATGCGCCCACTTTTCTCCCATACTCGGTACTTACAATACATGAATTATGAAAGTGAATACCTCCATAAAATCTTGCCCAGTTATTTTCTTCTGCTGCATTTCTGAAAGAAGTAAATGACCTGCTTTTAATGCCAAATTCCAGCTCGCTGGTATCTGTGTAAGCAAAATTATCTCCAAACACATAAGTCAAAGCTTCGGCATTTGCCGATGAAACAGTTGAATGGCCACAGGTATATTCAGGGAAAGGTGGCGTTTGCAGGTAAGGTCTCCAGTCCTGGTCAAAATATTTATTGATCACTGTTTCGGGCCTTACAGAATTGCTCCTGAATTTTTCATCCCAGCAGTGAATGAATGCATCAAACTGAGTAATAGCTGTTATGGCATAGGCATACACCGTTTTTGCAAAATCGGCTTTTGCTTTACCTGCAGCAATGCCTACAATGCTCATCCAATGCCCGGGAGGAGAGAATTTTTTGGTACCAAACATAATATGTCCGCTTACGTTCAATTTAAAAGGATTGTCGTCCCAGAATTCGGCTATATGTTTTTGTTCATCATTCAAACTATCCACCGCATTTTTAACCAGCATTACCTGTTTGTAATAAAGGCTGTTTTTATTTGTAACATCAAATGCAGGTGGTCTGGGTACCATAAATTGCGATGCACTGTCCAGCACCATTGGCCTGATCACATTCCAATGAGGCTCCATAGCTGATGTATATGCCGGAGGTGTAGGCATCCACCTGCCTGGCGTATCAATAACTGTGTACTTAGGAAATGTTCTTGATTGAAGGTATTTGTCCTTCTTGCTCCAGGCAAGTATTACAGCAGAAACCGTATCTGCAAAAGCAACGCTGTTTTTAAAAACATCAGCAGGCATTCCATGTTCTTTGGCCAGGTTTTTAATGCTGTCCACATAATCCTTCATACTTCCTTCAGGAAAAGTTACCGCTTCTCCCAATTTTGAATAGGCAAGGATCGCTGCCAGTTCAAAATCTGTTTTGTCTGCAGCTTCTGCTTTTGGCATATTTGTTAACCCGTTGAGCTGGCCCGCCAATGATGCATATTGATCAGGTTGGCCTGCAGCAATTACTTCGTACGCAGCAACACTGGCATAGGCATAATTGCGGGATGCTACGATCGGGCTGAAATTATTTCCCATTACCACTTCATTCAGTTTATGAACAGTGTTTGAGAACAATAATGGATCGTGAATGATTTGTTTGTAATCATTCTTTGTATTGCAGGCCGATAACATACAGGCAGCTGCAATAGTAAAAATTACTAGTCGCATTTGTATAGTTTAAGAATTATTAAAAAAACCTTGAAGAGATCTTAGCAGCGTGGAGGCTGCTGTGGAGGGGCAATAGATGCTGTAACAACTGAGGTTGTAAATTCAGGATAGCTTAACAGGACAACAACTTTGTTAGCCTGTAAATTATAAGTCTGATCTTTATTATCGTAATCGCTGATCACGTTTTTGCTGAAGGAGTTGTGCTGTTTTTTGCCGTTATGCTCCATATCCTGGCTGCTGTTGGCTTTAGCAAGGCTGTTCTCCGAATTTTTTATCTGCTGCCTGTTAACATCAGGGATACACTTCAGAATGAGTTCGTTGTTATCAACCTTCATCTTTACATAAGTATATACGATACCATTGACAGTAATTTCGCCATAATGCCTTTCAAATTCGGTAACTCTTTCCTGGTAAGGCATATTCAGCGGAACACGCACTTCTATAAGATTGGCTTCGTCATAATTGCCTGCATCTATCCTGGCATCCTGCTTTTCAGCCGCTACATTGTCCAGCATGGTAAACACAAAACGATACCCCACCATGTTGAATAACAGGAGTGATAAAAGGAATATGGCAGCTAATTTTTTCAAAATTATTTCACAAGATACGTTTTTTTCTGAGTTCCAACACCTGTTATGGTGAGGCTTTTCCATTGTTTTGGCAATACAGATTTAAGCTGAACAATGCCATTTGGGGTAATATC
>Ga0075160_10000435_pt1 | contig 26633 bp, 19 predicted proteins | sample JI91814C2DNA_FD_70969 | JGI IMG/M metagenome (GOLD analysis project Ga0075160, IMG submission 70969) | Wastewater effluent complex algal communities from Wisconsin, to seasonally profile nutrient transformation and Carbon sequestration -... | ecosystem: Engineered > WWTP > Effluent > Algae... | reverse complement strand
GTCTTATAGTATTAATGGTAGCCGTAGTTTCCAGCCACTGCATCCGTAACTGTTGCCATTTTTGATCAATTTTTCCAGTTATGCACTCCATTTTGTTGAACTATATAAGAAAAAAGTAAAACTTTTTATAATTAATTATTTAAAAGTTAAAGAAATTTTAGAATTTACTCAAGTTACGCAAATGAACAGAAATTTTATCCCCAGACTACCGATGTTAAGAAATATCTTTCCAAATCTCACACCAGTACTTCCAAGATTCAATGATGTCATACATACCGATGTACTTTCATTTCCTCCAAGGATTACCGAAGCATTATAAGAATAGTATACTGATATGCAAAGATCTTTAGAAATACTATAAGATATGATGAGGATTCCATCCCTACCAGTAAATCATACCGGTGTCCCCTACAATCCTTACATCATCATTGAAGATTCGGATACCGATCAAGATAATCTTTCATCTTCATCAGAAGATGAACTCTAAGAAGAATCTGATTAAGAAGATATTCCAGAAATAGAATCTTCTGATTCTGATGACGATCTTCCAGAAATAGAACATTCTATTCCACCTTAATAGAACATTCTAAATTAAGATAGACCTTTCGGGAATATTCCATTAGAACAAATTTCCGAAATCCATATTTAGTAGAACTAGATATATGCCAATCTATTTTTAACTTTGACTGAAAGACTAAATTAAATTGGATAAGATACTAGACTAGTATCTAATATGGCAATTGACTTTGAAGAATCACCAAATTCCAGACTTATTAGATAGATACAATAAGAAGATAGAGATGCATAACACTCAACTTATGACAGTAACGGTTCTATAAATAACAATGATGAATCTTTTAACTTTGAACCTTCAGTAGTTATTCCTATTAGATAGCCAATTATAGAAGAAGAAAAAAAGGAATAACATCCATAAATAGAAACTAAAACTGAAAAGATATTTATTATGGATAACGCAGATGTAGATTTTTATTTAGAAGATCTTATAGTAGATACTATTAATGGAGGAAATAAATATGACATGACACACTATTAGATACCATTAACTACAGATTAATAATGGAATAACATTTCAGTATCAGCTATTAGAAGTTTCGGATCTTAACCACTAGATACTTTAACTATGGATGATATGCTAAATATCTTTTTAGATAGAAATCTATTTAAAGAAACACATCATTTTATATTGGCATAACAATCACCAAAATAGATTATTAGATAGGGAACACCAATTCTTATTCCTATTCTATATGGACCAACTAGAGAGACATAACATTATTATTTAGCTCAGTATGATGGATTTGAAACTGTAACTTTCATATGTTCAGTTGGGATACTTAATAATAATTTAGCTAGATACTTCTTAGGTGTTATTAACTAATAGATTCCTAATATTAGATACAAGATACTAAATATGAATCAACAAAAAGATGATGTAAACTGTGGACACTTTGTTATGCACTATATGCTATAATCAGTATTGAATAAGACTGAAATTACAAAAGATTTTGGTCCTAAGAAGATATTATTCACTATTAGAATGTTCTAGATTATCCTATATGCTGGATACAGACATGGTTTGACATAACAAGGTCAAAATAAAAAACTTTAGGCCATATTTAGAAAACTCATGTGAGACGAAAATAAATATGGATTCCTTATTAATTATTATTATTTTTTTAAAAACTTTGACATAACATTTCTTTTTATTATTATAACTTTAAATATCCTTCGGATTTAAAATAAATTAATTATTATAACTTTGGATTTAAAATAAATAATTATTATAACTTTAAATATCCTTCGGATTTAAGATTAATTAATTATTATAATAATTAATTAAGTTGAACTTTGGATTTAAAAAAATAATTATTATAACTTTAAATATCCTTCGGATTTAAGATTAATTAATTATTATAATAATTAATATAAGTTGTAACTTTGGATTTAAGATTAATTTAAGTTTATAATAATTATTATTAATTGTCCTCAGTTGAACATAAGATTATAATAATTCAATTATCCATCGGATTTAATAATAATTATTTCAATGGAACTTCGGATTTAATAATAATTAATTTATATTAATTAAACTTATATTATAATAATTAAATTATTATCCTTCGGATTTAAGAGATTTACTGTTTATAATAATTAATTTACTAGGCTTAATAGGATTAATTTAATGGGTTTTTAATATTAAAAACCTAAAAAGACCTTCACATTTCTAACCAAGAACAGGGTCTAAGGACCTAAAAATAGAAATGTGCAAGTGGGTTTTTAATATATCTTGTAAGGTTTTTACTTTTATAATATTATAACTATCTGGATATCTGATAAAAAGAAACTATAACTGATAACTATCCAGATAAAATCCGATAGATATCTGATAAAAAGAAACCGTATCTGATAATTAGACTGATAAAAAGAAACCGTATCCGATAAAAAGAAACCATAACTGATAGCACATGTCTTTAAAATTTGAATCTTGAAAAACAAAAATAAAAAAGAAATGTGCAAGTTATTAAAGTTATGCTTGTTTTTCATCAGATAAAAAAGAAATGTGCAATGTTATGCCTAATTTTAGTCCTGGACAGATTAAATTATAATATTAAGCCTGGACACATTGTAAAAAAGTTAACAGTTACAACATCTGCAATGCTAGTGATTCTATATTTATAGAATTTGGTAACTAAAAAGTGAAATAAACTAAAAAAAAGTTTCCTCCACCAAAAATCGGCACCTGCGCAGGCGAGCAACTTTTCCCAGCCGAAAATTTCGAAAATGTTTTTGACTTTTTTTCAGAAATCCTGGCGGTTTGGCGGGAAAATGGCGGCCCAAAAAACTTCCGCTGGCACCCCGGACGAAAATCGGTGAAATTTCTGGCAAAAAAGTTTCTACAGTAAACCAAAACTGAAAAGTTGGCGGCGAGACGAAATTATAAAACTTTTTTTCTATAATTAGAAAATCTTTGAAAAATAATTTTGACTTTTTATATGGCCAACAATTTTCGTAAGTGTCCACTTCTCACCAAAAAATATTTCTATTATTAGTAGCAGCAATTTTAATAGAGACTAGTAAAATTAAAAATTATAATTAATAAAATTTAAAATGTCTAACAATAAGAAACGTGACAAGAAAAGTGCTCGTGACTATGAAAGAAGAGTCAGACCAACACCAGCTGCAACATATAGAAGTGGTGCTACAGGAGTTAATCTATAGGAATCTGAGAATATTCTGAATTACAATCGTTAACTGGAAGAGTTTGGTAATCAACTAGGAATGGTTAATAGTTAGTATGCCTATAGAAATGAAAATCGTTAACCTACTGGACACTTCTTCAGATTCTCTAGGGCACCTGGTACACTTCAAGTTCTATTGAGAAGAACAACTAGATCTGGTGACACACATCATTTCTAGATGAGAGTTAATGTGGGGGCTGGTAATGCCGCCTTCAATGTGATGAGGGAAATAAATGCTGCCGAATAAAGCGCATATAAAAGACTCTCAGCAGGAAATAAATCGGGTTCAGGTTTTGACAGTTATGATCCAGGTTCTATTGAAGTTGTCAGGGCCGAGTTTGACTACAATGGAAATGTCTAGCGTGCAAACCGAATGGATGCTGATCCGTATGATGATGATGATCTTGAAGATTTTGAATAGGAACTCATTGATGACGACGACCTTGATGTTAATGCGTCACACCAATATCAACCGGTAAAACTAGAATAATCATTTTCTATACGGGGACTTGTTATGCGTGATTTTTCCTGTATCTATGAAAGTCTGATGATTATTAAATATACGGTTTAAAATGAAAGCATACCACCCAACATATCTTTAGCTGATTGGAGAGTATATGTCCTACTTCACTTTGAAAATGAAACCTATGAGGACTAATAAATATATTGGGGATAGATAGTTAGAGAATGCATGGACATATTTACTATTAAGTATGGAATAAGAGTTGACATGTTTAATGCTTATAAATACTAAAACGAGATGGACAGAGTAGCATAACATGACATAGAGTATTTTCTCGTGTACTGGGGTGAACATGTCTTTCCCGCAAATAGAGCTAGGCTATAGGATATTAGTATGTACTAGGAAAACTAGTTATAATATATAACTAGAAACGTCCAGGGTAAAAACTTCTGTATTGTTCCCAAGATATTTGGCTAGTTATATTATGAACTTAGATGCCACCTATTTAATACTGAACTTAGATTAAATAGTCTTTAGCCTGGCAGTGTGTATCTACATGAATAACTTACAGTAAAAACAAATGACATAATGGTTGCTGGTTTACTATTAATGGAAGATGTTTATTCCTATGATAGATAGTAAAGACTATTAGGGGATTATTATGGGCCTGATTTAGATTAGTCAGAAGAAGAAGTTTTATTATCTACTATTTAATAGGATGTTATGCTATAGGAAAACCATGAGAAGTTCTTGGGTGGATATGAAATATTCTGTAAAAAGCAGGGTACTATATATTTCTATTAATAGGAACTGGATTTCTATAATTAGATCAAGGGCGCTTTAAAAGATGCCGAGGACGAAATTGAAAGGAAAGAACTATGTGAACTATATAGACCATAGAGTCGTGTTTTCGATTTCTCGGAAAAAAGAAAAGAGAAATTCTATAAACTGGGAAGAGCAGCTATAGATATAGAAACCTTTATTGATAATAGACCTGAGAGAGATTCATGTTTTAATATGGTTCCCTATTGCGTATCTCTAGTTGGCGATTTATAGAAACTGTAAACTAGATACTACTATGATGAAACATAGAGACATACGAAACGTGTGTAAGAGGTTGTTTTAGTGAAGGGGATTAAAAAGTATTTTGTGGCTACTAAACCTAAAGAGTGTCTTAGGCTATTGATACAGTATTTAATGGATGAGGGATTTTGTTACATCCAGGATGACCCCAAAGATCTTAATGTGAATGGTACTAGGAAATGCAGTTAAGCCAGGCTTAAGAACTATATTTTCGCCCACAATGGTTTTGGTTTTGATTTTAGATTCATGTATGAAGATCTACATTCCTATATGAGAGAGTTTAAAATGATTGGCGATATCAATCAGACAAAATAATTAAGAGGGAACGGGTTATTCTTTTTTGATTTCTCGTTGATATATAGAGAAAAGCTTTCTACACTGGCTAAGACGTTTTTTCCTAGAGAAGAAAAATACTGGAAACTAGATAACAGTATTATTTTAAATGTGACCTAGACTAATATTGAATAGTGGTAAAGAGAAGCAACTTAGTAGTTTTTATTATTTGAATAACACCCTCAGATGAAAAAGATTATTGAGTATTGTATAAGAGATTCAGAAGTGTTATTCCACATGGTAAATAAGTTTTTCGAGAGTTCATACAGTACTCCCTTTGGACATGGTTTTTTAAAGAATCCTTTCTATCATTCTTTATCCTCCATGGGTTATAATATTTTAACTGAATGTTATCTATCATAACCAATCTTTGTTAATAGGGATGCTTTGGCCATGGAACTAGAATTAAAGTAGGGAGGATGTACAGGTGCTAATAGTAACATGTTTGGTATAGGGGTTTTTATAGATGAAAATTCTTTCTATCCTGCAATCATGAAAAACGATATGCCGGTTAGATATAAAATACCTGTTGGTAATCCCTATTAAATATATCAACCACCTGTTGTTATTAATAGTAGCAACTATAAAGATATTATAGAACCATAGAACTATTATAGGGCCATATTTAAATTTAGAGAAGATTGTCTACTACCTTGCATAACATAGAGAGCAGGGGACACTTTGGTTCTAGTTTAATAGAGTAACAACTATGATATCTATTAGGAACTGGATTTATCTAGTGCAATATATCTATATGGTTATGCCATTATTGTGGCCATGGAAGAATGTGAAGGAACTGAATTAATATTATTCGGCCATGTAGATTTTTATCCTGGAGATAAGATATTCAAAAGATTTGTGGAGGACTAATATAGTGCTAGACAGAAATGTAAATAAAGTGGTGACATGATAGGAGATAAATTCCATAAAAATATTATGAATTCGGCACAAGGTAAACTAGGATAAAAATAATATTAGCAGGTTAAGTTTGGTAGTTTATAGGCAATTAGAGATTCTATTATATAGTTGTAGGCATAACAGAACATATCTAATATAGAAATTAAATAGATCCTTACAGATGATGTTAGTCTATTTGAGTTAAGATGGGATACTTATGACGACATTAACATGAATCCTGGGAATACTGTTAGAATTCCAAGTTACATAATGTCGGTTGCAAGAAGCTAGTTACTAAGAGTATAAAACGTGATTGCAAGGGCATATGGTTCTGCACATGTCATCGCCTATTATGATACTGACAGCATATTAACTAGGTTTGACTTAAATGAAGCCGAAACTAATAATAGATGCAATACTCTATTTGATATCTATTTAGCATTGAAAGTTGTGTCCGAATAGAATAAAATTAGCAGATGTTTAATAACACACTTCTGTAAAGGGATTATCTAGTATATAGGGGAGTTAATTGAAAGCACTGAATCAATGAAGATATTAAATAAACTATAGGTATAAGATGTTACCACCATTGATATTGATAATGTTACCAGACTATTAGATGAGGATAGATTAGGTGCTTGCAAGATAGAGAAATATGTTATTAGAGGCATTGCATTAGGGGCCAAGCAATATGCCGTTTACTATTTAACAAAGAATCTTAAGACTAATTTATTCACTCTTTCTTGTGCCACCAAAATTAAAGGAGTTAGAGAAGATGCGAGATCCTATGAACTACTGGAGAAAATTAATACTAACATGGCTAATTTACATGTTGATTTTAGTCTATTGAGATAGGACGAATTACCAATACTACTTACACCCCAGATGACAAAATGGAGTAGAATGGGAGCAGGAGCTATTTTATCTGAAGTGCGTAAGTTAGTTAGACCCACACTAACAAAGAGAAGGCATGACATCAATCTTGGAATATCTTAACCCTTTAAAGATATAGATGCTTTTTTAAGTCATAAATAGTAGTATGAGTAACAAGCAAAAGATATTAAGGCAAGATACAAGGAAGCAGATACTATCCATGACATAATGGAATAACTAAAGGCATAACCTGCTTACTAGGAATTAGTTATGGCCACTAAAGTTTAAAACTAGCTAAGAAGAACTAGTAAAGACTTTTTTAAAGAGAGTCTATAGAAAGTTACTGAATGTAGGAAAAGGTATTTAGTTAGGTTATAGAAGGTTAAGTTTTAGTAACTATAGGATCAGGTTTTAAAAACTATCTCTGAAAACCATGAGGTGTTAATCCCTTTCTTGATTGAGTATATGCCAATTGTTAATAACATAGCATACATGAGCGTTTTGAAGAAAAGAGAAACCGCTAGAAAGAGAGTTGTCGACCTTAGATAGAGTGGTAAATAGTCATTTAGTGATTTAGATACTGCTTCTATAATCACCTTTATGCTTCTTATTAACTTTATCATTAAGAAGTATAAGATTGAAAATGGCTAGGATAATTTTGATGCAGTATGTGGTCACTTATAGAAGGCATTCATAAAGAACCTGTTGAAGATATAGGACGGACCATAATCTAATTTGGGAAAAAGAATTCGTAATTAGTTTACTATTGACGAAGGTTTGCATTAGTGGAATTATTCAGTGGTATATAGCTTTGAGTTTTTATCATGTGGTATCTGTATCTTTGACGAAGAAAATCCTACTCTGGATAAAAAAGTATAGTACACCAGTTTATGGCGCTATTTTTAGAATCTGTCTAGAAAGTTCTAGAGTCTTCGTAATTTACAGTAGGATGGTCAGATTGATTTGACATAGTTAACTAGGGACTAATTTATTGTTAATTAGGAAGATACACAGTTATAATTAAAAGGACCTGGGTATTTACAGAGTTGCCTAGTTAATAACTTTGACCTAGTGGATTTAATTTAGGTGGATGAAGAAGAATAGCTATTCTAGAGGAGACATAAGATTAAGGAGGAAGTTCTTTAGCATGACAATATGGTCCATGGCACATTTATTCCAAATGAGATAATGGAGGAACTTCGAGTTAGGCCTAATATTATTATTGAACATGAGCCAATTGATAATAATTCGTCCTGGAGCGATAAATAGTCGATTATCACGAAAACGTACTTGATGGCGTAAGATGTGCTAAGATTGAACGAGGAATCTAGAAAGGCACACCTAAAGGAGAACTATTTAGATCTTTCAAAGGCACTATCTCTAGAAAGATTGAATTTTAATTCTAAGTAGGACATGTTTCATCTAGCAAGGACTAATGCTGCTAAATATAAAATAACTGTAGAAGATGTAGAAGATTTGATTTTACTATTTATAGTACTACTAGTTAAGGAGGACGAAAATTATACTGGTTGTTTGGAGATGGCATAACTGTTTTGGGAACTATCTTAAAAACTATAGTAATTCTTTAAATAGGTAGATGAGAAATCAAAGAGGTCGATATTCATTAAAGTATGTAGAACAATATTCGCCAGGTAAGATATGTTTACAGTATTTGAAAAAGAATAACGACGACTTTCTGCAGGTACTAAAAAATTCTATGATGCCATAGTTACATTCACTATTTAGTGTCGTAACTATGAAAACAATATCTAGTATGTGACAGCACTCTGGTCTTTCTTAAGAGATCCGACAATATGTAGCCCTGTTTTTACCGCCTTAATAACATCATGCCTATGTTAAGGTGCATATTAAGATATAGCTCTCCAATTTAGATAAAAGATTAAAAAGTGGAGGAAACCGTCCAAGAATATGTGTAATGTGCTAACTAGAATAATCTTGATGGAGGATTTAGATAGTGTGAGACTAAATTAATATGAGAAGTTGAAAGTTGCTGAATTATAATAATAATTAAGAGCTGAAGTGTTTGACTAGGAAGAGAGCAAAGAAGAATTATCGCTTTGCCAAGGATAATAATCTATGTCAGATGGAAGACTAGCTAATTGCTTAATAAGTGACTATAATGACAATCTACAGGAGTAAATGCAGTAACTTGAATGGATAGATTAGGATATTGCTTAATAAGAGCAGAACCGTTTTCTAGAACGAACATCAAAAATACCAGAAAAATAGGCCGCCAGATAGTACTAGATAGAGCGCTAAATTGCTATATAGAGACAACCGGGTTTCAGTCGTGATGTTATGCAAATGTTTGATATGGAAGCAGTTGAAATGAGTGACGAGGAAAGTGAGGACGAATTTGATTATGATTTTTGATAATTTAATAATTTATCTCGATTTAATAATGTTAGCTATAATTACTTCTCTTATATTATATTTGTATTAATAAATCGAATGTCTGATCTTGCATCTGCTATTCCAGATGATTTATTACTGTCTGATATTACCAATCTGTCTCCTAATAATGTGGTATCTTCTATACAGAACAATTTGCCAGCTGAGACTAAAGTTGTGGAGATTCCTGCAAATGTTGTGGGCTCAGTGTTAAATACTCTGGATGAAAAGGATTAACAGAAGTAACGAAAATAACGCGCACCAAGAAAAAGAAAAACCGATGATGGCCAGTAGTCAGTCTAGATAGATACTTCAACTGGAGGAGCAACCTAGCTAGATACAGGAGTGTAGCCAAGCATAACCCCAGAAATCACCGGATAACTAGAGTAATAGGTTCCTGTATAGTCCCCTATTGAATAACCGGATGAGCCTAGTAAATAAGAGGAGAAAAAGGAGTAACCTATCCCAAAGACGAAAATAATCGAGAAACCTGAGAAGCTAAGTTTAGGATAGCTGATTTAAAATGCGCGAATATAACGCAGAACATTATAATAGGAATAAAAAAGTAGTTGGTCTAGAAGATTTAAGTAAACATGATATAATTAGTTATTCAAACTTATATATTTTTTAAAAATTTGTCAATATTTAATAAATTGTCTTAGTGGCTACTACCTAGTCCCCATTGTAGATTAATCTCCCAGAATTTTCTATTGAAGAAACGGCCGAACTTCACATATTCAGCCTGGCCAAACTTGTCACTATCCACCAAGAGTAGACCATATTCATCTCGGATGGACTAAGTTAACTCGGGATGGGAAAAGGCATCTGGACTATGCATCTTGCCAATTTTTAATTTACGCACTCCCATCTTCCCGCTTTTCTTTTTATATACAACACCAATTTCAAATTTTTTCTTCTGCGCTGAAATGAAGCCTCCACTTTTATCTTTTTTCTCTTTTTAAATTCCTTTGACTTTTTTATCTGTGAACATTAAAATTTTGCTCTATTCTTTTTCCTCCTCAGTTAGATCAGTTTTATTTACTTTGCTCACACCACCATTTTTTTTGTGCTCTATTTCCTTGAGGACGGTCACCGAATAGTATTAGTACTCTTTCTCGAGTTCTAGCTGACTCACTTTGGGTTTTTCCTAGAGTTCCATAAATTTCTTTTAAATAATCAATTATAATATTTAATAGTAATTTCCTTAAATAATGGAATCATCTGCGCAAATCTAATAATAGTAGCAATTATCGAATGTCTAATAATAGTAGCAAGTAGAGAGTGACTAATAATAGTAGCAAGTTTAAATTGACACAACAGACCTGGCATAACAATAACAGGAACTATTGTAGCCAGCATAGCTAGAGGCGGGTTTTTAAGCTGCATATGAGACACTATCCTAGGCATTTGAAATGACAAAAAACAAGTTAAACTAGGACGATAAAAATATTATTTTCAAATAGCTTTAGGCGGTTTCTGATTACTAGTGATATGTTACAAATAATAAAAACGAAAAATTTGCATCTCGATATGAAGACATTTAAAACATATATTCAAGCACTCTTGATTTGGTGGGACAATTAGAAAACTATTACATAGATAGAACACTGCCTGATAATCATTTAACAAGCATGATGTAAAACAGTATGAAACTGGTGTAATTTCATCGTCTCATGGATATTGAAGGAAAAGGCGAAATTATTTTACCGGGCAAGCGTAACAGGAAAAATTTGAAAGATTATGACGATTAAGAGTAAAATTTAAGAATGAGTGGCTATTGGGGACTATATCCATAAATAACATCTAAAGGACCAAAAACCGCATTAAATGGACTAATACAGGGTGAAATGACAAAAGCAGGTGAAACTGTAATAACAGATGATGATGCTGTAAGGGCATAAGGGCTACTATAATTAGCAGATTAATATCTGGCTTTAACTTAGCGAATAGGAACAGAAACTAGTAGAAAATATTTTTAAAATGATAATCTTAGTTTAATTGGCGATGAGAGCTTATTTATATAAAGGAATAATAGAATAATAAAAGCTGTAAATTAGCCACTTTCTTATTCTAATATCACCAATGACTATTTTTAAAAATTAGGAAATCCAATGGGTGTATTAAAAGCCATAACTGAAGCGGCAGCTCCACCCATTCTATAAATAGCAGCAATAGATATTTTTCTTGAATCACAGGACTAAAATATAAAAGATTATTTTACTGATTCAAGGCGAGAAATCTAGAATGCGCTAGATAATAGCATACCAGAATTAAAGAAGAAAGTTGATAGTGTAAAGGCTAGATATAATAATAATCTATCCCAGCTATATTACAAACTACCAAACACCGATAATAATGTACAACTAAGTGGTAATGAAAGACCATAGAATTTTACTAGTAATTTACTAGGTAATGTTATTCCTAGTTAAAACGTTTCAAGTATCTGTACAGGATGTAAAGATGTAATAACAGGTCCAATTAAAAATTGTATTAATTGTGAAGCAGTACACCATGCCAATTGTATTAAAACAGGCATAAGGTGTTGAAACTGTAATGATCACCAAATTCGAGCACCTGTAGTTGAAGCCATAAGAGAATAACGTTAAAATAGATTATCTGTATTTAGAGAAAAGAGAGAGAGTTCTTAATTGTCAAATCAACGAGAAATGTTTGCCAATAGATTGCGTTCATAGAGTAGGGAACAGGTTAAATTATAGGCTAGATAGTTTGGCATGTAATCTGTCCAGGATTAGGATAAGATAGAGGTAAAACCACTGGTCAGGGAAAACTTGGCAATATATGACCAGGCTACTTTAGTACACGATGTCTCTTCAACGGCAGAGTACAGTAATCTTGAATCTGTTAGGCTATTGGACTAGGCGGCATAATCGGTTATAACAGGTATTTTAGATGATAATCATAATAGACTTAAAAAGGAAGAAACAGAATAAAAAATTGACCATTCATATGTACTTCTGTAATAATAAAAGGCATAAAAGGCATAAATTGATGCTGAAGTTAAAAAAATAGAACTAGAAATAGAGAAAACACGTTAAAAAGTAGAAATAACAGATTATACTGAAAGTAAAATGAGCTTAAAAAGAATGATGGGTATATTATAACAAGAATAAAGTAAAATTACTAAGTTTACGGGTAATATGACTCAATATAGAAGATCCTTGGACGATTTTTAATAGCTACTTAGCAAGGTAAATAATGAATAACAAAATCCTGAGTTACAGTTATAAATTAGCAGATTAAATGATTTAATGCCCAAGATTAAAAATGAAGATCCAAAATTTGAGGAGACTTAGCACCTTATAGACGAAACCTATGCGATCTATGACAGAGTAATGGGCGAAGAGGAATAACGAAATAGGAAAGTATAAGAGCTTTAAAAAACTCTTACTAAATTAAGAGTAAAACACCAAAAAGCAACATAAGAATTGTCTGGTAATTACGATTCACTATATTAACTACTTAAAAATAATAATTTTTTAACAACATAAGAAGATACGACACTAATGAATGGTGCTGAATCGGCAGATAATAAAATAGCATTAATAGGACAAGTTAAAAATAGAATTGATTAAATGACCACGGAACGAAAGGGCTACATAAAAAGCATAAAGGATTTAGATAGGGATGTAAATGATGCTATTAGGGATTTTAAAAAATATGGTATTGAGTATAGAGGTAAACTAAAGGACAGATATTAATAACTATATGATTCTGCATCACCAGGTTCCACCACTAAAACTGTTCTGTATAACTTTAAATCATAATTTGAAAATGTGTTGGATTATGGTAGTGACGTTGAAATAATATCTGCCGTTAGAGGTTTAACGGATAACATTACATATCTGTAATAATAATCCAAGGAGGAATAATCTGCTAAAAAACTCCTACTTGTTTAAATAGGTGAACTTAATAGTCTTTAAAAATAGTATGGCCATAAAATGGAAACTATTGAATAACAGATCAAGGAAAAATATACTAAATAGCAGTATTTAATAGATGATGCAAAATTGAAAGGATTAAATGTCCCGGACATTTTAACTCCAGATGATTTTCTGGATATGGGTAAATAGTAAGCGTTTCTTGACATATTAAAAAAAAATAAGGAAACATTAACTAAAAAAATCGAGGATATATAGAGTTTCAGTTTTGAGAGTAAAAGTATGCTATAGTAAATAGCAGCTGAAAACACTAAACTATCCCAAGTGGTAGATAAAGACTAAAAATAGATAGAAAGAATTGACCTGGAGATGATGAAAACAATGTCCTACTTAAGGGATCAAGATTAAAAATTAATTGAAAAATAAAAGGGTAACGACTTAAAAATAAAGATGATTACACAGGTCCGAGAAAGATTATAGCAAGAATTTGGTGAAGATATGAAAATTGCTACTGAGTTGTAAATTAATTTGAAGTAATTACGAGATAATGCCGAAAAGAAAGCATCTTAACTAGAAGATATTTAAAAGGATACAATAAAGGAGTCTATATACTAGGGTATGTATGCCTAGACTAAAGCGTAGATTAAATAACTGTAGTTCTGGAGAGCAGCACTTCGCAAGGACTAAATTATCGATGATAAGACCAGGACGAAAATTTAAAGCCTTGCGCCAACATATCTAGATACTGTAGAGAATTTTGAATAGCTGGTAGATAAACTTAAGCTGGACCTTTATACCACTAAAACGGACTAACAATACTTGGATGAAGGATAGTAAAAAGTAGAACAAGTTTTAAAGTATTAAATAAATAGCACTAATGCAAATATTATTAAAAATAATGCCTAGCTGGATGTAATAAATAAAACAAGCGTTTCTGGTATCATGAGATTAAGAGCAAGAGAAATTAAAGAACTATAGAAGGATATAGTATCAGATGTTTATGCTGGAATGATATATTTAAACACCAAAGTTGATAAGGGTGAAGATTAATTTAATAAGATACTTTAAGAAGGTAGGGACAATGAGGCAAAAGTGTTGGGTTCAAATCTAACCCTATTAAATAGTCTAACAACAGCAGTCACTAATTTGTCCTAGGCAAATAGGGAATAGACATCCTATGCTAGATAGTTACCACCAGAGCGATTAAAAATTCTTAAACAAGAATTAAAACTTGGTGAAAGTTATACCTCTTTTAGAAGTAAAATGGGCAGTTTATCTTATACCATTATTGATTTAAAAACTATTATTGATTAAGAACGAAAAACCGGTAGTAGTAAAGCCAGTGAATTTAATAGACTAATTAACACCCTGGAGAAAGAGTCGAGTGAAGTTTTGGATACTGTATTTAACACCAAAGAATAGAAAGAACTAAAAGAGAGATTGTCCCTGGTCAATGCTAGTATCTATCCAATAGTGAATGAATTTTTCGAATAAAAAGATGCGACAATCTTTAAATAGAATACGGGTTTAATGGTACAGAAAACTGTTGCATTCATGTAGGACTAAGTTAATAAAATCATGTTTAAAAAAATTTTAACACCATCCATGCGTATGGATGTACTCGAAAGTTCTATATTGCATAACACACTAAGTGAGAATAACATACTAACATAGTAGCAGGTGTAAGCAGCCGAGACGGAAATGGTGGCATATTTTTCAACAGTTGAAGATACTTTCACCAGATAGTTGCTGGAAAAGATGTCGGAAAAACTAGGTACTTCAATTTCACCAATTTTTGAAACACTGAAAAGCGATCAACTTATTTCAATTATGAATAACAAGGAAGAAGCAAAAAAGATCCTAAGAAGAGCCTTTGATGAAAATGCTATTTAAAATAGTGTTGCCGACTATATGGTCGATACAGGTTCAGAAGCCTAGACATTTAAAGATAAAAAGTAGTAAATACTAGAGGCAATAAGAGCAAGTAAAAAAATCCCTGATGTGCTGCCACCTGTCAAAGAACTGATTAACTAGAGTCATGGTGGTCCAGATAACGTTAAAAACTTTTTTAAAGGCGCTATTTCAATATCTGGTGTTGTGGGTAAAGATTTAAGTTTATTGGGCCAGGCTTAACTACTATCCTTTGGAACCATAAAATAAAAAGTATTAACTAGTACCACTGAACAGACAAAATAAATATAAAAAGATTTGGCAGTTGAAAAGGAAAACTAGAATAAACTACTATCAGATATTAGTGGTCTTCAAATGGAAAATTTAAATGCTACTGATAAGGCGAAACTAAACTAGATGATAGCATAGAACTTTAATTTTTTTACTAAATACATAGCAGAAGTTGGTGAAGAAGACAGAAAGAGACTTGTTAAAGCTGCGAATCGTGGTGAACTCCCACCAAACAATCCCAAAAAAAATTTTGAAGTTAAATATAGAACTCACCAATTTTCAAGCAATCCAGGTGATCCTTTATAAGGATTAACACCAGATAAAATAAAATAACTGGGAGAACATCTTATAACATATTCACCCGACCTAGTTAGTACTCTGCTAGCAGCACCCGAACTTAAGATGTAAAAATCTGCAATCATCCATAAAGACGACCTTCTGTAGGCATATGCTTTAAAGGCAATGCTCCAAAAAATATAGTCTGCAGATATACCTGGCGTTAATTTTGGTTTGTCGGGTAGTTTTAAAAATAGTCTAGAAGCTGTTGATGATACCATAGCTAGAATTAAAAACTATGAGAAGGAGATAATCGACACGAACAATGTTTTTTTAAAGTCGGTGGATAAATTAGTCTCGGAACGCATATCAGAGACAACAGACATGGATAAGTATCTAAAGATCAATAAACAGGTGTAAAATTATTAGGACAAATAGTAGGGTTTTATAGAGAATAACATAGCGAGACTGGGACTATCTCAGGCATTTAGGTAGGATCCTTAACTATAATAACTTGCAAAACAATAGGTTATGCCTGCCTTTGTTATGCCAACAAATGGATAAAAACCCTTTATGGCCATGTAGTAATCACCTGCTGCTTAATAACAAGATCCTAATTTAGACAGGATATCACAACCGGCGTTAGATAGTATCCTAAAATAGAAGAAAGTGACGGAAGAGGATGTTACTTTTTTAAGAAGTGTTAAATTTGATTTTAATACTAAATAGCTTTATATAATCGAGGGAAGTGGTTCACAAAGAGAATTAAGCTAGGATGAAAAGAAACGGTTTTTAAGGATTATTATAATAGTCTATCTGGGATTATTTGTCCAGGCAATTAGAGAATTACCGGGGAAACAGTATAAGGAAATGTAAGAACGCATGTTAACGGCATATAGTAATCCAGACAAATTACCTGTGTTGTATGGCTTACTATAAAAATTACAGAAAAGACTCCACATGGAAGAAGGAGGATAGATGGCAAACGGTGAGAACAATAACTAATTATAGAAAACAGCCATTATTTGATATTTAATATTAATTATTTAACAACTATTCAAACTATACTATTATTTGCGGGTGTCATGTCAGGTGCTGTAAGCATGACATATATGGTTGAATTTTGTACTCTACCAGAAGTCTCCCAAACAAGTAACCAGGCCTAGGTGGCAGTAATAGCACCACCATTGGTTGAACCATTAATAACAACTGGTGTAACAGAATCAACCCATCCAGGTGATGCCGATGAAACATCTCCATATGATACAAATATCCTGGGAATGTATCCAGCATCTGCATAGGTAATTTTAATTGATGCTGTATTTGCCTGAGAGGCTGTTAATATACATCCACCACATGTCAAAGAACCATTTCTATTTATTATAAGATCACCCACTGTAATAAAACCTGTTCTAAACTTGTTTGTTTAAGCTATGGTCTATGTTTTAAGAGTAGCTATCTAATTTGTAAGAGTTGTTATACTTGTTTATAAATCTAATATTGCTGTATCTATAGTAGGCTACCATGTCTATACAATACCAAGATTATATGTTGTTAAAACAACATTTGATGATAGTGTTGAAATCATTCCCCGTGTAACATCAATGTCATAATCCTAAGTATTATTAATATTTTAAATATTTGTTATGGCCGAATTTATTGATGTTATGCTATTATTAACAGCAGTATTTGTTGTTATTTGTTATGCTTTAAAAGTGTTTAAGGTACTTAGTGATTAATTAGTTTATCCTTCAAAAACTTATAATAGTCCTATGTCAGTATTCTAGGTATTATTTACTGTTTCTATTGCACTGATGCTACTATTAATAGAAGCAACCGAATTCTGTAGACTTGTTATGCTGGTTGACTATGCAACATTTACACCACCTAGTCCTGCTATTTAAGTGGTGTGTAAATCTACACCATCTGCTAGTAAATTAACACTGTCCTCTATTTAAGATACATCTGCCTCGACTTGATCTAGTCTCTAGAAAGATTGATATATAGAATTTTAAAATGCATTATTAGTTGTTATCTATCCAGTTTAGAATGTCTTTAACGCAGATACATCTTATTAAAGAACCAATAGTTTCACATCTTGCTATTCATCGGAATCGTTTAAAGTATAGAGGGACTAAGACATGCTATCTATCTGAGCGTCATGCTAATCAACCTGTGTCTATACAGTAGCAACTTTAGTATCTGTCTAGGCTTTAGAGTATGTGTAGTTCTGCGCGGTTTCAAGGATCGACTATTAAATAGCGGGATCGTTCTCGATTTTATCCTGTATTATCCGGATAACAGGTAGTTCATATCTACCCTCTATAAATATCTTTGAGACCTGTGCCTAGGCATCACCACATAGCTACTTAAGGAATTACTACTAGGTATTAGTAAAAGAAGCCATTTATTAACTGTCTATTTTTCACTAAAAATTATTACTATAAATAGTAACATATTTTTCCTTCTATTAATAGTAACACTATTTACTATTTAAAGCGCTCAAAAAATTAAATTATAATTATTAAATAAAATGAACTCAAGACCTATTACCTATACCGAAATTTGTGGAGATAGACAAGCTGAATTTTGCTCCTATGTATCAATGATACTTGCTCACTTGTTCAATAAGAAGAAGAATAGAAACCTTCAAGGTCCCTTGGATTTATATATGAGCAAAGAAGAAGCTGTAATATTTGCTGATATGCATAGTCAACTCACTTGCAATATTGCACCTCTATCTTGGAACAGTGTTGGTATGAGAGATATTTTAAATGCTGCATAAGTTCCCGCTTCTAATCTTGATTTTGCTCTAAGAGAAATTGAAATCAAAAGAACTCAAATGTTCATCAATCCAAGAGGAGAAGATATTACTCTTGCTAGAACAAATGTTCTAAAAACTGTTCTTGAATACACAGACAAGAAAAATGCTATGTTCCCCTTCAGAGAAAAAATAATTAAATTATATGAGAACGAATCTTAAAGCTCAGAATAGTTTGTCGCTCTTTACTTTACTGCTCCAAATTAGGCTCCAGAAAATTTCTGTTCTATATTGGTCCTAGTTTCTGTGCTTTAGACCATGGACTAATTTAGTCCAACTGGCTATGTGGTATATAAACCATCTGTTACTAAGATAGCTAATAGTAACAAATATTCTCTAAAGTTCTCCCTAGAGAATGATTTCACATCTGGTACTGCTATTAAACACATGTTAAATACCAGTGATGATCCATTCTATAATGAGAAGGTTAATTTAAATCTACTTGGTCTCAACTTCCCAGTTGACATTTTTTCCCATGAAGATACAACTTACAAGAGCGTTGGGAAATTCCTGGACATGAAAAAGTAGATAGAAATTTTTGCTAATCTTGCAAAAGTAAAACTTATCAGTATGCCAAATAGTCCCTTGAAAGAAGCAAAATTAAATATGCTTGATAAATGTTTGATCTCATTTAGATCAACTGACGAATGGGTTGCTACTAATGCAATTAGATTAAGAATTGCTGCTTAAGTTAGAGAATCTTAAAAACTTAGCGAGGCATAATCTAAATAAGTGGCATAACAAAATGCCCTGGATGAATTATTTGCAGATTTTGAATAACCTGCATAACAACAACAATAGCCACTGGAATAACAATTTATTCAACAGTAATAGATATTCCATTAATAGTAGCAAGCACCATAAATTCTGAACCAGGAAGAAGTCAAAGAAAAAATTGTGGGAGACAAGAGAAAAAGAGATGAAATTAATGAAGAAGAAGATGAAATTGATGAAGATTAAATTGCTATTAATACTTCCACCAAAAGACAGAATACTGGTAGTAGTGGTAGAGAAAGTAGATAAAGTCTTCAATTGCTTCCTCCCTCAAACACCAAAAAATAACAAACAAGGGTGCAACACTGAAAAAGACCAGACATAAGAGCTGGCATGACACAACAACTTATTATTTTAATTTCTTTAAAACTTAATCATAAAATAAAATTAGTATCAGAAGGAAGAAAGAATATTGCTATCTCTAGTTAATATTTCCATTAAAAATTTATAACTCTCTCATATTCATCAGTTAGTGTTATACTCATGTGTTACATACTATTTAGAGAATCTTTAACATCATAGATACGAGAACCATCTGATCCACATGGTCTATATTCCTAGTAATCATCTGCATTTTCAGTTAATGGAATAACAGCAATTACATTCGACTTTTTACCTTCTCTACTCCACAGGTTTGACTATAAACTACTTCTTATGTATATCTATCTATATTTACCAATAAATAATCGTCCTCCACTCATAATTGGAGTGGGAAAAACAATTGTATCTTTTCTAAACTAAGAAACAGGAACCTGTGCTATGAATGGATTATTATCAGATATTACACCATAATAAATTAGTTCTGACTCAACTAGTGTTGATGTATAAAGAGGCTGTCCTAGCTCAACAGATCTTTCGTCCTCTACAAAATCATATGTCTAAAAGAAGTGTGTAAAATCATCTATTAAACTTTCACTTGTGCCCTTAGCTGGTGAAATTCTGGCCTGAAGATAGGTTAAAATATAATAATCATTTGCAGTTGTCAATGCTGGTACACCCAATGCGGCTAGATACTACTTGCCTACCTATCCTGGATACTTAGCAGAGTTTATAAGATTAAATTTAAGTATTCCCGAAACTTCATCAAATTCAAATTATGATATGGTTATCAATGCTGCCAAGAATTCCCATGCCGGATGTTGTTATTCATCTACTATTGCTATTAAAGCTAAATTAAGTAACTAGGCCACTTAGTTTGCACTATATGCTATCCCATGGGTGTTTTCAAATACCTGTCCAAGGTTAATGATAAATGGCTAGTTTAAATTATTTAATTAACTTGATTTTTCCGTTCCTTATTCACAAAAAGATGCAATATTCTATATGTTATACTCAAACGAGATACTTAGTCTTTCATTAAATATCAGTTCCTGTAAAGGGTTTCTACATCGAAAACTTCTTATCTAATAGTAAATATCATTTGTTGTATTTTAAGTGGCCATCAAATTCCCATAGTTAGGTATAATACCAGCCAAGTTAAGTGACACCTGTCCCACAGTATCTTCTATCCTAACTATTTATGCTCCTTTTTACTTGGCTAGATAGCTATTTGATTTCTAGTTTTAACTCAAATCTGTGCCATTCATTTCTATTTTTATTATAATAATTAACATGCGCGAAATTGATAATATAATTAATGGACAGAAAAGCAAAGATCGAGTTTTCATTGGATGATAATACGGGACCGGACATATCAATTGAAAAGGCATAACTAAAGTAATCACAGTAAAAAACTAGTATTCCCGAGGGTGTTATACTAGATGAAGAGTAGAAAAAATACTTACTACCACATTTTACTGCTCTAATAGTGGGAAAACCGGGAAGTGGTAAAACATCAACTATCCGGACAATGTTAACTAGCAAGGACTATTACCTACATAAATTCGACTATATTCTTGTAATTTCACCCTCGGCTAATAAGATGGGAATACCGGTAAACATGAAAAACATGGCATAAAAATTTGATCTTAAATGGATAGAGTAACGGTTAATAGAATTTAATAAATAGTAAATCCAGCGGATTGTTGCCAAGTTACGCGAGTTGGAAATCATTGACAAGTTTGATACTGAAAAGTTGAATGGACACTTATTTGATACCATAAAAACAGACATGTCAAATCCCGGTAATCCAACTACTGTACCAGCTAAACCAGTACCTAATCTATTTGCCGATAAAGAGCGTTTCTTCACTAAATCATTATAATAGACAATGGCCACTAACACATAAAACACAAAAAATGGTGGTGCTAAAAAAATAAATAATAAAAAACAAGAGGACGAAAAAGTTGATATTGCTGAAATGGTTGACCGTGCCTATAAATAATATTATATAAAACTACCATAGGAAGAACGAAAAAACTTCACCAAAAACTGTTTAATAATATTTGATGACATGGTTTCACAAATTAAAGCCAACGAATTTAATCCATTGCTAACTCAGCTGATATTTAATAGGAGACACTTACTGTTGGGGGGAACTATATCAATCATGATAGTGGCATAAAAATATACAATGATACCGGCCAGATTACGTTCCAATGCAAACTGGCTAATTCTATTTCGATTAAATCCCGTAGATTTTGACACTGTATATAAAGATGTTGTTATGCTATATAAAGACCAGTGGGATAAACTACTGGAATTTGTCTATGGTGGTGTTGAGAAAAAATATAATGGGCTAGGTATTTGGGTTGAACAGGATGATTATTTCTTAAATTTTAAAAAAATTAATTTCGACTAATAAAAAAGTAATTGATCATTTTTTTCTTTTTGTTTCTCTTTTGCTAATTTTAGCAGCAGACATGGATTTATTTAACTCATCAATTTCATCCTCCATTAGCTACTCCAGTCTTTTCTCCGACAGTTTAATTAGTCCTGCATGCTGTTATTCCTTAATTTCCTAGGTATAATCCCAGACCTGTTACTATAGTTTTTTATTGGTTTCAGAGTGTCTATAAAACTGTTCGCTCAAAGGAACTTCTCCAAGGATCATTCTGTCAAAATAAGTAGCTAGTGCTGTAACGAAAACATCTGGTAATGCTGGATAGTATATCTTATAGAATTGTATAACACTCTCTTTATTTTTCACGTTTTAGTTCCAAAACGCCTCCATAGATGTCCTATCTAAATCCTATGTTTCTTTAAATTTATCCCCTGCAATTAACTTTGCGCGATTATTAAAATTCATTATTAAATATAATTATAATAATTAATTAGAGCGCAAATGGAAAAGGTTATTCCACCAGGACTAAACTATGCCGATATCAAGCCCGAGGCAATTGAAAATCAAATCAAAATGGTGAAATTTTTACCTCTCAGTAATGTGCAAAACTAGCGTCCCAATGATGTTGTGCGTTTTTAATTATAAGGAAATGGTTTTTACGATCCATATTCAGCCTACATTAAAATCCGTGTTGCCTACGACATGTCTAAAATTGGCGATCCTCCTGTACCTCTAGATTATTTTAAAGGAGAAAAATTTGCAGAAGTTCCTAATGAATACCTGTCGGGAGTATTTCTAGATAGATCAGCACACTCTTTAATCAACAGATTAGTTATAAGAAGTTAGGGTACTGAACTTGAAAGAATTGAACACTATGACGTACTTGCTGGTATGATCAATGACATGATATATGGCACAGATGAAAGAGAGTTACACTCGTTTGAAGGATTTGCTAATAATAAATTCACCATGGCATCAACTAATTGGAATGCTGATCCTGTTGTAAGACAACTATCTGTCCTAGGTACACTAGTTAATGATGGAGAACCATCCTAAAATACACATTTTGGTGATCGAGGTTTCTATAAAACTAGAATGGACAGTTTTAATAAAATACCTCACGTATATGATGGTGATAAAAGATTTGAAAATCGTTTTTAAAGACTCTAAACAACAACCACAGATCTAGGTCACTACTTCTATGGTATATAAAACGGAGTACCAATAACCGTTGGTGATGCATTTGGATCGCTTAGTGCTACAGGTGTTTTTTCAACAGTTGCTTCTAAACCAGAGCTTGGTTATTTATCGGCCACAGCTAATTATCCTTTTCCAGATGCAGACGATGCAGCTGCTAATAAATATGATCGTACAACTGGTGTAATAACATCACCTGGTGTTATGGAATTCTGTATTCCCATCTATTCTGGTATCATTGGTGTCCTTATGCCAGATAAAAAACTACTTCCTCTTAGTCTACTTCCTCTTGAAGTCGAATTCACCTTAAATCCACATGCCTTTTATACAGTAGGTAATACCACAACAAGATCAGCTTACACCATTTAAACATTTGAAATATGGACACATACACTATTCTTTGAATAAGAATTGCACAGGTCACTAGAAACTGTTGTTGCTGAAAATGGTATTATGCTTCATTACACCTCTTTTTACCTTACACCAATTAATAGTTATAATACCAATGTTATTCCAAAGTATCATTAGATGGGCTGTTTCTTAAAAAGTGTTGAAGCTATTCATTGGGTATTTTTATATACTGAATATGTTAATGATGATGGTCCCAAAAAATTACACTTTGCCTGCCATAACCTGCATAACTTACAACTAAGAAATGGAATGGATTTAATACCTAGCGAACCAATACCTGCTCAGTCATAAAGGTCAACTGTTGGTCCTAGTACAGTAAATGGTGCCTATAATTAACTACTAATTGAATTAATGAAGTCATGGAATAAGATGCATGACGTATTTTCTAGTGGTGCTATTAATAACTTCAACTTTAATATAGATATTCATGAATCACTCAAGACAAAACCAAATACCTTTAGTAAGCTTATTTAATAGTACAAGACAACCGGACGTTGTTAATATGGACTAAGTTTAGTGGGAGAGGAAATAGGATAGAATAAAACAATTATTTCGGGAAAGAAAACTGTTCTGCCATTCGATCTTAATTTTGATGGTAGTAAAGCATGGGAAAAACCAAGCATAATGTTGGCATATTTAAGAGCAGATTTCATTGTTTATGTTAGACCTGATTTGGTTGTATCGAGACTTGGGTTATGATTTAGTTACACTTTAATTATGTTAAATAATTAGCCAACAAATAAATATTATTATAATTTAAATAACCGACAAATTATTTTGAAAAGAAATGTATAATAGACCAATCATGCGAGTAAGTGATGATTTCGTGAGAAGGGACTAAATTCCCTTGAATCCAAACCAGCGTTACTATAGTAACTAGTGGGGATATAATAGAAAACAATTTGAGAGTCCTCTTACAATTAACTAGCTCTCCATACCATATGCCTTGTTTCAATAAAAATAGTAGTAAATAGCGCAGAGTTATGCCTATCTCAACAAGTAAATGCCCTCAGAACTACCAATTATGAGTGTTAGTAGTGCAGCAGTAAACTAGGATAAATAGGTTAAAGAGCAGGCAAAGACGAAAGAAGAAGAAAAACAATAAAAGGCAGAACAACAGAGATTTATAAATATAGAGAATTAGTAACGAAATATCTTCGAGATGTAAAAGCTAAGGGAAGTCGCAAGATTTAACATGGGACAGTTTTAAATGAAACAGGAGTAAATGCAGAACGCATAACCCATCGAAGAAGAGTGAAATTTATTTGTATTAATCAATTATTTTTTTTATTAAGAAAATTAGTCTCTATACAGTACTCACTTAAACAGCGCTATTTCATATGTACAGGTCTGGTTGAATACATGGTAGTTATGCCACATTTTTTACATCTATGTTCATAGTGGCTATCACTATCATCACTCATCCTTGTTGACTAGGTCATTATATCATCCTCCTCCTCTGCTAGATTCTATATTTAATTATCATTGGTTTTAAAGTATTGTTATAGGAGCAATAATCGAACGAAGTCTACAGCGCTTTCAATTGAACTCATTAATTAATAATTAATTATAATTAATTAATTCAAACTAGTGCATATATACTACTTTATCTCTTCCTAGCCAGCGCTAAATTAATCCTATTGGAAGCAAAGTCCTGGTTAGTATTAAATATGGACGAATTCGCATTCATCTGTCTCTTGAGTGCCATTGGATTTGTCTGTACTGCCTATAAAATCTACTAATTATAGTAGCTGGTCTGGGGAGGTAGTAGTTATTAAATAGCGCTATAATTAGCAGCATAGTCCATCTTTCGGACCTGTGGTAATATAGTGGCTTATCCCACTGCTGCTGGATCAACAAGACCTGTTCTGCCTTGTGCTTCATGCTAGTTTACAATGGGAACACTATCCTTCCCATTTGCCTTCTCCATTTCCAGCATTTTATTATATATCATCTAGTCCATTCCTCGCTAGTATCCCCTACTTTAAGCTGCATCAAGCTCATTTTAATTCTGTCCTTTTTCTTCTTCGTCGGCCATTTAATATTATAATTATAATAATAATAATATAGCGCTATATGCTTGGTTTTTTAGGCTCATTACTCTCAGGTCCCTTAGTTAAAGCAGGTAGTTGGCTACTCGGTAAGGTGGGTAGTGCCGTGAAATCGATCGGAAGTTCTATATTTGGAAACGATACAGTGTAAAAAGTAACTAGTGCTGTTGGGCCGGCCATTGCAAATCGAGCGGATTAAGGTAATTTCCTGTAAAATATGAAATAATTCGGTACAACTGTCGAAAACAGACTATCTAATATGGGACTAAAACCAGTGATTGGTGGGTAAAACGTGGGTGATGCGTTTTATAAAGGCATGACATCCATATATAACTTTATGCGGAACGGTGGTCAGGACACATAGATGAAAGATGACTCAGGTCAGCCCATGTAGAATGTAGAGAGATAGAATAATTCCTAATAATAGTAGCAATATGGTGGAGATTAATAAATGAATAATTAGTGAAGTTAATTTTTAAAGAAGTTAATATAATAATCATTAAGAATCATAAGCATCTTCGAACTGCTGTTCAGCAGTATATCTTTCCTCAATCTCAGGTGTGAGGAGTGGTACTGGTCCTTAATATAAAGGAAATCCGGCTTCTTCAGCCATATCAAAGTGCTGGAAGTCTTAATATGCAAGGAAATCTGGATCCAAGATGTTAAATCTCCTAGCGATTCTCACACCTCGTCCAAATCTTCTTTTCTCTAGAAAAGTTGGTATCTAGAGTGTTCCATAAGACCTATAATAATCACTAAACAATTACCATTTGTAGTCATCTAAGTGCTTTCTTTCCTTAGAATTGTGGATGGTGTGTCTTGGCATCTTTATTTAATTAATTATAATAAAGTGTATCTTTTTCTTTTTATACTTTTGACCAATTTCGAGTTACTCACAACGCAATTTAATTTTTCGTCGGGCGCTCGGCAGTTACGGATGCAGTGGCTGGAAACTACGGCTACCATTAATACTATAAGAC
>Ga0075160_10000426_pt1 | contig 26932 bp, 29 predicted proteins | sample JI91814C2DNA_FD_70969 | JGI IMG/M metagenome (GOLD analysis project Ga0075160, IMG submission 70969) | Wastewater effluent complex algal communities from Wisconsin, to seasonally profile nutrient transformation and Carbon sequestration -... | ecosystem: Engineered > WWTP > Effluent > Algae... | reverse complement strand
TGTGGGAGTCCCCATATCGTGCAAGTTAGACCCCATATCTTGCAAGTTTGGACCCCATATCGTGCAAGTCGACAGGCCAGCTAGCCGGTAAGCCGTAAAACTCAACACCCACGTCCTTGACGTGGGTGTTTTTTCGTCTGAAGGCCGGATGAGACAAGGCTCAAAGCGAACTGAAGCCCCAGTTTGGGCACAAACCAGGAGGCTTGGAGATGGTTGAGGGGGTCCTACAGGGAATAGGCGCCCATAGCCTGCGTGGCTCGGACCCCATATCTTGCAAGTTTGGACCCCATAACCTGCAAGTTCCAGCCTATTAAAATCAATTGGTTAGGTCGTAAATTTACGCATAACCTGCAAGTTTCCTCAGCAAATTTACGCATATCGTGCAAGTTTTCAGGCGATACGGCTCGGCGGTGTGTTGCTTCGTTCCGCTAGTTCGATTACTCTGAAGTCACGGCTGATGGCATCAGCCTGCCCGCCCACGTCGGCGAAGTCGAATCGACAATATGCTAGAGCAAGGCATTTTCCATTGATTATGGCGATGGCTAATGTGTGGGCGCATTGGACGCATCGGCTAATCATAGGAAACTATTAAATGCTGAACTCATACTCTCCTGCTCAGATCGAGCGCTTCAGGCGCGAAGCCAAGACCCTCCACCGCAGCACGGGTATCTCCCACAGCGCAGCCCTCGACCAAATCGCTACAGCAAACGGCTACCGCAACTGGTCGCTGCTGATGAAGCACCAACCTGAGGAGGCCACAGGTAGTGCGCTGTTCAAATTCAGCCGTACAGCGGAGGAAATGCGCCAACTGATGCGCAAACATCCCTCGCTACCAGAGGGAGAAGTTCTCCTTGCGGTCGAAGCACAGCAGCACGTAGCCGACATCCACGAACACTTCGGCTCTGCTCAAAATGCCGTTGATTTCGCGATTGAATACATGCGTTGCGTGCTCGCAGTGCCTCGCTTCAAGGTGCATAGCGCGTCACGGGTGTATCTTGAAATGAGATGGTGGCTGCCCTACCACTTGGAGTCGGTGGATGGCGGTGTCCAGGTACTGGTCAACCGGTACTACAAGCCGGTAGGGCACATTACTAAAGTGTTTTTGTCCTACAGTCAGTTTCCCCATTTGCGCACTTATCTGAGTGCTGAGCAGCTCGTCGCGGTTGCGCATCGGCCTGGGAGCAAGGGATACCTGTACGACGACGGCTCTACCCCGTGGGGCTCTCGAAAGGCGGCTGAAGCTTACTTGAACCGCCTGCTCAAGCTGCGAGACGCGCTCAAGTAAGCACTCACGTGCAAGCTTGGATCCCATAACCGGCACGTAACAGGCCAGATAACCTGGTAAGCCGTAACTCAACGCCCACATCAAGGTGGGCGTTTTTTCGTCTGAAGGCCGGATGAGACAGGGCTCAAAGTGCACTGAAGCCCCAGTTGGGGCACAAACCAGGAGGCTTGGAGGTGGTTGAGGGGGTCCTACAGGAAATAGGCGCCCATAGCCTGCGTGGCTCGGGCCCCATATCTTGCAAGTTTAGACCCCATAACCCGCAAGTTCACGTATATCAAAATCAATGGGTTAGGCCGTAAATTTACGCATATCGTGCAAGTTTCCCCGGGAATGAGCCGCGCAGGGGAGGCTGGCCAGGGAGCTGAAGTACATCAGCTGACTGCGCTACCGGCAGCGACAACTAGGGCGCGTCCGCTGGACCATTGGCAGCACTTCGGGACCTAGTGCTTGGTCGCCTGAAAGCGCCAAATTGTCTTGCGGAATTTTCTTTTTCCAAATGGCGCAGCCATGTAGCTATGATTTGACTCATCCCGTCCTCCATGGAGAGCGTCATGAGCAAGCAAGATCCCAAACCGGTCCAAAAGATCTCCGTCAAGATCTGGCGGCCGATCATCGACAAGCTGGATTCCAAGATTGAAGCCGCCTGCTTGCGCAGAGACGCCTACTTAGCAAAGGTGCTGGAAGGAGAGCTGATAGAGCTGGACCGAGAGGTTTGCCTGCCCAACTCTCAGGCTGCACATGATTACGTGTTTGAGGAGCTCGACAAGCTGGACAGGAAGCTTGTGAGCCTTGCTTTGCCCCCCACTCTGGTTGAACGTCTGAAGGAGATCTGCAACCGCAAACGAATTGTCCGCGACGCCTTTTTCAACAGGCTCTTCCTGTTGTTGGCCGCGAACCCCAAGACCCTTGATGTGCTCTTCTTCTCTCAATGGGACGAAGACTGGCGCTCACTGGTGTGGAGCGAATACAAGAACGAAATACCATTCTTTCAAAATGGCTTTTATCCGCTGGAAGCCGCAGTCGAGCCCTTCTGGGCCATTCGATTCGCACTTGAACTTGCGGAATCCGACTACGGGGTCGTAGATCGCATCATCGATCCGGTAACGGGCCATGAGGGCAAGGCCACCCGAGATCTCTCAGGCGAAGTCTTTCCTGTTGAAAGCCTATACACGAAGGTGCTGACCACGATTGGTGAGCACAGCCTTGTGGGCCTCTCGTGCCACTTGCCGGATCACCTCATCCCAGGCCATGCAACCGAGCAAGTTCACAAAGCAAAGCTGGATGAGCTGTTTGCAGAGCTGGAGACGTGGAAATGAACTCCAGACACGCAGCTGTTCGGGCTCAGCAGCGCGGCATCCCACCTTTTGTCGATCACCTCTTGGACCTGTACGGGCAAGAGGAGCATGACGGGCATGGCGCAGTAGTGCGGTATCTGAGCAAGTCCTCCATACGGGCCATGGAACGGGAAATGGGCCGGCGCCCCGTGGCCCGAATGGCCGAGTGGCTTGATGCCTACAAAGTCATGACCACAGATGGCACCACCATCACCCTGGGACATCGCGATCAACGTATCTGGAGGAAATGATGCAAGTTCAACCTCACAACCTGGCAAGCATCACCTATCCAATCCAGGAGCTGGATGACCTGGAGAATGTGATCACTGCATGGCGGCAGATGCTGCAAACGCTGGAGGGCCGGAGAGATCGAATGCTCCTGGAACTCGACCAAGTCACCCAGCCGATCTCACCGAAGCCTGCCCCAATTTCCAAGTGGATTTCGCCAAGGGTCGAGTTTAAAGGTGAGGTAAGGTTCAAGTGGAGCTTCATCGACTTGTACGCTTGCGCCCTGGAGTTCCTTTGGCTTGAGTTCCCGCACTTGAGACACAAGATGGCTGAGGCCATGGCAGCTTGCGGCAGCACGCGCAAATACGTAGCCACGTCTCGTGAGGAACTGTTCCCGGGGAGAAGCCTAGACTGGGCGACGAAGCACAGCCGGGCTCTCTCAGAAGGCTGGTACCTCGATACCAACATGAATTTGGAACGCATACGTCGTGTGCTTGCTGCCGCGGTACGTGCATCTGGACTGCGATGGGGATGCGACATCAAGGTGCACTGGAAAGGCACTAAGGGGGCCGTCGGGTGAAAAACTGAAAGTCACACTCGATAGCGCAACCCAGACACTCAACTCCTAGCGAGTGAGCAAAACGAAGATCTGCGCACGCACCCTACCAACCTCAACAACCAACGCCCGGCCTGCCTCCCAGGCCCTCTGTGAGTTGCACCATAAGTTGAAATTTCCCGCGGACGGTAACGCCTACGACGGTGATGGCCGATTGAACCGAGGATTGGCGCCCCACACCAGAGCCACGCGCGGAAAGCCCAGTTTGAGCTCAAAAGCGAGATCTCCTCGCAGGTGGACTCGTGCAAGTTTCGCCAGCGATGAACCGCGCAGGACGGGCTGGCCAGGAACAGATCTAACGACGCAGCAGGAGCCGCAAACAGTCGGTAACGCCACGAGGGACTTATCGTGACCGGCCAGACGGCTTTCGATAACGAACCCGCACTCCAGTGAATCACGCAGCTTGTTAGAGGCCTCACATAGCGTGAAATCCGTGATACCGTTCATCAATACAACAAATGAATAAACGCCACTTCGATCTGTGGCGTGACGCGACCAAGAGGAGCGCAGCGGCGCATGGACCCGCAGAAGCAGAAGGAGGAGTTCAACTACGCATACGTGTGCGCTCTCGGCGCACATGCGGGGCTGAACCGTACCTCGTCATCCGTCGATGATGACAGCATTGATGTTGCTTTCAAGAGCAAGGGGTACCACGGGCACCTCGTTCGCAGTCCGCAAATCGAGTTCCAGCTCAAGTGCACCTCTCAGAACCTCGTGGATGTAGATCGCAACGTGATCAAGTTCGCGCTCCCGCGTAAGAACTACGACGACCTCCGAGGCGCTGACTTCGCCTCGCCGCGCTACCTTGCGGTGCTTCTTGTACCTGAAGATGTCGATCATTGGATCGGACACAGCGCTGAGCACATCGAGCTCCACAAAAAATGCTACTGGCTGTCCCTGCGTGACTGTGAGCCGACCGACAATGTAAACACTGTGACAGTCTCGATTCCGTTGGATCAACGGTTAACGACCGAGACCCTCAAGTCCATGATGGATCGCGCTAGCGACGGGGAGTGGCTATGACTACCCCCAATAGCCGCCGCAACCTTGAGGTGTCCTTCGATCAGTTAAGGGCATACCTAGAACACAAACAGTGGTTCGAAGACGGGATGATTCGCAGTGTCGCAACTATCTGGCACCGGCAGGACAATGAAGACGCAGAAGTCGTCCTGCCGTTCTCGTACGTCAAGGACTATTGGCAGCGGATGCGCGACGCTGTGGCGTCGATCGCTTCCTTCGAGGAACGTACAGTCCATGAGGTTCTGAACGAGGCCAAACGGGTATCCGCAAACGTCATAGCCATTCGCGTCATGCATGAAGACACGAACGGCGGAACTATCCCGATCAACGATGGAGTTCTATTGATCGCGAAAGCTAAGGACCTTTTATCTGCGGCAGCGCGGTCGCTCTACGCGAAGCGGAGGCAATTCACCAGAGGGGCGCCGAATGAGGCGAAGGAATACCTTGAGACACTGTTGCTAGGGCAGACAGAGGTTGGCAGCTACGTCGTGAACCTTATCGCTCCAGTAACGGCGGTTGTGGTTGAGCCAAAGATGGTGAATGCGATCCCACTCGGGCAAGCAATTACGTCCAACCTTGTCTCTGGTCTCGGTGCCCTACAGAAGGCGACTGTGACCTACGAAGAGCGGGGCGACCTCCGCGCATTTGACGAGGCTGTTTTCGCAGGTGCAAGTTCGAACATGTGCGATGCGTTGCTAGGCTTCAGCGGTGAAAAGCGCAACCGGATTTTCGAGATCACGGTGACGGCGGCCCCAAGCCGGTTCTTCGAGACTAAACCGGTAAGGTTTGTGTTCGATGGCAGGCACGTTAAAGCGTTGGAAAGGGCGGCAGGTTACTACAAAGGCAATTACGTCCTTCATGAACGTAGGCTGACTGGCTACATCACGAGGTTATGCAGGCCGAAGGACGAAACGTCAGGCACGATTACCATCGAATCAATCGTCGGTGACGTCGAACGCCAAGTGCAAGTGGAGCTGACGGGCGATGACTATCATCAGGCAGTCGTTGCGCACGACAGCTCAAAGATGGTTCGCGTTGAAGGTGACGTGCAGATCAAGAGCAAGTCCGCCCAGTTGTTGAATTCGAAGAACTTCGGTGTTATCGAAATTGAGGACCTTCTGTAGGCGAGCGCAAGCATTCGTCGAGGTACCTGAGTCATTCAAAAATACTCTCATGGCAGTATTTATTGTTCAAAACTGCCATTCAACACCTAAAATTCGGCCATAGTAGTATTTTTGAGATCGTCATGCGTCGAGTGACCGCCAAAGCCTTTCCTCCCGACAACCTCGTGGGAGAGCCTGCGACCCTGGCCAGCTTCATCCGGGCTGCCAGGACTCAATCCGGCTTAACCTTAGAAGACGCAGCGCTGGCGACCGGCGTCGCCAAAAGCACTCTACAAAAGATCGAAACCAATCCAGCGACAGTGAGCTTCTCCATCGTTTTAGAGGTGGCAAGGCAGCTCGGGGTCTCGATTTTCGCCGTGCCGGCCGAGCGGCGCGAGATAGTCCGCCGGATGATCGCCCACCTCCCCGACTCCTCGACGCGCGCCCCCTAAGCTTGAGGAGCCACGCACCACGAGGCTACGCGCGGGAGATTGCAGAGCGGGGGGAGCATCACTCCATCAACCGGATCGACGCTCTGAGTGCGCTCCCTGCGACTGAAGTCTGCGACAATGCCAGATCAATCAAAACGCCCGTGATCCCGTGACGCCCGCAGCCTTTATCGCCAAGTGGAAAGACAACCCCCTTTCTGAACGAGCCGGCTCACAAGCCTTCTTCCTCGACCTCTGAACCGCCCCGGCTTTCGCGGAGGCTCCAACTCTTGAGAAGATGGAGCCATGAAGAAGACAACGAAGTACTCTCCCGAAGTGCGCGAGCGTTCGGTTCGGATGGTGTTCGAGCAGCGCAGTGAGCACCCGTCGCAATGGGCGGCGATCCAGTCGATTGCGGCGAAGATTGGTTGCACGGCCCAGACACTGCATGGCTGGGTTCGGCAGCATGAGCGGGACACCGGCCAGCGGGACGGCGTCAGCAGCGCCGAGACGGCGCGCATCAAGGCGCTGGAGCGGGAGGTTCGGGAGCTCAAACGGGCCAACGAGATCCTGCGTCTGGCCAGCGCGTATTTCGCGCAGGCGGAGCTCGACCGCCGCACCAAGTGACCCACGATTTCATCGACATGCATTGGGACCGTCTCGGGGTCGAGCCGATCTGCAAGGTTTTGCAGGTTGCCCCGTCGGCCTATCGGCGCAAGGTGGCGCGCCGACGCAATCCTGAGTTGCGCAGCACGAGGGCGCTGCGCGACGAGCGTTTGATCGGAGAGATCCAGCGAGTCTGGCAAGCCAACCTGCGGGTGTATGGCGCGCGCAAGGTGTGGCGGCAGTTGCGCCGCGAAGGCGTCGAGGTGGCCCGCTGTACGGTTGAGCGGCTGATGCACATCGAGGGGCTCGCCGGCGTCCGGCGTGGGCGGGCCGTCCGCACGACGCGCGGTGATCCTGCTGCGCCTTGCCCGCTGGATCGGGTCAAGCGGCAGTTTGTGGCCGAGCGCCCGAATCAGCTCTGGGTCTCCGACTTCACGTATGTCTCGACCTGGCAGGGGTTCGTGTACGTCGCCTTCGTCATCGATGTGTTTGCCCGCTACATCGTCGGCTGGCGCGTCAGCCGCTCCATGCATACCGAGTTCGTGCTGGACGCACTGGAGCAGGCCTTGTGGGCACGCCAGCCTCAGCGGGATGCCCTGATCCACCATTCGGACAGAGGGGCCCAGTACGTGTCCATCCGCTACACCGAACGGCTCGCCGAGGCGGGCATCGCGACATCGGTCGGCAGCAAGGGCGACAGCTACGACAACGCCTTGGCCGAGACGATCAACGGACTCTACAAAGCGGAGTTGATCCATCGTCGCGGGCCCTGGAAGAACGCTGAAGCGGTGGAACTGGCAACCCTTGAGTGGGTGGCCTGGTTCAACCATCATCGGCTGCTCGCGCCTATTGGCTACCTGCCGCCGGCTGAAGCTGAGGCAAACTATTACCGCAGTCAAACCTGTCAGGCTGTGTCGGCCTGACTAAAACCAAACGGCCTCCGCAAAACCCGGGGCGATTCAGGGGGCGTCCATTCCATTGATTCAAGTGGGCCTGGGTAAGCGTCAGCGAACCCGCTTCTTCTGCCTAGCGGAAGTGCCCCTGGTGGAGTCGCCTTCAGGCAAGCTAGACCCCCTATCTGTCTTGGACCAGCACCTTCATCCGGGTGCCGCACCGATTGGCGAAGACGTAAGCGTGATCCGCCCGCGCCTCGCCGATGAACCGCACCAACTGGGCGAGGAGCGCGTCTACGCCAGCCCGCATCTCAAGCGACACCACCGACAGCCACAGGGCGACGACCCGGATCACCCGAGCCACTCGCGTAGCCAGGCACCGCAAGCGGCGGCCGAAAACGCGGGCCAGTCTACTACCGTGACCACAGCGGAGCTCTTGCGCAGTTCCAGGCGGATAGGGGCTTCAAGGGTGGGGGACAGTTGCACCGGGATAAAGCCGCCCATCGGCTCGGAGGCCGCTGTGCGCTACGGCAGACAGGAGAACTCGGGCGGCTCAATGCCCTGCTCGCGCATCCAGCGCCGCAACTGGTTCGCGTTGCCCCCGTTCCCCAGCGCCACGCCGGCGACCGACGCGCCGGGGGGGCCGCAGGCTTCGATCAGGGACTGTTCGAACGCCTCGGAATGGATGCGACGGGTATGGTGGGGCTTCGTGACGTTCATGAAAGTGTCCACTTCTATGCGTAGTGGACACCATGGTTAGCGAGCCAAGCAGTCGGGAAAGTTGGGTTCACCGGGTGCTTACAAGGGGCTGACGCAAGAGGAGTTCAGACCAACGATTCAACGGCGTTACCCATGTCCGCATAGACAGAGGTTATGCCCTGTCAGCACTTGGCCCGATGCTGTACCGAACCTATGTAAATGGTCTAGCATTATTGGGAATGCGCTAACACCGCTTTCGAGAGGGCGACGCGTGGATTGTTAGGACCTGAACACTGACGGCTGCTTCAACGCCCTGCCCCCACGTCCTGCGCGGCAACTGGTTGGCGTTGATCCCACGGGCCAGGGCCACCCAGACGACCGAGGCATCGGGCTCGTCGTACGCTCCGATCACTGACTGCTAAAACGCGTCAGAGTGGGTGCGACGGGGACTGCGGGGCTGGGTGAGGGGCATCGAATTGTTCACTTCTAGGGCGTAGTGAAAAATATGGATAGCAGCCTAAGGAGCGCGGGAAGATTTAGATCCACGAGCGATTACCATTCTAGAAATTATTTATGATTAAAATATACTTATTGAAGCCTATATGACTATCTCAGAAAGTTTTCTCGATCACTATAAATTAAGTGTGGGACCGACCAACGAGTTTGGAAGTCTTGCTGAAACCAAGACCACTCCGAAAAATGTCGGCTGGACATTGGGAAACGACTGCCCGTTTAAGTGCACTCATTGCTACAGCATGAACGCACGCCTAAAGGGAAAAGACTTATCTACTTGGATGGTAGATCGAGTGGTTAGGGAGTTATTTGACATAGGAGTAGAAACGGTAAATCTAGGTGGAAATGAACCTATTTTTACAAATGGACTGAATGCAAATAAAACCCTACTTCCTTATGTTATACACTCTCTTTATAGCGCTGGCATTAAAGTTGGGCTTACAACAAGCGGGATATCCGCTATTAGGTTACACGCAGAGCACAAAGAGAGTTTCCTGTTGCTAAATGATATAGACATTTCTTTTGACTCACCATTTCCTGAAGAACATAATGCAAATAGGGGGGCACGAATTTTCGAGCATGCCATAACTGCACTTTGCTTGTCACAAGAAGCAGGCATCCCTCGAACTGTCATTCTCGCAGCAATGAATTGGAATTTCTCGCAAAAACATATTCATGGACTCTATGATCTTGCAACTAGGCATAACTCCGACATTAGAATAAACCCTTTAAAGCCAGTGCTGCCAGAGCATTTTGACTTAGCTCTATCGGCAGAGATGTACTACGAAGGTTTTGCTTTGCTTATGGAGCTTTGCGATACCCTAGAATTAGGCGAACCTCCTTTAGCTGCGGTAACTGGACGTCAAACGTCCAATCGATGCCCTTGCGGAAGAAGCTCGTTCCGAATCCACTCAATAACACCTGAAGGCCGCATCCATGTAAGCCCTTGTGTATATCTACACGACTACAAGTCTGAGCTAGACCTTTTGGAAGATGGTTTGAATAAAATTCTAGAAAGCCCACAGTTCAAAGTATTTAGGCAAAGAAATTTAAATCCTTCACACATCAGCGGCTGTAAAGGTTGTTCTCTCATCACCACTTGCGGGGGAGGTTGTGCAGCTCGAGCGTACCTCTATGCTCTGCATTCACCAGAAGGGAAAAGGACTTTCAGAGCAAAAGACCCTTATTGCCCTAAGGAAGTAAAGCCGACAAGCACTTTTCCAAACACGCCTCTTATAGCCACGTCACAGCGTCTTGTCCATATGGACTATCTTTGCACGTGGATTGGACGCCCGAAATACGCAAATGCAATATACAGTGAAACTTAGGAGAAAAACGTACATGGTTACTCCAGCGCTTCTAAATCTACAATTGCGCTTAACTCGTAGATGCAATCTTCGTTGCACGCATTGCTATACAAGTAGCCTGCCAGAGCTTCAAGCTGACTATTTTCCACTAACTCACGCCAAAAGAATCATATCAGAGGCGATTCCACTCGGCTTAAAGTTTGTAACGCTTATTGGAGGTGAGCCACTAATATACCCGCAGTTCGATGAACTTGTGGAATACATCGCATCCCTGCCAGATATAACGATTGAACTTGAAACCAATGGACTATTGCTCCATCGGCACCGCACTTCTCTATCTAGATTTCCTCGGAAGTTCGCCGTCGAAATTAGCATAGACGGACAAGCGACGAGAGGGATAAAAGAAACAGAGCTTGCATTCAAGGCTTTAGAGATTGACATGCCTAATGCAACTAAATGTGTGCAGACACTTTGTAGCTACAATAATCTACACAGTGATTTTTTTGATATATGCGAAAAAGTTAGTTCGATGAAGGTAGACCAAGTCATTTTTATGGGGCCTAGCGGCTGCGGTCGTGGTAGCGACATGACGTATCTGTCTTGGGAGGATTGCAAGTTAGCAATAAACCGTCTTAACAAAATAGGGGGGGGTAATATCCGCGTGGAACTGCCACCCTTAATCACAAAGTCTGAAATTTCCGGATGTGGGTGGAACACTTATCGGCTTGAAATACTACCAAATGGAGACACGTCGCCTTGTGTTCAAGGATATTATGCGCACCCAGAACAAATGAACGTGGGTGATGCATTTACGACACCACTAGAAGATCTATGGCTAAACAATACGCGACTCTCTGCAATCCGATCCATAAGCCAAAGAGATATGGATGGACCTTGCAAGACGTGCACTTATTGGAGCGGATGCTACGGCTCATGCCGTGCGTGGTCTCAGTCATGGGACGAGAGTCAAAAATGGACGGGGTCATACTTACGGTGTGAGGAATTTCTGTCGGATGAGCAGTTGCCCATTGATTTTTCTGTGCCACACAAATCAATTCACTTGCTTAAATTGCCGTGGATCGATGGAAAATATGATGTGAGATAAAATGCTGAAAGAACTTGATATTCAAATAACAAACAAATGCCATCTCTACTGCAAACATTGTTGCTGTTCATCAAACAGCGATCAGGACCTTGGGGTTCCGATAGAAAAATGGCGCAAAGTTATTTGTGATGCTCATCGTCTAGGAGTTCAGCGTATTGATATAACAGGAGGAGAGCCATACCTTCGAAAAGACATGCCGGAACTACTTGAGCTCATCCAAGCGCTGGGAATCAAGTACGAAATACAGAGCACATGGATCACAAATAAAAATATAAAGGACTCGAAAAATAGAATATCCGCAATCTCCATGGACGGGATGAGATACTGGCATGATTATTATCGCGGCCTTGGTAATTTCTCATTGGCTGAATCAAAATTACGCGACCTAGCTCAATTGTCGCAAAGCGAAACGCGCGTCACCACAGTTGTAACTAACAAGAACAAGGACGATTTGTACTCTCTGCTCAAATTAACTGGGTCCTATTCTGTAGACCATCATGCCTTTTTTTGCTTCTCCCCAATTGGCAGGGGAAAAGAAATATCATCTCATTGGTCGAGCCCATATGAACATATAGAGACTGGTGAGCAGTTGTCAAAGTTCATCACAACAACCAATTCCAAACTTCCAAAGAAGATAAGCTTTCAAGTCGGCTATTCTGACCCAATTGGTAAATGGCGCGACGAAATAGGATGTCGAGCGATGGGCAAGGATTTTCTATTTGTATTAGCGGACGGGCGTACTTTACCTTGTTCTTGGTATATTGACACTGACGTTACTCTCGGCAATGTCTTCGAAGTAGGTTTGACTCGGGTCTACAATAACTATCTAGCCCATATAAAATCAATGGAACGTCGCTCTCATATGTCCTGCAATGCATGTCATTTATTTGAGCTCTGCAAAGGCGGCTGCGATGCTGCACGGATACTATTTAACTCAGCAGTAGACCCTCGATGTCTAGATCCTAATTTGTACTTTCCCGGATGCCCGGAGACCAAGGTAACTTTTCATAACACACGCAAAGGTGATTAATCAATGGCACGGTTAGTTGAAATTTCTTCTGTAAGCCATGGAGAAGAAATAGGCGATCTCATATTCATTCATGGTCTTGATGGAGATTATCAGCAGACATGGCGACACCCGCAAAACAATGACTCGTGGTTGGAGTGGCTAGCTAAAGATCACTCAGATATTCGTATTTTTACTCTTGATTACGACATATCAAGTTTGAAGTTTTCTCGGAAGAACACTCAGCCATTATATGAACGAGCGAAAAACATTCTTGATCTTTTTGCTTTAAATGAGATCGGGAGGCGACCATTTGGATTAGTCTGCCATAGCTATGGCGGATTGCTTGCAAAGCAGATTTTGCGCATTGCGTGCTGTTCGCATTCTAATGAGTACCGTAGAGTTTCTGAACAACTCGCTTTTACTGTTTTTCTTGGGACGCCGCATCGTGGAACAGGCGTTGCCACTTGGATTGATAGGATTGGTATGCACCTCACGTCCACTGTTGTGCAAGAGCTTCGTTCAGATTCAACTACGCTTCGAGAACTTAACGAGTGGTTTAGAAATTATGTCACCTCAAAATCACTGAGTGTTTTCTCGTATTCTGAGTCAAAATCAACAGGGGGGGTGATTATCGTCGGTATCGAAGACTCAGATCTGGGGATCTCGAGTGCGCCGTCTATTGGATTGGATGAGGACCATATCACTATCCCAAAACCACAATCAAAAGAGAATCAAGTCTATCTGCGCGTTTCAAAACTCATTCATGAGAAAAAAAAAAGAAGCAGTTCCTTGAAGAGTTAGAGCCTCACTGCACACGACTTGCAAAGTATTTCCGCACTACTCCAGAAGAATTTCGATGCAAGTTAGCGACGCAATCTCTCGATCTACTAATCAATGAATTATCGGACGGGTTGTATTATCTCGGGCTTTCATCGATAGTTAGACACAACCGTAACACGAACCTTCCTCTGCCTGAGATTCGCTCGGCTGCATGGGGGCACCCATACCCTGGAATTAGACCTTTCCGTACGCAGGAGTCACCGTTTTTCTTTGGTAGGGAAGATGATATTCAGAGTGTGATTGATAGGTTGTCAGTAACTGGTGTGGCCATGCTATGCGGGGAGTCTGGCGTCGGAAAATCATCCCTTCTCTATGCCGGTCTTATTCCTCGATTTGAGGTTAAAAATTCTAACTGCATTGTCTTTCGACCAATGGAATGTGGTGATCCATATTTGTCGCTGGTTCATGCAGTGTGTCCACACCTCGAGGAGATTGACAAGGAAAACCTGGTTGCGGACCTTATCGAGACTGGGGATCCTCACGCTCTGGCTAGATTTATCTTATCGCGTGCCGTCGATCATCCAGTAATTCTTGCTATAGACCAACTTGAGGAAATGTGGTCTGCCCGCATTAGTGAGGATGATCGGCATAAATTCCTCGTAATTGTGGAACGGATTCGGAACTCTTTAAGGTGGTCATTGTTATTTATCCTCCGAAGTGAATTCGTTGAACGTCTATTGGAGGAAGATCCGTTACGAAAAGAGTGTCGGGATGGACTCATGTTTCTAGCTCCCCTTACCGAGGCTGGAATAATTAAAGCGATTACGCTTCCTGCGGAGCTTATAGGAATAGGCGTTGCTGACACTCTACTGGCTAAAATATTGTCAGAGCGCGACCCAAAAGGCATTGGATTGCCTCTATTGTCCTGCGCACTTAGAGAAACTTTTGAGCGTGCAAACCGCCGAAACGCTCAAGATCTAACCCTTGCAGACTACGAGTCATTTAATGGCCTCTACGGTGTGGTGGACTCACTTTGCAGGGAGGCAATTCATGCTTGCGGCGATGACGCTAACTTACTCTTGGATGGTTTTTTTTCACCGCTTGTCGAGATAGAACCCCTGACGGGAAAGCCCCTCCGTAGAACCGCATCAAGAGTTGAATGGAGCAGATTGCAAAAATATGACGAATTACTAAATGAGTTCGTTTCACGAGGATTGCTCGTATCGGATATAAACTCAAAAGGTGAAGCGATTATTGAAGTTTCGCACGAAGCAATATTTTTCGCTTGGGGTGCTTTTGACGCATGGATCCAAGATAGAAAAGATGATCTTCGACGCATCCGAAGAATGCAAAGGGATGCAATTACTTGGGAAGAAGGGGGGCGTATGGAAGCAGACATGTACCTTCACGAGCGCCTAGAAGAAGTCAAATTTTCATTAGCGGCAATAAATTACAAGACAACTAATTTAGAGGATGAATTTTTGCTTCCTGAAGCAGAGCGTATATGGAAAAAGCTAGATCATAGCAATCTCGCTCCACAAGAACGGGCCAATTATGGTGATCGCTTGGCTAAGATAGGTGATCAGCGATTTGGTATTGGAGTGAGCACTCTCAACATTCCAGAATTTGATTGGGTCGATTGTAGCCCGATCCTCAAAACAGCGGATTACGCCCATCTTGGATTTACCAAAATTTTCGTATCGAGATTTCTTGTCACGGTAAAACAATACGCAGCACTGATGGCGATTACTGATTTCGATGAACGCGAAAACCTTCCCGTTGTTCGCGTTTCTTGGGACGACGCCACAGAATACGCCAAAATTGTCTCTAAACTTGAGGGGCAACTGGTGCGCCTTCCAACGGTATCTGAGTGGCAGCAACTTGCAGAAAATGGGAATGCAAAGTCACTTTATCCATGGGGGGATAGTTATATAGAAGGGATTGCTAATACACAAGCAGAGGGTCTTAATCGTCGCGTAGCTGTTGGCGTGTTCTGTCATGGAAAGAATTCGCTAGAAATCTACGATCTAATTGGAAATGTTTGGGAGTGGTGTTCGGATACCACAGATAATAACACGCGTTTCCTGCGTGGCGGTTCTTATCTCCGAAAACGAGATGGTCAAGTCAACAACAAACATTCACTCTGCCTTGAAAAAAATTATCGCGACTTAGATCTAGGGTTCAGACTTTGGAAATTTTTGTAAAGGCATTTACCAATGTACACGGAATTTCTAAACAAATGGATTGATGTTGAGATTGATCGTCCTCTCGGGAGTAAACACCCAAGGTGCGAATTATGGTTTAATCTAAATTATGGTTTCGTTCCGGGCACTAGGGCTGGCGACGGCGAGGAAATCGACGTCTACGTTTTAGGTGAAACCCAACCAATCAAATTCTGTCGTGCTTTTTGTATAGCAATTGCTTTTAGATTTGATGATGTTGAGCATAAACTAATTACGTCATTTAACGGCGACGATTTTGACAATGATATTATATGGAAGCAGATTGAATTTAATGAGAAGTACTTTGATTCTAAAATCATTCGTACTAAAGATGAATTTCTAAAACTAGCCAAAGAAAAAGAAGAACGTTCTCTATTTTCCCTACGCAACACGTAGCAGGAGGAATGATGGGTTTGTCTGGGGCTTAGAAGTTCTAACAAAATGAGCCCTCACCGGTTTTCAACTTTTGCCAGCAAATGAGGCAGCAGGCGAATTTGATAAAGGCTTCGTGGATGAGTACCAAGCGCTTGAATCGAACCCGCAGGCGTCGGTAATTGTGGAGCCAGCCGATTGGTTATTGAGGTCGAGTCCGAGAGTACCGGAGTTTTCGATGCTGTCGGCAAACTTGAAGAGTACAAGTCGGTTGAGTCGATTGAGTACATTCTACTTGTATCGATCAAGAATGCCCGCGTACTGTTTTTCTTCCGCATGGATAACGGAGCGTGGTCAAGTCAGGTCATCATCGGCCTAGAGTCGCAGATTGTCATGCCGTTGATTCAAGCGAGCCAGGTGCGCACGCTCTGGTCCCACACGAACTCCACGTACTGGTGGCGTGAGAAGGCGAGGGTCATCACGAAGGCCCAGGTGCGCCGCAGCGCGCCGGTGGCCGGGTCGATGAGCGCGGGGCCGGCGCCGAAGTCCACCTGCGCGGCCTCCCCCGGATCGAAGGCGAGGCGCACCGTGGTGTCGGGCGGCAGCTCGCGCCCGATGGCGCCGATCAGGCGCCGGACGCTGGAGTAGTGGCCGGTGAAGCCGTGCTCACGGACCAGCGCGGCGTGAATCGCCACGCCGGAGACGCCCTGACCGAGCCAGCGCTCGACGAGCGGGCGGTAGGCGGCAAGCGCCGACTGGGCGGACACGGGCAGGCGCGGGGGCGCAAGGGCCGCGGCGATCTCGGCGTCGGCGGGCAAGGGTCGGGCCGGCTCGAGCCAGCCCTCGGCCTGGGCCAAGGCCCGGAAGCGGGCCGCCTTGGCCCGTCCCATCAAACCGGAGCGGGCAATCTCGCGCTCCGAATCGCCCTGACGCAAACGCATCAGGGCCTGGCGATACTCGTGCATGTCGATGCTCCTGCGGGCCATCGTCTGTCTCCTGCCAAACCCGGCAGGGTAGCGATGGACCGCGAAAGGTCGAGACGTCCTTCAGAGTGGAACTGGCTCCATTACGCCGATCCGGCACTGGCGCCTATGTGCCGATCCGTGGGTGGCTCCAATGTGCCGGTCACGCGGTGGCTCCATTGTGCCGGTCACGCCTGGCTCCATTGTGCCGATCATCAAGTGGCTCCTATGTGCCGGTCGGTGACAAGCGAATGCCCACCCCGCTCGGCCAAGGTAATTTCCGCCAGAATTACGTCGGGGTGACACTGGTGTCCACCGGAAAATCCGGAGAGTGAAAGTACAGGGCCGCTATTTCAGCGGCTCCCGTCCACCGGAGAATCCGGAAACCCGTTAAGTCTTGCACACTTCGACTACTTTCCAGCGGAGCCTCGCAGCCAAGCGACAAGCGCAGCCGCTTGTGCTTCCGTGCCGTACGCGATCTGAAGCAACTGCTGTACCGGCAGAGGGATGTTGCGCCCACTCTCGTAACGAGACCCGCCACTTTGCGTAACCCCCAGCTTCGACCAGAAATCTGACTGATTGAGGTACCGCTTCCTGCGTACCTCGCGGACCGCAGCCCCAGTGCTGTAACGCAAGGGAGGTCTATTCTTCGCCATGCCAATGAGCTCAGGAATCAAAAGCTGGATTCTGCCCTAAAACCATTCAGCATGAATCACTTGTTATCCAGCCACCTCCAACAGCTGCACCTACTGCCAAAACCCGCCTGGATCCCAGGTGCGCCACCACAGACACACTACAGGAGCCTGCTCAGCGCCTACGCTGCTCGGCATTGATGCAGCCGAAGCAGAAATACTGTATTAAAATACAGTTAAAAAGGAGGATCCAATGGCACACAAGCTGAGTTGCCCCTGCTGTCACATTGCTACCGAGATTTACCGTTACGACCGCGCACGCTCGACCACCCATGACTATCTGGTTTGCCCGGAGTGCGACTACACGTTCCTAGCGCCCGACGCTCCCCAGGAAGCCCCCTCCCTCAACGAGGTTTGACGTGTTCACGGTGCGCCTACTCCGCCGTGAGGGCGTGCGGATTCCTGCTGATGAGGTTCAGAAGAGCCACGAGTTTCACGGCGACTTCATCATGGATCAATCAAGCGGCGCTCGACGACTACGACTCAAGGACCCCTGGACAGGCAGCATTGCGCCTGTTGAGCTCTACGAACCGAACCTGGTGGCCGCTCAGGGTGGGACACAGCGTTGGCGAGGCTACGAAAAGGTGGACGAGCAAGGTGTCGTGCAGGAATGGCTTGTCCGACAGAGCGACTGATTCACAACTTGAGTGGCTGGCCAAGGCGCGAGCGCCGCGGAGATGTTGCGGCTAACTTGTTGACCTAGTTGACATTTTTACTCTAGCCAGCTATATTATTTACACACTTTGTGATTCCGTATCAGCAATGTCCTCCGAAAACGCCTACCTCGAGAAGCTCCTCACTCTAGCCGCGAAGCAAAAACGCGGTTGGGGCGAGATCGCGCTCGTGCTGCTTGAAGCTGAAGCCGCAGGCAGTTGGCGTAACCAGGCGGATACGCTTTCAGATTGGGTCACCAGCGTAGCCCAAACCTTGGACCTCGGCGAAGCAAGTGTGTGGCGGTATCTCTCGTCCGCACGTTACGCGCTAGAACTGCACGGTGTATGGCTTGGCCAGGCGTCCGAGGAAGACTTGATCGACATGCTGAATCAGGCCAGCCCGGAGAATCTCGAACTGCTGTCGAAGCTCGAGCGTGTTGCTCCGCCAGAGATGTTCGCTGAGCTGAAGCAACAAGTGCTCCGTGGCTCCATGTCACGTGCCAAACTCCGCGCTGCCTGGCAAGACTTTCGCCCTGCCTTGGGCGGCCGAACCGCACAGGGCGTAGGTAAGGCTACGCCCCGGGTCGACTTGAGCGACCCCGAGCAGCAGGCTGCTGTGTTCCGAGGCCTCGCTCTCACTGCGCTAACGAACTTCGCTGAACTGCTCAGTGAGCGTGCACCTCACGCGTACATGCTCTTCAAAGATGTCGGGTTCGACCCGGCGGTCGTGTTCGACGCAGTCTGCGCAGTTCAACAGACTGAGTGGAGCAAGCCTACTCTTCATGGGATTGTGATTGCCAGGGACGGCAAGGTGCCAAGTGATCTCAGGCTACGCGCTGAGTACGCCGATGCAACCTGGTTCATAACCGCAGGGGACGTGACACCTGCACTGCCCCGCGGCGTCGGGCATGTCTCACTTTCCAACAACGAACTGCGGGTCGTATTCTCCGCTATGGTGACGACGCCTGATGCTGCGAAGTCAGAGTACTTGCTACGTGCAGTGCTCCTACGCGTTCTGTCTCGATAATTTTTTTGGCGCATTAACTCTAGCCAGCTATATTTATGAAGTCGATAAAAAATCTTTCGGATCGGATCGTGTCGATCGAGTACCCCGAAGACGGAGAAGTGCGCGCTCGTAAGGTAGTCACACGTTCGAAGGCTCGTTCGACCACCAAGTACCCTTCCTGGAAGATGGCTCGCATGACTCAGTGCGAGAGCAGCTACGAGCTGTTCGCTCACCGGCTACTCGACGCAAACTCCGCCGTCCGCTCGTTCACAGAGCAACCCCTGACGATCCGCTACATCCTCGCCGGCGTGGCTCATCGGCACTACCCCGACATCCTGATTCAGCTGACCAGCGGCAGCCAGGAGCTCTGGGAGGTCAAGTCCAAGAAGGAAGCAGTTGAGCCCGAGATCCAGGCGCGCACGAGCTTCCTGCAAGCCGCTCTCCCCGACTATGGGTTTGCCTACCGGATCGTTCTGGGGGAGGACCTGTGCCGGGAGCCGCGAATGAGCAATGTCCGTCAGATGCTCACCTGGGGTCGATCGAGCATCTCACTGCTGGAGTACGAGCTGATGCGCGGCGCCCTCGCACTGAAACCAAGCATCAGCTGGGCAGAAGCTCAAAGCATCCTGGGCCCACGCGGTCGTTACATCGTCGCCCGACATGTGCTTGAGGGGAGCCTGACCTTCGATCTGGATGCAAAGCTGACCCCCGCAACGGTGTTCACTGTGAGCAAGGACCGCTGAAATGAGTACCTCCGCATTCCGGGCAGGCACCCCAATCGTGCTGCACCGCAAAAGCTACATGCTGCATCGCATGATCTCAGACGACATCTGGCAGCTAGAAGACACCAACACGCGAAGGATCATCGAGCACACGATCCAGGAGTTGCATGACTTCTACGTGAAGGGCGAACTCAAGTTTGGTGTTCCCACGGAGCGCCAAGGGGGCCGCACTCCCGCGCCTATCGCCACGATCAGTCTGACGCATCTTGAGAACGCGAAGATTCGCCGCCTCTACGCGATGTCGATCTTCGAACTACCGAACTCCGAGATCTTGATCACGGCCGCGGTGCAGGATCTCTGGGAGAAGCTACAGCAACCCAGCAAGGTGCCTCATTGGACAACGGTATACAGGTGGAAGCGCCAGCTCATCGACGCCGGGAAAGACTTCACGGTACTGGCTGAGCAGCGGCACACGCAAGGCAACCGCAGTCGGCGCTATCCCGAGGCCGTGACCGACATCGTCGAAGGCGCCATCGACAGCTTGTACCTCAAACCAGAAAAAGGGACGCTGCAAGACGTGCTCGAGGCGGCGCTTGCCGCTGTACAAGCCGAGAACGCCCTACGACCCGACGTGTTGAAGCTCCCTCTGCCAACGCGTCGTCTCGTGAAGCGCATGATCGACGACATCCCGGCATTCGACCGGTACGCCGCTCGGAACGGGCGTACTGCTGCGGTGAAGCGGTTCCGTGCCGTCTTGAGCCACAAGACAACCGCGGCGCCGCTCGAGCGTGCTGAGATCGACCACACGCCGCTCGACATGATCGTTGTCGATGATGAAACATCGCTGCCTCTCGGACGCCCGTACCTGACCGTCTGCATCGATGACTACACGCGAAATGTCCTGGGCATTTACATCAGCTTCGAGCCGCCCAGCTACTTCACGGTTGCACGCTGCTTGAAGCATGCGTTTCAGCCGAAGAGCGATCTGCGTGCGCGCTACCCTTCGATCGAAAACGCATGGGCAGCTCACGGCGTGATGCGTGAAGTGGTTGTCGACAACGGCCGAGAGTTTCACAGCGAAAGTCTCGAGAACGCGTGCTTCGCCCTGGGCATCGAGATTCATTACTCGCCTCGGAAAACCCCTTGGATGAAGGGGAAAATCGAGCGGTTTCAAGGGACGCTGAACCGCGCGGTTGCGCATGGCGCCCCCGGCACGACGTTCAGCAACATCTTTGAAAAAGGTGACTACGACCCCGCGAAGTCGGCTGTGGTTCGGTTCAGTGCGCTCAAAGAGATCGTGCACAAGTGGATCGCTGACGTGTATCACCAGAAGGTGCACCGGACCTTGAATGCACCGCCGGCCGCAGTCTGGGAACGAAGCATCTGCCCCTCGGACATTCAGCTGCTCGACGACCCGGGCCGCCTCGATTTCATCCTTGGACAAACGGAGAAGCGGATACTCAGCCACAAAGGGATCGAGCTCAACAACCTCTTCTACAACTCACGAGAGATGACCGCGCTGCGGCTCAAGCACGGCGATCGCCTGGAGCTCGAGGTTCGAGTCGACCGTTCTGACTTGGGGTGCATCATGGTCCAGTCGCCCGATGGCCGAGAGACGTTTCGAGTCCCCTGCCTGAACACTGAGTACGCGACGGGTTTGTCGGCGTGGCAGCACGAGGTGATCAAGAAGTACGCACGTCGGCATCTCAACTCGTACACCACGGACGGATGGCTGAAAGCGAAGGCGGCCATCCGCGAGATCATCGAAACAGACTTTCTACACCGGAAGAAGATCAAGACGAGCTCGAAGATCGCGCGGTTCTCGAATCACGACGCCAAACCCGCCACACCGGCCCCGGCAACGGTACTCGACGAGCGACTCGCGTCGCTGCCCGTGGCTACGGCACCCCAGCCGCCCCTCGCGAAAGAAATTCCGCTGACACCAGCGGACCTCCCGAGTGCTCCAGCACCACGCACTCGAAAACTCAAGCCAGTGCTCACTGACCGGCAATCAACCTGGAACCAAGACTAAACCAACCGGAGATCTACATGATTGACCCGAAAACTATTGTTGGCCGAACACTCATCCCACATCTAGCATTCGCGGAGGCTTCTCGACGGCTCGAGCAGTGCTTTGCGTACGCGCAGGCCGAAGACGAACCAGTGTGTATTGCGATCGTCGGTGAATCTCGCACGGGCAAGAGCAGAGCCATAGAGGTAAGCGAGCTGCGGCATCCTAAACACCGTACCTCCGCAGGACTGACAGTCCCAATCCTGAGGGTGAAAACACCGTCCAAGCCGACCGTGAAGTCGCTTGCCGAGCTGATGCTCGAAGCCCTTGAGGACCCGCTGTACGACAAGGGGACGGAAAACGCGAAGACGATCAGGCTGCGCAAGCTCATCTCCTCGTGCGGGGTGGTGATGGTTGCGATCGACGAGTTTCAGCACTTTGTCGACAAAGGCTCGCTGAAAGTCATGCACCATGTCGCGGACTGGCTGAAGGTGCTCGTCGATGACTGCGGTGTGGCGCTCGTCGTGGCTGGACTTCCTAACTGTCAGGCAGTGATCGAGCAGAATGAACAACTCGCGGGGCGGTTCATGTCCCCGATTTTCATGCCCCGCTTTGACTGGCTCAACGAGGGCCAGCGAGAAGAATTCCTGGACATCTTGGGTGCTTTTCATGAGTCACTCAGTACCGACTTTGAGCTGCCCGCGCTCGATGCTCCGGAACTTGCGTTCCGATGCTACTGCGCCACGGGCGGTCTGATCGGCTATCTGACGAAGTTTCTTCGACAGGCGGTCCGGAATGCGCTGGATAAACAGTCGAACACGATTTCGTTGGAGGAGCTGGCTGCCGCGCACCAAGACGCAGTCTGGCGGAAGGACGGGATTGCTGGCATGCCGAACCCGTTCAGTCGCGAGTTCAGTGCGGAGCCGACCATCGCACTCATCCAGCGCGTTCACGAACTGGGCCAGGCGATCGAGCCGCCACCTGTCGCACGCGCTCGGCGCCCGAAAATGGAAAAGATGGGCGTGCGGGAGCTGCTGAGCGCGTCATGACCGCAAAACTTGTCCGGACTCCGGCACCACGTACGAACGAGAGCCTGCCTGGCTTTGTGCTGCGGCTCTCGGAAGCGAACGGCTACCTCACGCCGTGGCACCTGCTGAACCTGGCTGGCATCGCACCAAGCGAGTTGAAGCTTGCCAGCTTTCCCGCTGAGGAACTCGCTGCGTTAGGCGTACCTCGGGAAGCGCTGAGCCGCGTTGCTTACCATCGCGAAGCCGAGGGCAAACGCCAGTACTCGCTACTCGGACACAACCTTGGTGATGGGCTGAGCTACACCCCACTACGCATCCCTGCGCCAGCTATCTGTCCCGACTGTGCAGCGGAGCAAGGGTTCATCGAAGCTTTCTTTGATCTCAACATAGCAACCGCCTGCCCTGTCCATCGCCGCGCGGTGGTCACGCACTGCCCTTCATGCGCTGAGCCTCTGTCTCATTTTCGTCCCGGATTACTAACGTGTAGATGCGGTGCGTCACTCGCAGACGCCCCTCCCGTGGAAGTCAGCGATCAGGTGGTAAGCCTGATGTCGATACTGAGGTCCGTGCTCACCGGAGAAAAATACTGCAATCCAGGCCGTTTGCCGGCGGAGCAGCTTCTCAGGACATCGCTACGAATGCTGCTGGTCCATCTGCCCAGCTTTGCCCGACTCAGTCGCCCGGAGGCCGGTGAGGACATGCAGGTTGTCGTCGAGGGCATCGCTGAAGTGTTGGCCGACTGGCCAACGGGATTTCATCGGCTGCTGCGCCAGATCGACGCCGCGCAGCCAGAGCACGTCGTCGCTTTCCACAAGAGGTTCAAGGCCCTTTGCGGGCTGTTCTTCAACGTGCCAGCAACCCGAGACGCCTTCGATTGGCTTCATGAAGAGTTCCTGCGGTACGGCTGTGAGGTCTCCAGCAACGCGACCGTGCATCCTCGCATGCTGAGAGCCGTTGAAGTGGATCGACGGTTCGTATCACTGAAGGAGTGGGCAGAACGTGTGGGTGTGATGCCCTCCACTGCTGGTGATTGGGCAAGAAAGGGCCTGATCGCGGCGAAGGTCATCGAGACCGCGACCGGACCTCGATATGTCGTTGATTCAACGATAGTAGAGCCGCCGTTAGAAGCTGCCGAGGGCCGAGTGTTGAATGCGCGTGAAGCAGCTGCACACCTCGGCCTGACAGTCAGCGCCCTGGCCAGCCTGAAACAGTCGGAGCACTTTCAATGCAAGCATCGCCTCACGATAAAAGGTGGCTATCACACAGCAGATCTTGATAACTTCCTCAACCGACTGCTGGAGTTGAGTCCGCGGATCGAAGACACGGTAGAAGCCGACGACATGGTCAGCTTAAAGCACGCGCTGCAAAGCTATCGCATGCACTGCGACGAACGGAAGGCCGGGCTTGTAACAGCGTATCTTGAAGGCGAGCTCCTATCAGTCGGGAGGACTGGTGAGACGACAGACGACATCCTGTTCCAACGCGGCGAACTAGAGGCACTCGTTTTGGCCAGTCGGAGGGACGCAGCTGGAGGAGCTCTCACGCAAAGGGAGGCTGCCGAGCTACTCGGGAGCGACTCCACCGTGATCCCTGGGCTTCTTGCCGGTGGCTGGCTTGAAGCAGTCGAAGCTCGCGAGAGCACTCGTGTTACACCCGGGTCAGTGGAGCGGTTTGCGAAGCACTACATCGCTATCAGTCGGCTGGCCAGGGAGCTGACGAGCAGCTCCAGGCGACTCGTGGGGCTTTGCGAAAAGAACGGCATCCCGGTGCTGTCTATCGCCCGAGAAAGCGGCAGCATCGCGCCGTTCATCGAGCGGCAACACGTCGAAGCGCTGACGAGGCTCTCTGAAGAAAATCCCACACGAGAGGATCTCGCGGCTGCACGCACCCAGGCTGAGCATCCGGCAGTCGTAGCCCTTCGCGGGTACTTAGGTGACCTCAAGGCCCGAGGCGAGCAACTCCCCATGCGCGGTGGCAAGCCAAACAAGGTCGCAATCGCGCGGAACTGCGGCTTCGCTCGAGACGTGCTGTACGACAACGAGTGCGCGATTGAGCTACTCCACGCTCACTTCACTTCGCCTGCGGACATCCTTGCCAGCCAATAGAAGCGCCTCACCTAAATGAAGGGCTATGTTGCCTATAAGTCTACTATTCTAAGAGCGTATATACACAGATTTTTCTTTGAAAAACAAGCCTAAGAAAAAGGGCGTTTCGCCTCAGTTTTTGCCTATGTCCTAATTTTGGTGACTGTACACGGCAAGTTATTTGACTGTACACGGCAAAGATTTTGACTGTACACGGCAAGTTTTTTGACTGTAGACGGCAAGTGCCCTAGCCCGCCTCCAAGAAAAACTCCCTGTGAGTCAAGCATGTTTTGATTTCGGCTAAAATTTAGTGCTCGCATCTGGCTCGGCTGTGGCTATACACAGTAATCCAACACTACGAGCCAGTGAAATGCCCTCAACAACGAACAAATCTCGACACAGCCTGGACACGATTCAGCTTGGTGTTCGTGTCCCCCGCACGCTTCATGCTGATTTTTTCGATGTCTGCCAACAGATGGAGCTGCCCGCATCGGAAGCGCTCCGCACGCTGATGGCCGGCTTCGTGACGCTCTATCGCAGTCGTCACCCGGAGGCTGATCGTGGCCAGTAAACGAGACACAGTCGCGGAGCTTCGGTCGTTGTCCGCGGGAACAGCGAAGATCGCGCTGACCGCTCCGGACGGTGAGCGCGAGACGTTGTTCAAGGCCTCAGCGGAAGTGGGACGCGCTGCTACTCGAGCAGAACGAAATGCTCAGCGGTTTGCTTCGGCGGTTCTTCAGCTGCCCGCGGAAGCTACTGGCGACGAGCTCCTCAAAGTTCGGCGTCGGCAGTCAGCCCGTCGCGGCGAAGACGTCTATCTTCCGAGCTGGGCCGCGATCGCCCAAGGGTTGCCAAGCGCATTCTTGAGGTCAGAACTGTTCTCGACCGGGCGCAGCGTCCAGATGGACAACGACCGCGTCGTTGCGGGGGACGCTTCGCTTCGCGTCTCCGAGCTCGAGCTTGCCTCGTTCAACAACATCAAGGTTTTCTACAGCGGCTACCCCCTTTGTCAGTTCGATCGCCGGGTCTACGCGGCTGCGCTGGACTACTACCGTGAGCGCCCGCTTGCGACGGACGATTGCGATCGCTATGTGAGCACGTCCTTTTTCGAGTTCTGTGGCCGGCTGGCCATCGCGTACAACGCAAATGTGCACAAAGCGGTGCGCGCCTCGCTGCTGCGATTGAACTACGCTCAGCTGCGGGTGCGCGTAAAACGGATGAACTTGGATGTCCCGAAACTGCTCTCGGTGAGCTTCGAAGATGGCTTCGCGACGGGAGACATGAAGGCGAGCGATCTACTTCTTCTGCGGGTAACAGAGCCGATCGCGGAGCTGTTCGGCCCGGGCGAATGGACCGCACTGGATCGGAAGGCTGTGGGGTACGACGGTCTTAGAGGATGGCTTGCAAGCTTTTACGCTTCACATCAGGAGCCTCGCTGGCTATCGATCGAGAAGCTCAAAGAGCTTTCGGGCTACGAATCGCGGATGAACAACTTCAAGATCGGGCTGCGCGAGGCGCTCGACAAGCTGAAGGCTGACGACACGCCGCTGAGGTGCCGTGTCGCCCACTATCAGTTCTCGGAGGATGGCAAGTCGCTCCGAGTCGTCCGAACGGAATGGCCTGACGCAACGGATGGGACCGTGTTGGTAGGTCAAGTACCGAAGCCCTGAAGGTTGTAGTACAACTTTCTCGATTCGGTGGTGCTAGCACGTGGCGTCAAGCCTAGGTAACCAAAAAACCGCCCGTAGGGCGGCTTTCAATTATCGATACTCTCGAGCAAGCCTCCCCTCTCCGCCTGACAGGCGGCTTTCTAGTGGTCTGGCGACTCCCGCCAGACATGAAGTTCTGCATCATCCGAAGCCCGCGATCCTGCGGGCTTTTTTCATGGTAGCCTGCCCCCTAGTCGGAGATTTTCAAGCAGCCAAAAACCGAAAACCAGTCTTTTAAAATCAATAACTTAGCCTCCGACGCAAGCAAAACCCCCGAGAATCCGGCGAAACTTGCACGATATGCGTAAATTGATGGTGGAACTTGCAGGATATGGGGGCTTTCGCTTGCAGGATATGGTGTACTGTCGAAGTCTAAGCTATTGATTTTTATAGGTGGTGACTTGCACGAAATGCGTCAACCCACAGATGCAGTTGTAGGTCACACTAAGTTGCAAGCGACAGGCCAAGCAGCCGACACGCCGTAAAACTCAACGCCCACCTCTTCCGGTGGGCGTTTTTTCGTGTAGCGGGACGACTCGACAGGA
>Ga0075160_10000415_pt1 | contig 27343 bp, 26 predicted proteins | sample JI91814C2DNA_FD_70969 | JGI IMG/M metagenome (GOLD analysis project Ga0075160, IMG submission 70969) | Wastewater effluent complex algal communities from Wisconsin, to seasonally profile nutrient transformation and Carbon sequestration -... | ecosystem: Engineered > WWTP > Effluent > Algae... | reverse complement strand
ATAATAGCGGATACTGTTGATTCACTCCCGCCTCCCCCGAATATATTTCCGCTGCTTGGATTTTCCGAGATTACCCCGTCTATAGAAAGGATTAAAATTTTATCTTTATCTACTCCTTCTATTATATGCTCGGCAAGCTCCGCCTCGCGCTCAGGACCTAGAGAGGGAAATTTAATTGAATTTCCAATAATGCAAGCGTTCAAATAAAAGATGGAAAAAAGGATTAGAATGGAATACTTTTTTTTAAGAAAGATTGAATTTATAAACATATTACCTCGATGATTTTGCGTCTTCTACAATTTTATCTAAGCGAGACATTTGTTCGATCATTCGCTTTTCTAACTCTAGCGCATACTCTTCATAATTCTCGATTTTCTCTGGGACAAAAAAAGGTTCCGAATAATCCACCCATTCTCTTGCTAAGAATTTTGGAAATCTCTGTCTATCCCAACTTTTGAATTCGTAGTATTCATCAAACTTCGAGTAGAAAGTTATAATAGGAAGTTTAGTAAGAGAAGCCATTTGAATCACACCGGTTTGAACCTTTAAAGCAGGTCCACGAGGTCCGTCAGGAGTAAATATAGGAACACGCCCTTCTTTGATTGCTTTTAAAATTTGGCGTAGTGCAGTAGACCCACCCCGACTTGTAGAGCCTCGCACTGATTCCATTTTAAATCGAAGAAATGTTTGGTAGATAAACTCTCCATCTTTAGAAAGAGAAACCAATGGTGTTAAGAGAATATGTCTATCTCTTTGTAAATAATGAGCCACATGCCTGGTAAGAGATAGAATTTGATTGTGCCAGCCTGCAAATATAAAGCCATTCTTTTGCTTTAAATATTTTTCTGTCTCTTCAGGAACAAAGTATTTCTGTTTTCGAATAAAAAGAAACCAAAAAGACAAAATAATTTTTACAATATGACTGACGACAATATATTTCATGTATCAAATACAAATATGAAAAGGTAGTGATAAAAATCCATTCAAAAAAAATTTAAGTCTTTTCTACGATTGTAACGAATCAAAGAATGGATGGCTTTTTATATTTGCATAATAATCTTCGTTAAACAATGCTGCCAATTCTTCCGGTGCTCTATAGAATTGAAGTGTAGTTGATAAAATTTCAATATCCTCATCATTAATCGTCACGCCTAACATTTGCATTGCAAAAATTTCAGCAACTCTAAGCAATCTGTCTATATCCGCTACTTCCTGCACATCTTTAAGCGCAAAAGATTGATTAGCCACTATTTTTTGGAGGCTTCTAGGCATTTTCCATAGTTTAAAAACTTTGATTCCAATTTGTATGTGATCAATGTTCAATTCTTCCCTTTCCAATTGGGCTAATGGTTTTGACCCATATTCAAATAATTTAATAATATCTAAATACCTAAGCTTAAGATTTTGTGCTAATATAGTCATACCAACTTTCCTAAGAGTGGAACTGACAACAATTTGATCGTTGAGATTCTTTAGATTCAGCGGTGCAGTTAAGTCCATTGCAATAAGACCTGTTAGCAATGGTATTTCATTCAAATGCTTTCTAAACAAAGCTTGTGGCAGATTCTTTGTGAAATTTTTTCGAAATTGAAGTACTACAATATTTTTAATTGTAGTCAGACCAATCAAAGTAATCGCTGTCTTCAGAGTATCCACGGTTCCAGCTCTACCATAAAAACTGGAATTCGCAATTCGTAATATATCAGCACTCAAAGCTTTGTCAGGAGCGATAATGGTTTCAAGCTCTGCACTTCCCCCAAATTTTTTTGAATCAAATGTAATAACTCGATTCATTACATCACGCAAAGGTGGAATTTGAATTTCACTTAGCTTGATTGCACTTGGCTTATAGCCAACTACCATCTTGTCCGCGAGATCTCTTCTTCCCAAAAGAAAAGTCAGCTTTTCATAGACAGATGATTTCGAAATAGGCTTAACAAGGAAAGCATTAACTTTTAGTCTTACTGCCTCCTCTACAATTTCCTTTTCTGTATGTGCTGTAATCAGAATAATAATCAACTTAGGAAAAAGGGGGCGCAGTTGTTGAATGACTTCTGCACCATTCATATCTGGCATTCGATAATCAATACATAGAATATCTACTTGCCCATGAAGCGCAGTCAATTTATGAATCGCTTCCTCCCCATTAATGGCTTCACCAATGATCGTAAAATCTGCTGACTTTAGAAATTGCTGAATCAATTTGCGCTCTGTAATGGAATCATCTGCAATTAAAACATTATAGGGAATCATTTTTCGGGGATTTACCCCAAGTGGAATTTCACTTGCCATAGTCGTATTAAACAATATTAATGCACAGCAAAGAATCAACTGAAATTCCAAAAAAATGCAAATACCACAGGCACTTATTTTATAAAAAAAGCCGAACAAGAAACAGTCAGAGGGAGAAAACAAAGTAGGACTCAATGACAATTTGCAATGCTAGAAAGAAACTAAAGGGACAGCCACAAGAAGTCTGTATACCTTAAAAAACAATCCTCAAGAGAATTAAAAAATATCACGATGTATTTATCGTAGCGAAAAGTCTACTTTACTTTTTTCTATTTAGTAAACTACATGGTTACAATCGATATATTGGAGAATAAAAAATGTTAAGAAATTTTAGCTTTAAAGTTATACTTGTGTCAATCGTCTTAGCAGTCTTTGCTACTTGTAGCAGTGCGCCCAAAAAAGATGCGCCGAAAGATGCAAAGGACTCGGCTAGCACAAAAGATGCAAAAGACTCAAAAGATGCAAAAGACTCAAAGGATGCAGCAGTTTCTAAGGATGCTAAGACTGCACCAGCCTCAACCAGAAGTGGCTCAGGTGATGCATCAGCAGATAAAGAAAAAGTAGGAATGCGAAGTGCAGACGAATCAGCAACGAATAAGTTAGGCTCTTTACCTGAAAATCCACCTCTAGCAAAAGCTGGTCAATGTTGGATTCCAGTTTATTCACCTGCTACATACAGAGAAGTGAATGAAAATGTTGTTAAAAGAGCAGCAACAGAAAAGATTGAAATTATTCCGGCTCGTTACGAATCCACCTTTGAACAAGTTTTAGTTAAACCAGCTTCCACTACAACAGAAACAATTCCCGCTACTTACGAAATGGTAGAAGAAACAGTAGTTGTTAGAGCTGCTGGAAAGAAAATTGAACAAATTCCTGCAGTATATGAAACTGTAGAAGAAAAAGTAGTAGACAAAGAAGGTTACACTGAATGGAAAAAAGATTCAACCACAGGTATTAAATGTCTAGTTGAAGTTCCTCCAACATACAAAATGGTAACTAAAGAAGTTATTAAGACTCCTGCTTCTACCAAAGAAGTAGATGTTCCTGAAGAAAAATCTGTCATAGCAAAACAAGTTCTTAAAACTCCTGCTAGTACTAGAACAATTGAAATTCCAGCAGAATACAGAACCGTTCAAATTCAAAAACTAGTTGAACCAGAAAAAGAATTCAAAGCAGCTGTACCTGCAGAATACCAAACTGTTTCCAAGAAAGTTATTGACCAGCCTGAAAAATCAGAGTGGAGAGAAATTCTTTGTGAAAACAATACAACCAAAGAAAAACTCAGCGAAGTTCAAAAGGCTCTAAAAGCAGCAGGATTTGATCCTGGTTCAACTGAGGGCAATGCAGATGCAGGAACTTTCAAGGCTCTTAATGATTTTCAAAAAAGTAAAAACCTTCCAGTGGACGAGGGAAAACATATCAATATGGCAACCGTTAAAGCTCTAGGTGTTACAAAGTAATTTAATAAAGTCTTCAAAATTCCGAGCGGCTAAGGCTCGGAATTTCCTTCTCTTCTAAATAAACTCAAAAACTCCTATAACTCATTTTCTTTTTTCTTAAAGTCTGGAGTTTCTAAAGCGAAAGACATATTTAACATACCAATGAACATCGCCAATGATTCAGAAATCCTTTACAGTGACACCTCCTTTGTAGAAACAAAGGAACTCATTTTTAATGGAAAAATTATTCTTATTACGAATTGCGAAAAATCTAAAGAGTTAGCAGCATTCGCAATAAGCTTTTTACAGAAATACTTAAAGACAGAGAATATTAGAGAATTCGAGCATAAAGTTCCAAGAGAAAAATTCTTTGAAACTTTATCAACAATAAAACCTATATTCTCAAATCAACCAGAGACAAGAAAATTTGTAAAGAGTATCTTGAATGAAAGAAGTTTCAATACAGAAACAATTTTTTTTGATCTAGTGCGGCTAAGATCTATTACCTCATATGCACATACCATCTCAGCGGCTAAGCCTGCATTTGCGATTCACCGAGATACATGGTATGCAAATCCGGAAGCTCAAATCAATTGGTGGATTCCATTATTTGATGTCGATGAAAAAGATACATTTAGCTTTTATCCTGACTATTTTTCAAGACCAGTAAAAAATAATTCAAATGAATTTGAATATTCGAAGTGGAATATGGCAGGCGGTTTTCAATCAACTCAAATAGACAAAGAAAGAATCTTCCCAGAGGTAACGGAAGAAATGAATCGAAAAAATGAACTAAAAATTCCTTGCAAGGGGGGCGACTTATTGCTATTTTCCGCTTCTCACCTGCATGGAACGACACCAAACTTAACAAATCATACACGTTTTAGTTTAGATTTTAGAACAGTGGATACTCTCGACTTGACAAGACCCTGCGCTCCGAATGTAGACAATAAAAGCACTGGTTCAATTCTCATTGATATGCTATCAGCAAAAACCTTTCACAGATACCAATATATTTAAGTCTAATTTCGCGCTAGACTTAGCATATCGTCTGGCTCCTCCGCTTGGATAATAATATCTGAATCAGTAAATGGATGATTAAACTCCAAGCGATATGCATGAAGAGCTTGTCTTTGTAAATTAAACTTATTTTCACTAATTCCAGTTTCTATAAACTTTAGGAAAAGATTCTCGTCATACCCATATATTTTATCGCCTACTACCGGATAGCCGATTGAGTAAAGAGTGGCTCTAATCTGATGAATCTTCCCTGTATGCGGATAAGCATATATCTTCGATATCTGAGAGAACGTATTTATTAATTCAAAATCTGTATCTACTTCCCAAAGAGAATTATTCGGTTTTTGATAAGAAAATTTTTTCTTCTTTCTAATCTCAGAAGAATCATCTTTACTTAAAAAACCTTTGGCAATAATTTTTTCAGGAAATAATCCTTCCACATAGCTTATATAAGTTTTCTTAACTAAGCCTCTTGCGAATAATTTGCCTAAACGAGAAGCGGCTAAGGATGATTTGCCAAATAGAACAATTCCTGATGTTTCTCGATCGAGACGATTGATAATAAACGTTTCACTGCTTTTTCTACCCGAATTTTGTAAAATGGTAGTGAGGTTTTTCTTTCGATACCGCCCGGCTGGATGTACTGGTAAATTGCCAGATTTATTGATCGCAAATAGAAATTCGTCTTCATAAACTACTGAAAAATTATCGTCAACGAAAGGCTCTTCAAAATCTTCTTTCAGAAAAGAAATCTCATCATTTTCATTTAGCAATAAACCGAATTCTGCCTTTTCTCCATTTACTAAAATCTTTTCTTTTGTGATTTGTGCTTTCCAATCCTCTAGAGAATAATACGTATATTTCTTAGTAAGAAATTGTAGCAGGCTCAAAACTCTTTCCTCAGACTTAATTTTATAAGTGAAATGCATTTTCAATTAGCTATCTTTCATTTTAAATTGTCACGGAATACAAATTCTTATCCGCTATACATCAATGCTTTATTCTCTTTTTCTCAGAATGATCAAGTATCATAGGACCAACCGTGCGACCATGAATAAACTGCTGGATAATAGTATTCGATGAAGCTTTCAATTCAGAAACAGTCCCGCAAAATATCGCTTTGCCTTCGTAAAGAAACGTAATTCTATCTGCAATCATATAGGCACTTTCCATGTCGTGAGTTACTACAATTGATGTAACATGAAGTTCTTTTTTTAAACGTAAAATCAATTCATTGAACACATTCGACATTACTGGATCAAGACCGGATGTCGGTTCATCGTAGAGTAATATTTCAGGATTAGTCGTCAGTGCTCTTGCGATACCAGCTCTTTTTTTCATTCCTCCGCTAATATCTCCCGGTAAATTGTCTTTAGCCACTACTAGGTCTAGCCACTGCAATTTCTCCATAACATTTCTATGCAACTCTTCCCCTTTAGAAATTTTATGCTCTCTGAGTGGTAAGGCTACGTTCTCGTAGACACTTAGCCAGTTTATTAAAGCACCTGATTGGAAAAGAACTCCCATCTTTGCGCGAAGTTTCTCTCTCACTTTTTCTTTCGAGAATGCAATCGACTCTCCCATAATAAGGCAATCCCCTTCGTCAGGAGCGACAAGACCAGTGATATGTTTGAGTGTAACAGATTTTCCAGTTCCAGAAGGACCGAGAATAACCATCGTTTCCCCCTTATTGACAACGACATCCACTCCTTTTAAAATCTTTCTTGTTCCAAATGTCTTATGCACATTTTTCATTTCAATGATTGGTATCTCACTCATAATTATTACCTATATAAAATGGCGGTTAAAACGTAACCGATAAAGATTACTAGCAAGAAAGAAGTTACGACTGATTCTCTGGTTGCCCGACCAACCCCAATGGCACCATTAGTCGCTCTCAATCCATGTGAGCAGGAAACTATTGAAACGGTTATACCAAATACAAAACCTTTTAAAAGACCTACATACAAATCTTTGAGACCTGGAACAGAGCCTACCCTATTTAAAACATCATTAAAATAAACCTGATATTCTACTCCCAATTGAAAATGTCCGACAACCGCTCCACCAAAAACTCCAAGTATGCTAGAATAAATACATAAAACAGGAACCATTAGAGAAAAGCCAATGACCCTTGGCATCACAAGATACCGCACAGGGCTAATAGACATTACCTCCAATGCATCAATTTCTTCAGATACTTTCATCGTTCCAATTTCTGCTGCAATGGCAGATCCAACAGAGGCAGATAATATGAGCGCCGTCATAAATGGAGACATTTCTCGCGTAAGCGTAATTGTGAGGAGAAGTCCAATTTGCCCCTCAGCACCAAAGTCTTTTAATCCTAGACCGGCATTTAAACCCATAATCATTCCAGTAAAAACAGCAACAATTGAAACCACAAAAAAGCTGCTAATTCCAGCAGTGAACATCTGCTGAACAATTTCATTTCGCTTAAAGAAAATCGCTCTAAACTGTAAAACTGTTTGAAAGAGTAAAACAAGAGTATACCCCGCTCCAAAAATAAAGCTTTTTGCTAACTCAATCATTCCCATTGACAAATCGTCCTTACCCTCATATTGAAATAAACCAAAGAACTTGTAAATGTCTTTTCTCTTCTATTCGTTCATAACCCAAAAAACCGTAAAGAAATTTCCAAGATGTTTTTTCTTTTTCCAATGACAAATCAAGTAAGAAGGGTACATATATATGTAATTCATCCTCAGTCCAGCGTTGCGTATATGAACGCATCATTAAAGATAATCGCTTTTCTCCATTGATAAACTTTTTATATTCAATGATGGAAACAAACGGATCCCAGATTCGTTCTAGAGTAGTTGAACGAATAGGAAACAAGGAGAGTGTATTCCAAAAAAGATTTCCTTCTGCATCTCTATGCCATTTGAAAATAGGCCAAACTTTATAATAGCTATCCGCTCTTTCTTCTTTAATATAATGCATTTCCTTGTAATAAAAGAAAGGTATTAGATAATATGAATTCGATTTCACTCCATATGTGTCCGATCTCATATGAACGAAGAAGGGAGTAATAAAAGTAAACTCCTTACTGGCAAATCTAGAGTAACCATAAAAAGGAAAAAATATATGCTTACGATAATCTTTACTATTTGAGTAACCATACTGCATAAGAAAGAAAAGAAAATTATAATTCACTTCGCTTGTCCTCTTGTCATATCCGTATCCGACAAGTGACCCGAGAAGAGGAATCCATAAAAATGCATGACTTTTCATATTTCCATATTGAGAAGATTTAATATTATAAATCGGAAATAGAAATGAAAAGGAAGTAGGTTCTTTCTTATCTAATGAATCGCGTCCCCATTGAAGCAAAGGCCAGAAAACTGAGTAATGTTCAAATTTGGCAATGTGAGACTTCTTCGAGAAAAACGGAAGAAACCTCTGTTCACTTCGAATATCCGAACTTCCCCAAAGCAAAAGCGGATAAAATATACTACGCGCTTTAAACTCTTTATGATTCCAGTCTACATAGAGTGGAAAGAGAAAAAAATTAATTTCACCCCATGAAAGCTTAGATTTCATTTTTCCAAAGAATGGGAAAAAAGCCACATAACGATCCTTAGCCGTTTCTCCCCGACCCCATTGAAATAAAGGAGAGAGAACTAAATCTGAATCATCGCCTGTATCATCATGCAAAGTACTGTCGTGGCTAAATACAAATAAAAAAGTCCATTTGCTCCAATGATTTGTTTGCTCAGAATAGTAAAGAGGATACAGGGAAGTATTAAATTTATGCGCACTCAACTCATCCTCATAATTAGAATAAAAGGGGCGGAGGATAATATCTTTTTGCCCCTTGCGCCACTCTTTCTCATAGAAAACCCAAAACTGCCAATAATTAGATGGATAAACTCCGCTAGAATAAGTGGGTAGCTTAGCTTCGATAGAAAGAGTAACAAAAAAAAATAATAGGATTTGAACTATGTTGCGCACTGAATGATAAACTATGAGTAAGGCAACTACAGGCAAGAAGAATTAAAAAAGAAATGGAGCTTATCGGGATCGAACCGATGACCCTCTGCTTGCAAAGCAGATGCTCTCCCAGCTGAGCTAAAGCCCCTTTATGGGCCTGACAAGATTTGAACTTGTGACCCCTCGCTTATCAAGCGAGTGCTCTAACCAGCTGAGCTACAGGCCCGAGAACAATCTTATCAAGGAATAAGAATGTATTACCATTGTTTTTGAAGACCTGAAAAAGAAAAGTTTTTTTCAACGAAAAAGGAATTCTTAACTCCATGAACTTAATGGATTCTTGTAAAATTCCAATTCTTTTCTTAAATTTACATTGACTACTCTCATGATGATTATATTGTACCAATTTGCAGCTTATGTTGCATACGAAGCTAGGAGATAGAGATTACCTTTTTCGTATTGTAAATATAGCATAGGCTAGGATAAAAGTAAGGAATCTATTCTGTATGGAATGGGAAAAAATTTTAAGAGACGCAGTAAAAGATAATACAATCAAAGAATTGTATCTGAGAAAAGTGCCTTCTCTGAAAACCTGTGAAGACTGGAAACAGGTAAAAGAGGTAGGATTAGTTGATCATAAAACAAAATACGCACACTACAAAGGTGGATTGGTAAAATACGGTGATAGACTTTACTTCGTACTAGACCAAAGACTTGAAGCTATAGCACCTTTCAGAGCCTGGAACTTTAAAACTAAGATTAAAGTTACAGACCCTGAATAGAATTACCTGATTAACTTTATAATCAGGTTCAATTTCTCGGAGATTTGAATTACGTCCTGAATTTTTGATTTATCTATCAAGATCGCTTCAGGACTAATTTCCTCCATAACAATTTTCTTTCCTTTAATCTGTCCGAGCAACAACTCCATTACATGCGGATCATAAGTCTTGAGTAGCACACAATCCTCAGTAACCACAACGATCGGTAAATTCTTACTCCAATCATCGAACAAGAACATTAGATTCTGAGCAAGGTCTGCCTTACTTGAATCCTTTAAAAATTGTATAAAGAGATTTGGATCATATCCTAGTAAAATTCCGTTTTGAAAAGAATCTTTCGTTAGCGCAAATGTATAAACTCGGTCATAATCCTTTAGCTCAGTAAAGACTTTCAATAAGTGAATTCCATGCAATGAACATTTCTCAGGAAAGGCAATGATACTAAAGTCGGAGTTAATAGTAATTCCCCCCTTCTCTGTATGCTTTGGAATCGCCTTTGATTGAAAATAATATTTACCCAAGTCAGATAAAACTAAAAACCGAGAAGGATATTCAACTTCCAGCAATCCAAACAAATGTAGATAAAAGATTGCACTGATTATTTCTTTTCTTAAATCTAGTAAGTCTGATTCAAAATTCTTAATTTTAAAACCAGGGGCTAATACCAAATTCTCTCTAACTACATTTGAAAAAATTACAGAAGTATTCACCTTACCCATATTCAAGATAATCTGAACGCATTTGTCTAAGATTGGTTTGTCGTAGAAAGGCACTTCAATGGCAGAAAAGACTTCCGGCGGATTGAATCTTTTAGAGCGAACTTCATTGACTTCATGAATGACTAAATTCATCAATTCAAAAATATCCTTCTTTTGAAATTCATCAATTTCTCCGGCTAATACGATATTTTCCCCTTTAATATCAACTAGATTGAGAATTTTGAGAATTGGAAGAATCAATTCAATTTGATATACTTGTCCTTTTTCTGGAAAAATATCAATATCTGGTTTTAATAGATCTTGCTCTGTTCGCTTATTATCAGCTTGTTTGATTTTTCCTGATTTAGCAAGACTCAGTCCTTTTCTAGAAACAAAAGAAATCATTTTCTTAATGTTTAAAAAGAAGTCCAAATCATTCTTTGCGATCTTTTCTTGTTTTTGTTTTGTGCCTTTTTTTACAGAAGGTAAAAGTGTATGAACTTGAATATAGTTTAAGATTTCTTTCGGAATAGTTATAATACGAATAAATCTTTCATCTACGTAATAAGTATCAAATACCAAGTACTTTGCAGTCAATTCTGGTATTATCTGCTCAAACTTTTCTCGGTTAACATTGATATAATTGCGAACAACGTCAGCTTCGATAACACCGCCATGCGTATAGACGTAAAGAAGCACATCTCTTTCAATTTCGGAAAGGGAGCCTATACAAAGACCAATGCCTTCTTCGGATAAAGCAAACTTTAGAAACTCATCCGATGACTCGACTTTTTTTTGTCCTAGAGCTTTTGACCATTCGGGAGAAATTTGCTCTGTTGGCAATTTATGAAGAAATTTATCTAAGGATAATTTAAATTTTTCGCCCTTAGAATTCATATCTAATTTGATTAGATCTGCAATTTCTTGGTAAGCATGGTATTTATCCAGGTTGTTTGTCAGTCGTTCCCGATTTTTTCTCTGGTAGACTAAACAATATTTTCGAAGCACACCTAATTCTGTTTCTGCATTGATCGGATGGAGTGAAGTCTTTCGAACTATCTCGCCGAGTGTTTGCACATTTTTATTTTTGAGAATTAGAGAGAAGATGTTTACTTGGATGGGAGTGAGCTTTTCGAGTATTGACTTTAGATAGAATTCTTCTTGAAAGGCGGAATAGAGTTGAGTTACAGATGTTTTCTTATCTTTTCCGATGAATTTATGAAGATTCCAAAGAGTTGCTACTTTTTTTAGCTCAGAGAGCTCCAATTTCCCAAGCTCCTGAATTAAAATGTTTTCTTTGTCCATATATGGTTGATTAATTTACTTCTTTTAGAAATTTCTGACAATGTTTGCCAAAAATGATATTCTGTAAACAAAAAATCATTCCAGCTAAATGAATTGTCAGTAAAAGTAAGCCTGAAATTTTATCCTAATGGCTCATTTAACTGACAACATTACATCTGGAATCAATGCAATCCTACGAATCGCTGACTCATTCAGGGTTCTTTCAACTAAATTGGCACAAGTTTTAGCCGACATTTTGCTCGACAAAAAAGATGCTCAGCTAGCAATCCGTCTACGAGAAGCTTTTGAAGACCTAGGAGCAACGTATATTAAATTGGGACAATTCATCGCCTCTGCTCCCTCTCTATTTCCCAAAGATTACGTAGAAGAAATGCAAAAATGTCTAGATTCTGTTCGTCCTATTCCATTTAAAACGATCACTCAAATTCTCGAGAAAGAACTCGGCGGCAAGACCAGTCAATTTTTTTCCTATATCGAAGAAAAACCAATGGCATCTGCATCCATATCGCAAGTTCATGCAGCAACAACAATCGATGGCTTTGACGTTGTGTTAAAAGTTCAACGACCAGATATTGAGGATGTTCTTAAGACCGATATGAATTTGATTTATTTATCTACATTGCTTTTTGAAAAACTTGCTCCCGGCTTTAAGGCTTCCGGTCTCACGGAAATCGTAAAAACTTTTCACGATTCCATTTTACTTGAAGTAGATTTTATCCAAGAAGCAAAAAATATTGAAGAATTCGACAAACATCTTTTGAGCACAGGCGAGACAAGAGCAAAAGTTCCAAGAGTATTTCATTCTTACAGCACAAAACGCCTATTAACCATGGAAAGATTTTATGGAATTCCACTGACTGATTTAAAAGCAATTAAAGCAGTATCAAACAATCCGGCAAAGACTTTAACTGATGCTCTTGATATTTGGTTTTCCTCTTTGGGCAGTGGAATGTTTCATGCAGACGTTCATGCAGGTAACCTACTCGTTCTGAAAGATGGTAAAATTGGATTCATTGACTTTGGAATCGTCGGTAGAATTTCCCCCGAAACATGGATGGGGTTGATGTTATTTATGGAAGGACTTGGGACAACAAATGCTAAGACCATGGCAAAGGGTCTTGTTCAAATGGATTCAACGGCAAAAGGAATTGATGAAGTAAAATTTGCCAAAGACTTAGAATACATTTTTGATGAAATGAATGAAATTGCGATGAATATTCAACTTGGAGAAGTTGCAAGCATTGACGAAGGGCGGCTAAACGCTGTTATGCTACGAATCAGTGACATCAGTAAGAACAATGGCTTAAGAATTCCACATGAATTCGGTCTATTGATTAAGCAAATGCTCTATTTTGATAGATATGTGAAGATATTAGCTCCAGAGATGGATCTAATCAAAGACCTCACTCCAATGGAAGTAAAGAAAAATAAATCTATTGGATATAGATGAAAAAGAGCCTCAGTAGCTTAGAGCTAAAGCAAACTGCTCAAGTCGATTTAATCAATCAAGATGAGCTTAGACCAGAATACATTATGGAATTAATTGATTATGGCTTTCTGCCAGGAACAGAGATTTCAGTTTTACAAAAGTATCAAAGTCAAAATAAAATCGTTGTGCAAATAGGAAGAACGAAAGTTTCTCTTAGATTAAATGATGCAATGTACATACAGGTAAATACTAATGAATAATAATTACCGTTGTCTACTTGTGGGAAATGCAAATGCGGGAAAAACATCTATCTTCAATCGGCTAACTGGTCTTAGCCAAAAGACAGGCAACTTTCCTGGAATCACGGTTGGAATTGCAACAGGTGAAATTAAATTAAAGGATAAACAATTGGAGATTATTGACCTACCCGGATCATTTTCTCTAAATGCTAATTCTGAGGATAAAAAAACTCTCACTCGTTTTTTAATTAACCGCCGCGAGTCTGATAAAATAATCTTCGTTCTTGATGCAATGTTATTAGAAAGAAGTTTACAGTTTTTATTTCAGATAATGGATTTGGGTGCACCAATTCTTTTAGTAATAACAATGAAAGATATCTTAGAAAAGAAAAATCTTTCTATACAAATAGATGCTTTAAAGCGGGAACTAGGAATTGAAACTCTTTTAGTAAATGCAAAAAGTGGAAGTGGAATTCAAGAATTAAAAGAATTAATTTCGCAAGAACATAATTTCAAAACTCCATCAAGACTATGGACTTGGGATGATAAGCGAGAAACATTTTTAAATAGTCTATTAAAACGAATAGAAACGGATAATTATCATTACCTGTCTTTTGTTCTATCAAATTCATTAAAAAGAATATCAGGTGAAAAACTCCAAAAAGAATTACCTGGTTTAGAGCAATTCAAGCCTGAAATTCAAAGCTTTATAGAAAAAGAGCTCGAAGCGTCTGGTCTAAAATATAAATATCAAGAAGAGGTAATTCATAAATCATTTAAAATAAAATCAATTATCAGCAAAGTATTGACCGGTAATATGGAAAATCAAAAAAGCTTCTCTTCAAAATTTGATAAAATCATTCTTCATCCAGTCTTCGGAATGATAACTTTTTTTGGAATTATGGCTTTTGTTTTTCAATCCCTATTTTCTTGGTCAGAATTTCCGATGCAATTAATTGAAACGTCTATAGATAGCTTGGCAAATTATTTTCAAAGATTACTTCCTGTTGGACCTTTCAGTGGACTTGTTACAAAGGGAATTATCGGAGGGGTTGGATCGGTGCTTGTTTTCATTCCGCAAATTGCATTGCTATTTTTCTTTATAGGAATTATGGAAGAATCTGGTTACCTATCAAGAGTAGCCTTCATAATGGATAAATTTATGGGTAGATTCGGATTATCCGGTAAATCGTTCATTCCACTATTATCCTCAGCAGCCTGTGCTGTGCCTGCGATTATGAGTACAAGAACCATTGAAAACAAATCAGATAAAATGGCGACTATTCTTATTTCTCCTCTTATCACCTGTTCTGCACGTTATCCAGTATATATACTTATAATTGGAGCAATTTTTCCAAAGAAAAATTTGCTTGGTATTTTTTCCCTACAGGCACTTATATTATTTGGATTATTTATTCTGGGTATGGTTACCGCTCTTTTATTCGCACTCCTATTTAAAAAGACATTCTTTAGGCATGATTCCTCCTATTTTTTAATTGAACTTCCATCCTATAAAATTCCATCGCTAAAGAATTTATTCTTAAGTGTTTACCAAAATGTAAAAGCTTTTATTGAAAATTCTGGAACTATTATTCTTTATGCATCCATTCTTCTCTGGTTCCTTGCTTACTACCCAGTAGCCGCACCAACAGAGAAGCAACAAATTCCTACTGAAATTTCAAAATCATATGCAGCTCAACTGGGAAAATTTATTGAACCTGCAATACGACCATTAGGTTTCGATTGGAAAATTGGAGTTGGCATTATATCTTCTTTTGCTGCGAGGGAAGTAATGGTTTCGACACTTGCGATCATTTATGGAGTAGAAGGAGATGAAACCAGCGAAGATTTGAAAACATCTATTCAAGATGATGTAAATCGTGATACAGGAAAAAAAACATGGAGCCTACTAACAGCCATTAGCCTCTTACTCTTTTTTGCCTATGCTAGTCAATGCATGTCCACACTTGCCGTCGTAAGGCAGGAGACTAAGTCGTATTTCTGGCCTAGCTTTTTATTTATGTATATGACAATTCTTGCTTATTTAAGTTCGCTAGCAATTTACCAAATTGGATTTTTTTTGGGATTCGGAAACTAATTTATACGCCGAATAGTTTTACGATGTTTTTAACTAATTCACGATATTTATTATCTTTGACGTAATAAAAAACTTTATTCGATTCTTTGCGGCTTTCTAGAATTCCGCTGTCCTTCATTTTGCTCAGGTGCTGTGAAGTGACAGATTGACTAACTCCTGTAAAATCAGCCAAATCGTTAACTGATAACTCTTCTTTTGATAAGGCATAAAGAATCATGAGGCGCACTGGATGGGCAATTCCCTGAACACCCTTAATGGCTCCCTCCAATTGTTTCTTATTAAGCTCAAATTTTATTTTTGTCATTCCATTTCGCCTCGAAGAAGAATCCTAGATTTGAAACAGCTTAAACACTTGCCTCTTTATTTTCAATATTATTTTAGTAAAAAAATTGCTCAAAATGTAAGTTTTTACTATTTTTTAACATCTAACGAAAACCAAGAAAAACCTAGTGACTTAATTTCTCTAGAGTAAAATTCTAATGCCTCAATGAGCAATTTTTCTTTTTATTTTCCAATTATGACAATTCTAAAAAAAAATCTTTGACAAATAGAAAATCTTAACTACGATTTCCGATTCGTAAGAGGATAAAGCAATGTATTTACGAGAAATGACATCCTTCCAGAATTCAATTCGAACTAGAAAAGAAAAAACAAAAATTAATCAAAACTCCACACTTGCCAATTTTGAATCTCTTGCAAGGGAAACCTCATTTGAAAGCATTCGTGAGATGAACCTGTATCAGGAAAGATTAAAAGCCTGCCTTTCTCTTATCTTTAAAATTTGTAAAATTGAAAAACTAACAGATAGCGAAAAAATTAGAATTCTAAATACATTTACCAAAATCCAGAAAAATCCCAATTCAAAAGACCTAGGCATATTTTATAGAATTAAAATCAATATGGCACGCTATTCTCTAATTATAAAAACAGATCCATAAATTATATATCAAATGGCTAACGTTTATATTAGAATGCTGAAAGCGCTGACCTTATGAAGCTTGTCACAGGGGCTTGCTCGCGAGTATCCTCAAGACCTTCCCTTAATTCTCTTAAAACTATTTGTGCATCGGTTAATGTAGTGTTGACGTTAGAATGAATGTCGTCTTGGTTAATTAATCTTCCAAGAGTTCCTTTTCCCGAATTAATTTTACCAGAAATATCTGCTACATTTGAGATAGTCTTTCGAATATCACTGCGATTTTCAGCAATCAATTCAGAGAGACTAACAAGCGGATCTTCATTCGTTTTTCCTCTTAATCGATTTGAACTATCAGAACTACCAAGGTTTATTTCTCTGTTCTTCTTTGCGCTCGGCAAAACTTCGTTCGTCTTTGAATCTCTTTCAAGGGAAGTGCCGGGGTCAATCGATATTACCCGCCCTGAAAGTAGGCTTTCATTTTTAATTTTAATTTCATAGTTTTCATACATTTTAATAGAAGCTGGCACAGTAATAGTAACTTCCACCCTAGTTCCAATCCCCTCTTCTCCTTTAGGTAAAACATTTCCATCCAAATCAACCTGAACCAAATTAATTCGGGATACATACCCGTAGGGAACACCTTGGACTGTAACTTTATTTCCAATCTTAATTCCTTCCCCATTGGGAAAATAAATCTTCATTGAATATGCTTCTTTCTTTAAAGGTCCCCCGTCTGTGATAATGGTAAAGTAAGCAACAACTGCCATTGCGCTAAAGAAAAGAATCCCTACTAAAAGATATTGAACAACTTTCATAAGTAAATACAACCTCTAAGAAATTATAATCTTTACAATACTTTTATTTTTGTCTTGTTAGGTTTAATAAGGTCTAGTTAGTTTCGTTTTAGGTAAAAGCTTTTTTTGACAGGATTTATAGGATTCGTAAACCGAAAAACGATCTAATCAGAATATACTAGCAATGAACAAATTCTTTTTTAATTTATAGCATACCGGACTGTTAAAGCAAGTCTAAGGTTTAACAATTATACTTGCGAATAAATCGCAAAATTGTAAATTGACACTAAATTCAGCTTTCACCTGAAATAAAACAAAGGAAAGAACTATGAATACAATCTTAAACAAAGAAATTACTCCCGACATGAAAATGGGAGAAATTCTCGACATTTACCCTGGCGCCAAAAGAGCCCTCTTTCAAAAATACCATATTGGCGGATGCTCTAGCTGTGGATTCTCATTAGATGAGAGTCTCACGGAGGTTTTTGTAAACCATAGGAGAGACAAAGAAGTAGACAATGCCATTAAGTTTATCTATGATTCTGCAGAAGTTGACAGGCAAATGCAAATTAGCCCGAAAGAGTTAAAGGAAAGATTGGATAAAGGCGAAGATCTTAAGCTAGTTGATGTTCGCGAAGATTGGGAAATCGAAATCGCGTCCATCCCTGGCAGCGAAATGATCTCACAAAAACTCGCTTATGAAATCTTAAATAAATGGGACAAGAATACAACAACTGTATTTATTTGCCACCATGGAATGCGAAGCCTAGAGGCTACTTCTTATTTCAAAGGTCATGGACTTCCAAATTGCAAAAGTCTCACCGGTGGAGTTGATCTCTGGTCTGTCGAAATTGACCCGAGCATGAAGAGATACTAAATCAATCACAAACGTTTGTGCATAACGTTCATTATGCACAAACGTTTAATTAAATGTCCTAGCCTTTTTAAAGTAGGTAATGTGGTTATGAAAAACCAAACTACTCATCAGCCTTATATCTAGCCTGTCGATAATTATAAGTGCAGTATACTGTTCCTAAATTTGCATACTTTGGATTATCTTTACTTACTATTAATGAAATTAAAATACAGCTCGTATAGTCCTTTTGGGCTTTTTCCTTCTTTCCTTCCTTGCTATCCTGACATGAAAAGCAGAGCCATAAAATAAATCCTGAAATAAATAGAGTATGCAACTTTAAACTATTTCTAGCAATTTCTTTTTCCATTTGGTCTCCTCATTCTTAAAGTATTCTTCTAATTCTAAATAATTAGAATCTCCATTTAAGAAATTTAATATTTTATCATCACCGGCTAATAGCTCTATGGCGCTATGATCGGAACGAAACTCGTAGACTCCTTTTAAAAATTGAAATTCATTTGGATAGAATTCTCGCAGTGTGCGAAGCAAATGAAGAGTAAACAGTAAACTATGAAACTTTTTTTTATTAAGTAGTAGAATTTGAAACCCACCACACTTCTCTCCTTTGTGTTTGTGAAAGGTTGGCATGTAAATCAAAGGTCGCAGGATAAAGGTATCTTTTTGAAATTCAGTCAGTCTCTGTAATAGCTTTTCATTTTGCATTTGAATATAGGGGGCTCCGAACGTTTCGAAAGGACGAGTGGTTCCCCTGCCCTCGGAGAGATTCGTTCCTTCTAAAAGACATTGTCCCGAATACACATAACAGGTAGTAGCTGCTGGAATATTGGGTGAAGGGGGAACCCAAAGAAAAACTTCATCCTTTTTCTTATAAAATTCTCCTACTGGAATTGTATGAAGTTTTACATTTAATTTGAATTCATACTTATAATACTGCATCATTTCGGCAATCGTAAGTCCGTGTCGGTGTAAAACTGTTTCGACTCCGACAAAGGAAGAATATTTCTTTTGCAAAGGAGATCCTTCAACTTTTTGTCTAGCCGGATTCGGGGAATCAATGACTAAGATTTCTACCGAATGAGAAGTTGCGGCAGAATTGTATTTGGCGACACTTTGGAGAATATAGAAACAACTCGTTAGGAATGTATAATACCTTGCTCCCACATCCCGAATGTCAAATACAATTAAATCAATCTCGGCAAGAGTTTCTTCTTTTACAAATAAAGAATTTTCTTCATCTCCGTAAAGATTTTCCATTCTTACATTACCGAAATCATACTTGAGATTACTGCCTGATACCTGGTCTTGCAGTTCAGCAAACAGTCCATGCTCTGGAATAAAAATTACTTTTAAATCCAAATTTTCTTTTATAATCTGGAAATGATATTTCCCATTTGAAAATGCACTCTGATTCGTGAGCATTCCAATCCGAGCACCTTGATATTTTTTAAATAGTTTTTTATAGTTCATTATTACCTCTGTCACCTCGAACAGTTTCCTCGTGAGAAGTCTCTTATCCTTAGAACAATTTTATTTTTTTGCTTTAAGGATGATAGACCTCTCACCTATGATGCAGGTTCGAGGTGACTATCAAGTCTCTGCCTTGATTATTTTAAGGGAATTGCTTACCACAAAGTCTGCATCAGTCTTTGTGCGAATATCTACAACACTTACATCTTCTGCCCTTTCGGTTAATACCAATTTACCGTTATCAACTTCGAAGACTCCTAGTTCCGTTACAATCATGTGAACACATTTGACACCTGTGAGAGGCAGAGAGCATTTCTTAAGAAGCTTAGGAGTTCCTTCTTTACTAGTATGCTCCATCACGACTACTACTCGTTTGGCGCCACCGACTAAATCCATTGCCCCGCCCATTCCTTTTACCATTTTTCCGGGTATCATCCAATTGGCAAGATCGCCTTCCTGTGAGACTTCCATAGCACCTAAAATTGTCAGGTCAATATGTCCACCTCGAACCATCCCAAAAGATTCGGCAGAGGAAAAATAAGAAGCTCCTTTTAGAGCGGTTACTGTCTGTTTTCCTGCATTAATTAAATCAGCATCTTCATATCCGGCTACCGGGAATGGACCAAGTCCTAATAAACCATTTTCGGATTGTAAAATTATATCCATCTCTGGCGAAATATAATTAGCCACAAGTGTAGGCATCCCAATTCCTAGATTTACATAATACCCATCTTTGAGTTCTAAAGCGACTCGTTTGATTTGTTCTTCTTTGGTTAATGGCATTAGATGACCGTCCTTCTTTCGATTCTCTTTTCGTAGTTCTCGCCTTGAAAAATTCTTTGCACATAGATTCCGGGAGTATGAACCTGATCCGGGTCTAGCTCACCGACTTCTACAAGCTCTTCTACTTCGGCGATGGTGATTTTTCCAGCAGTCGCCATCGTTGGATTGAAGTTACGTGCCGTTTTCCGATAAATCAAATTCCCCGCTTTATCGCCTTTCCATGCTTTCACTATCGCAAAATCTGCCGAGAGTGCAGTTTCTAAAATATAGGTGCGACCGTTAAACTCTCGCGATTCTTTCCCCTCTGCCACTAACGTTCCTACTCCCGTTGGAGTATAAAAGCCAGGTATACCAGCCCCGCCCGCTCGAATTCTTTCAGCAAGCGTTCCCTGTGGGTTTAACTCGACTTCAAGGCTTCCATCTAGGAATTGCTTCTCAAATGTTTTATTTTCTCCGACATAGCTCGAAATCATTTTTTTTATCTGATGATTTTTTAATAGAATTCCCAGCCCGAACTCATCTACCCCGCAATTATTCGAAATCACAGTTAGACCTTTTACCTCTGATTCCAACAGAGCTTGAATGGATTTTTCTGGAATTCCGCAAAGCCCAAAGCCGCCAACCATCAAAGTCATACCATCTTTGATTCCCTGAATTGCCTCTTTTGCATTTGTAACTATCTTATTCAAAAAATTTGTCCTTATATTTTTAGAATCTATCGACAATAAAAAAAGATTGTTTCGAATCCCTAATCTGATTTATATTGTTTAGATACTAACTAAATATATGCCAATAGATACAAGTAAAGTAAACCAAAAAATATCCGTCCCAGCTGGGCAAATTATTTTTGAAGAGGGCTCCGCAGCCAATTCTTTGAATATAATTCACGAAGGTGCATTCTTAATTGAACGCAAGATTAACAATGTGAATATTCCTCTCCTTCAGATTGCAGGAAAAAACTTAACCCCTGGAGTAATTAGTCTGTTTACCTCTGGTCGTTATCCATGCACAATCAAGACAGTGCAAGATTCGATCATTTCTACCTATCAGGTAAATAGTGCAACGATTAGAAAAACAATCCAGGGAAAAGTTTCTATTGGCATAATGACATCGCGCACTTTGCTTAGAGAGATTTTAGAAATATTTAAAAAGGCAAATGTGCTTCAGTCCCTTAATTCAAAAGTTACAAAGCTAAACGACAATCTTTCCCTTTCTTATTTTCTTCTAGAGCCGACTGTATTTCCAGGTGTTGATCCAACGAATTATATCTATGACCCTGAACTTGAAATGCAGTCCGACCCAATCCTAAGACTGTCAAGAGAAAATTTGAGTAACTTCATAGAAAGCGGGGGCATACTCCCCGAATCCGCTAGTCTTATATTTTTAAATGACGATCATCATGAATTATTAAAGAAGGAATACTTAGATGAAATTGATTTCGATGATGAGGAATTTTTGTTCATTCGTAAAATTCTTTCCATAGATCCTGCGATCAACACTCCTCTTTTTGAAGCAGATGTATCGATCATCATTCATATGTGCGAGAAGCTTTCTTCTGTGTATGCCAGACTTCTAGAAATTTTGGAAGAGCAAATCACTTCTGTAGCGGATAATTTGAGTTTACTCTGCGGTAGAGATAACAGTCTGCTTGAAAAATATAATCTCATGCTAGAAGTAATGGAAACTGGAATCAGCGATCAAAAGCCAGAAGTATTAGTTCCGATGACTGAAGCTTTTCATGAACAAGTAGGAAGATACTTACAATCTTACAGGAATATTTTCTATAAAGAATTCCAAGGTATTTCAACTAACTTCAATTCATTTAAACAAAGGTCTCAGTCTTTACAAGCTGGATTAAGACCACAAGAAGATTTACTTGCCGGAATTGAGGCTAATTCCAATCAGCCCATAAGAACTGGAATTGATATGGATGCAATGAAGAAAGAATTAGAAAATTCAGCAAGTAAGATATTGAATTTTGTTAAACTTCCTCCTGAGCAAATAAAAGAATTTTCTTCCCTAATTCTAAAATTAAAGTCAATGTCAAATCCTCTTGATCCAGAAAGTGACGCTCGAAAAATTCGAAAGAATATTGCGAAGACTTATTGGGAAGTGTATGACGCTTGCTTTCAAAAATTCCAGACCAATCGAAATGTTCCTAAGCAAGTAGAGATGATGCTTAACTTCGGATTCTTTGATGAGACTTTGCTTGAACCTTCTCAAACCGCATATCTTTATACCTACAAAGATGACACGCAAGGACGAAGAGATATTCCTATTCACAGTGGAGTAGAATGGCTTGAGCAGATTTTTAATAAGAAAATTACAACTTCACTAGATGAAATGGGTCAAACTTACTTTGATAAAATTAAATTAGAATCAAAAGAAGTCATTTATAAAAGAGAAAGTGATATTCCTTCGACCATCGATACAAACGTGAGCAGATTCAAATACGAAATGCACGCAATGTATCAACCAAATGTTAGGCTAACAACGGGTAACCCTGCAACACACCTACCAATCCTTACCAAGTATCATATCACTATTCCTTTGGAAAAATGCGCTGTCACTAAGAAAGTATTGAGTGAGACAATTCAATCTATTCTTCAGACAGATTACACTGCATTTAACCGTGAGATTGTTTATAACGATGAGCAAAGTGGAATTCGAAAAGAATTTGTGCAAAGAAGTATTATTCCTGATTTCATTTTGGTTCCCTCCCTAGGTGGGAAAGTTATGATGTGGCAAGACTTGTCCATTCTTCGTGGAAATGGTTCAAAAGAAAGTCGTGGTAGAATCATTCTTCCTCTTTTTTCAAATGGTGATATTCGCACTATGATGCTTGAAGCAATTGCCGCATTCCGTTGGGAACTATGTAAAAATATTCTCGGTCCTGATTGGAATAATCCTGGTATACCTTCCATCACTTCTGAATACATGGATTATATTCAATTCTATAAGAAGAGTAAAGATATATCCATTGAATTAAAAGAAAAAATTGCAACGGAATTTAAAAGATTCAGAACGGACAGAGATAAATTTGTAAATGACTATCTTGCTTGGATACGCTATGAATCGGAAGGTATACAGAGATTAAATCGCCTTGTGCGTGGAATATTCTATAAGCATATTCCATTTCAAAAAGAGATTAGAGATAAAGTATCTAAATTGCCTGCCTATGCAGATATGCACAATCGCTTTACAAACATACGTAATAGACAGTTTAAAGAATTTGAAAATCGATATAAGAAGTATGCTACGGCTGATGGAAGTTTGCCCCCAGTCCTACAAGAGAATCTAGACTTCTACAAAATTTAATTTGGATCAGGGATGACTGGGGCTGTGTAAAGACAAAGAAAATGTTTTTACACAGCCCCACACTACTTTAACATATGAATAGAGTTAGTTACTTGGTTCGAAGTGAGCCATCAAAGCAAGTCTATACAGTGCAAGTTTTAAAGGAGCTTGGTGTTACTCTTGCAGCGGTTAATTTTATTTTTTTAAATGATGCACTTTCCACGATTGAGTTTAATTCTTACAAATTTGGAATTACTAAGTATTCTTTGTCTGAAAAAAAGTTTCATGGAAATCTTTGGGAAACAGAAGATGAGGCAAAGGCAATTTCTAACCTCAACTATCATTATACGGGCATTGGATTAGACAAAGCTACTACAGACGATGCTGACTATAATATTTATAGCTCAGTTCTTCAAATTATAAAAGACTCGGAGCTGACACAATTAGTTCAAAAAGTAATTGAGCAAAAACAAATCACACTAAAAGAAATAGAAGCTTATTTTGACGAAAAATGCTTTTAAGAAAAAAATCTAAATCTGTTCGATTAAGTAAGGCTTAGTATATTCTCTAACAATCTCCACAACGAATCGCCCCCAACTCTTTGGATCTTCATTGATAGGAACTTGTTTAATCTTTGGAAAGTAGCCATGCGGTTTATGAATGCTATGCGTAAGTTCAAGTGTTCGTAGATAATTATCAATTCGCTTTACACGAACAAAATTAATCATCTCACTTTGAATCCGCTCTTTAGGGATATAGCCAATTATAATTAATTTTGGGAATAATGCTTTTTTTAAATGATTAATAAAATCTGTAAAGCTATCTACTCTATCAATAAATCCTTCGTATGCACCACCACCAAGGTTCATAATCTGTGTAACAATATCCATTGTAAGTGTAACACCTTCCATCGTTGCCATATCAGAAATAATAACAATTCCTTCATCTGGTTGAAATGTCTTGAATATGGTATCACCCTTGAATTGCCTTCGTAAAAGCATAGTAGCTGAAATATCAATCTCAGCAGCTTTAGGAATGATGACTTTTTGACTATTGTCACGAATATTTTCTCTCGTGATTATATAACGTCTCTTTGCCGCATTTTGATTCATTATACGGAAGGACTTTACTTTTTCTTCAATTTCGCTTAAGGTATTAAAACCTATTTTCAGGATATTCTCTCTGCTTTTGCGGTTTAGTTCTGTTTCTTCCATTATATATTCTTCTATCGGCTAAGGATTTTAAAGTCGTAATGATTATCTATGAAACTCTTGATTAAATTGAAAAGTAATTTTTCATCCGAATTCATTTTTTTCGAGTCTTCCATATCTAAAAATTTTGTTCGTATTATAATTCTCATATCCAAAATGCAATACCTTTTTTATTAAATCTGAGTAATTCCCAAAACTAGTCTCAAAGCAGATAGGCAGAGCACTATAATAAGCAGACAATCCGGGTGTTAAATTGATTTCTAAAAAGAAAGGGTTTCCCATTGAATCGCATTTCCAGTCCAGCCTTGCATAGCCCGAAGTCTTAATTCTTTTGCAAATATGAATGGAATCTCGCTGAATCTTTGATTCCAGAACATACGGAATCGAAAAAGTGAGTTTTTCGGGCATTGAATCCTTTGTTTTTATCTCTTCCCCGTAGACAGTAGATGGATAGCTAACTCTTGCTACAGAGGTCGCCTGATAATCGGGATAATTTCCAAATACGCCGAGAGTCAAATCCTCACCAACTAATAATTCTTCTAATAAAATGGAATCAAATTCGGAAAACAGTTCCTCTGCTCTTCTCTGTAATTCTTGATAATTACGAATAATACTAGTCTCATTGATTCCAAGACTAGACCCTTCTCCATTCGGTTTTAGGAATACGGGATAATCAATCGTATCCGTCAAGTCTTCTATTCGATCCAGCACATGAAAATTTTTCGTAGGAATTCTTGCCTGTTTACAAATGAACTTCATCAGACCTTTATCAAGAGAAATTCCTTGCGCATAAGCATCTGAACCCGTAAAGGCAATTCCCATAAATTCACCGAGAGAAGGAATATACCCTTCCCTATTTCTAGATTCAAATCCTTCTACTAAATTGAATAAAATCGTATTCTGTATATTACCAGTTTCTAATATATTTTTGATTTCATCTAGAACTTTTGTCTTACAAAGCTTAGGTTCAATTAGGATAGAATCATAGCCCAAAGAGGATATGGTTTTCATTAAATAGTCGATACTCTTTTGACTTTCCCATTCTTGCTTCTGTTTAAAACTTACTCCTGGCAGTGAATCATAAATATCCGCAACTAGGATTACTTTTCCTTTAAGCATTGTGCACTGACTTAGCTTCACTTTTTATTTTCTCCCAGAGAACTAAATCAACTTCTTCGTATGTATCATCATACTTAGAATCGAATGGCTCTGGACTCAAATGAAACGTTCCCCTTAGCGCAGACCTAAATATATGCTGTCTTGATTCTCTGTGAAATCCATAATACCATCTAGGTGTAAGAGTAATCTTTCCACCACCACCGGGTAAATCATTTACAAATTGAGGAATTCCCATTCCTGAAATCTTTCCCCGCATGTATTCAATGATTTCATAGCCTTTTGCTAATGGAGTTCTAAAACTTCGAGAGCCGGGAATAATTTCAGGGTCATACATATAGTATGCTCTTACTCGCATTTCTAATAATTTTTTATGAAGGGCTAACATCGATTCGCCTGAATCGTTTATACCTTTTAGGATAACGCATTGATTGCCAACACTTACTCCGCACTTAATCAATTTTAGAATGGCTGCCTTAGATTCCTGCGTGCATTCTTTTTCATGATTAAAATGGGTATTGCAAAAAATGGAAAGATTATCGTTATTATGCGATTCAATGATTTTACAGAGATCGTCTGTTATCCGCATAGGTAGAGTAACTAAATTTCTAGTTCCTATTCTACAAATTTTAATGCTAGGAATTTTTTCTAGATTTTCTAAGATATAGTCTATTCTAGAATCGGATAAGTTTAAGGGATCCCCTCCGGAGATGACAACATCAGAAATCTCAGGATGTGAAATTAGATAATGAAATGCTGCGTCTAAATCATCTTTATCCATTCGCTCTTCATTGAAAGACACCTTTCGTCCTCTCATACAATGCCTGCAATAGACAGAGCATTCCTGATTTGAAAAAAGCAATACCCTATCATCATACATCCGAGTCAGACCTTTTACGGGTGAAAGTCTCTCTTCATGAAGTGGATCTGGTGACTCTTCAGGAGAAAGAATCGTCTCACCTAATCCCGGAATAATCGTCTTACGAATTGGACAGGAGGCATCCAGAGGATCAGCCAAAAGAGCATAATAGGGAGTAGCCCCAACATTTAAACGAATAGAATCTCGAATTCCTTTTTTTTCCAAATCAGAAAGAACAAAGAATTTTTCTAAATCCTCTCGCTTGATTCTATTTTGTAACTGAAATTTCCAAGAACTCCAATTAGGATCTGTGGCTATTTTATTTCGGAAAGCAAGAACGGTTTGAATTTCAGTTTCCTGATTCATTACCCTTTTCTATTGTCTGCGCCCAACTTTTTATTATACCTATATCTTCCTCAGAGAGAACAGCCGATCCATGTAAAAGCGTATAAGAAAACAGTGGCATTTCTTTCTTTTCGACTTCTTCCACTATTTCCGTTGCCTTTTTTGCTTTCTTAGAGGAAGTAAGTGATTCCCAAGAAGAGAAATTTAATTCTTCTCTGCCTTCCTCCACATGATGCGCTAAAAAAACAGAGGCAGGAAAGATATAAGAATAAGCCGGATACTTTGTCTCATTTGAATGGCAATCATAACAAGATCTTTTTAAAATTGATTTAACTCTTTCAGGAGCAATAATTTCTGCTTCGACCGGTGGGTTCTTGCGATTAATCGGTATAAACTGCAAGAGAACAAATAGAATACAAATA
>Ga0075160_10000411_pt1 | contig 27485 bp, 26 predicted proteins | sample JI91814C2DNA_FD_70969 | JGI IMG/M metagenome (GOLD analysis project Ga0075160, IMG submission 70969) | Wastewater effluent complex algal communities from Wisconsin, to seasonally profile nutrient transformation and Carbon sequestration -... | ecosystem: Engineered > WWTP > Effluent > Algae... | reverse complement strand
TCATTTGGTCCGATTGGTTTTCCTTTTTTTTCTAGATCACTTCGAATCTCAGAATAAATTTCTGCTTCCGTATCTCCGAAGGGGATAATCTCAAATGGTTCTAGAAAACGTAAAATGAGGTCTTTGTTCTTTTTTGAATTTTGGCTTTTAGCAGCGCCAAGTAGTATCTCTGCTTTTACTATGGATGGAATTTTAACTTGTTCTGGCTTTATTCTTTTAAGATTCTTGCTTATTTCTTCTTTCTTGCCTTTCAAGAAATAGATGCAGATATTTGTATCCAGGAAAAAATTCAAAGTTTACTTCTCTTGCTATCTTTTTTGAAATCGAGCTTGACTGGGGCTTGAAATGTCTCATCGGAGATGGAGCCAAAGAGTGAGAAGTAATCCTCAGCCCAAGTCTTCTCAATAGACTTTTCAATTTTAACTCTAACCCATTGGGAAATGGAAATATTTTCTCGTTTAGCTGCGGATTCTACTTTCTTCAGAGTATTACTATTTACATAAAGTGATAATTGTGGCATATTCATAGTCTCCTTTTTAAATAACAAGTATATAGGCAAGTATACTTTTGTCAATTTGAATCCATATTATTTTTCTCGTTCCTTTATCGGTGGTTATCTTTTATGGTTTTTTCTGCTTGAATTAATTCTTAGTTTACATACTTTGTTGCTAACTCCCATTTTGCTTTGAGGCTATTCATGAAAGACAAGAAAAAAATACTTTGGTTCTTCATTCTATCGACCGTTCCTTTATTGTTGTTATTATTGCTTCGTCTAAGTGGAATTACAGATAGATTGGAAAATAGCCTCATTGATTTCCGTCATCAATACTTTAATCCTAATCACAAATTTTCAGACAAAATTATCCTAATTGATTTTGATGAAGATACCTTTAAGAAGCTAGGAAATAAAAGGGAATTTGGAAGATGGCCTTGGAGGCGAGGAGCATACAAACCAATTTTGGAATATCTTTCTTTAGGTGCTCCCAATATGGTTTTATTCGATATAATGTTTTTCGAAAGGTCAGAGGAATCGCAAGATATTGCGTTAGGCGATGTATCTGGCCAGTTGACAAAAAATGGAGTTCCTGTTTCTCATGCCACTAGTTTTAGATTTGAAGAGAAAGAGAATATTAAACCGGAACCAATTCCTCCTGACGTAAAAACAAAAATTCGAAGTCTTTCTTTTCCACTTTTACAGGAAGAAAAGTTTCAATTTAGAAAGTATAATATTTTTTCATATCCTACAGAAGATATTATGGCAAGAATTGATCATCTGCATTCAGTTTCCTACAAGTCTGATATAGATGGAGTCTCTCGTCGAATTGAACCTCTTTTTAAATATGAAGATATATTACTACCCGCTCTCCCATTTAAAGGTTTTGATTCTGCTAAAAAAATTGAAAGCGTTGAAAGTGATGGCGAATCCCTACAAATGAAAACGGCTGAGGGTAACACTGTTATTCCGCTTGAAAATGGACGAATGAGGCTTCATTATTATTCCCCGACAGAGATGACAAATATTCCTAGATTTCCCGTTTGGGCTTTAATTGAATCCTATGAGCGTGTTCTGAATGGGGAATCGGATCCCACGAAATTTGAAACAAATTTTTTTGACTTTCAAGGCAGAACGATTATTATTGGGACTTCCGCTGCGGCTACTTTTGACGATAAAGTAACTCCCTATGGTAAAATGCCAGGATTTATTTTACATGCTGTAACCTTATCCAATTTGTATGAGAAGCATTTTTTAAAGTTATCTCCGACGTGGGTTAATGTCATTTTGCTTCTAGTTACAATTCCTACCTGCGTATTCTTTTCTTTTTTCTTTCAACAAATGGCTTTGAGGGTGTTAGTTCCGGTTGCAATTTTTATTGGTTATAGTCTCTTAGCCCTTTTTGCATTTAAGCTTGATATACATTTGCCCTTAGCCGGGTTTTGGACGGCTTATCCAATTGCGTTTCTTGGCGCACTAGGTTATTTATCATTTACCGAAGGTGCAGAAAGAAGAAAATACAGTAAGGTTCTTTCTAACATGGTTGACCCTTCCATTGTCAGCGAAGCTTTGAATGACCTAGAAGCTTTAAAGAAGGGAGGAGAAAGACAAATAACTGCATTCTTCTCCGACGTTGCTGGATTTTCTACTATCAGCGAGCAATTAAGCTCTGCGGACTTAGCTGCACTATTGAATGAATACTTAGGTGCAATGACTATTATCCTCAAAAAAAATCATGGGACTCTAGATAAGTATATTGGTGATGCTGTGGTTGGAATTTTTGGTGCACCAATTAATAGTGAGGAACACTTTATTGAATCAGCGAGTGCCTCTCTTGAGATGATTGCAAAATTAAAAGAGTTAAAAGTATACTGGAGCGAAAATAATCTTTATTGTAAAGATGCTCAAGACATGGATGTGAGAATTGGATTAAATACAGGTCTTGCTAAAGTTGGATTCATGGGCACGGACGCGTTAGCCTCTTATACTATGATGGGGGATACTGTCAATTTGGCGGCACGATTGGAAGCAGCCGGTAAAGATTACGGTGTAAATATTCTAATCAGTGAATTTACAAATGAAAAAATCAAAGAAAAATTCTTCACGAGAAAATTAGATATAGTTCGAGTAAAAGGAAAGAATGAACCAGTTCAACTCTTTGAACTAATTGCCGTTAGAGGAGAGGAAAATGTTAAAAGAAGAGAATCTGCTAAAATTTACGAAGAAGCTTTTTCCTTTTACCGAGCGCAGCAGTGGGATCGCGCTATAGAGCTTTTTAAGCAGTCAGAAGAGACTCGTGGAAGTAAAGACAAATCAGCGGAAATGTTAATTGATCGTTGTGAATACTACAAGAGTTCTCCTCCTGGTGAAGGGTGGGACGGTGTATTTACTCGAAAGCATAAGTAATATCGGTAAATATCGCGAGTATAACAGTGTGTTAGCCGTTAATAATTTATTCTACTTGAAAAAAATGAATCTTCTGGAAACATAGCTGCTCTAATAAATGATTGTTTGTTTTTTTGAAAATAATGAAAAATATTTTCAAAAAGCATTCAAAAGTTAGGCGAAATAGATTCATTTCGGTATCAAAATTGCAGTATAATATCTTTAGAACTGCTAATTGAAGACGGAGCAAGTGGAGTAAAAAATGAAAAGCAGAAGAGTTCTTTCTTTTTTGATGTTTACGATATTCATAGAATTTTTGTCATGCAATCAAAAGTCTGGCAATAATGCTTCCGAGTTGGCTTTGTTGACTGGTCGCTATGTGCGCTTAGCCGCTAGCGGATTACTGGGAGGTGCAGGGGGTCTTGGAAGCAGTGGTGGCTCTGGCAGTTCAAGCAAAGTAGTCTTGAATGGAACGGTCAAAGGACCTGGCTCTATTACTAACGCCAAAGTAAATGTATTCGCAACTCCTGCAAATGGTCAATGCGTTAAAGACGATGGTTCTTTGAATGGCACTCCGATTGCGACTGCTGTATCTGATTCAAATGGTAAATATGATATTGTTTTCGATAAAACTGGCTCAACTGTTTGCGTTGTAGTTATTCCAGCCGATGGATCTCAGATTGATGTATTCTCTCCCGTTACTAAAACAAATACTCCAAAGCCTTGGTCGGGTGGTAATAGCCTTATGGCAATTATAAACGAGCCTACAGGAAGCGCAACGAGCAGAACTGCAAATGTGACCCCCTATACACGTCTAGCAGCGAGAAGATTTTCAGCGTTAAGCGCAATCAATCCTTCCTCTCGAAGTCGAGTCTTTTTAGGAATCCGAAAAGCATTTGGAAGAGCCGCAGCAGATAATAATAGAGTTGAGTTTGCCAATAACACAGCTACCACTTTGCTCGATAAAGCAAATGAAGATGTGGAAAATGCCTTTTTTCCTAAAAGAGATAAGACTAGTTTTTCTTTAGACCAAACTGATCCGAGCAATCCTTCTTATGCGCTAAAGCTTGGCAGTGTTCTAATAACCGCAGATAAACTTGGAGGAGGAGTGGCTAATGGGAGCACTACATCCACTGATTTGGAGAAAGTCATTAACTTTATGGAAGAAGACTTCTCGGATGGTCGCTTTGATGGAAAGAAAGTAGACGATGCTACTGGTAAGATTGCTACCATGTCTACAACTGACTTTGGTGGAGTTGTGGCAAGCAAACAGGCAGCCGATGATTTTCTCAAAAAGGATTTTAAGGCAGCACAAACAGAATATGATAGTGTTAATTCCGATGTGGCAGCAACCGCGGATGATGAACTTTTTTGTGAGTCAGATTCTTTGGAGGCAGCATGTAACTTAACAATAGTGCCAGGCTCTCCACCCGAAATGTGGTTATTTAATGATAATGAGGACTTTGTTGATATTGGTGATTCGTATGATCATGGAGGCGTTGGGTTTGGAACTGGTGGAACTGCAAGCACTAGATATTTTGCTATCATAAATGGTGGCGGTTCTGATCTGAAGCTTACACTTCCGTTTACTTTTTCTGGCTCTCAATTTACAGTTGTCGAGCAACCAGATGCAGTTGTTGCATCGGGAGATGCTACTTATTTTGCTGTGAAGTTTGTCCCTAGTTCTGCCACCACTTTTTCAAAAACAATGACGATGGCAAGTAATGATACTGCTTACAGTCCGTATACAGTCACTCTTGATGGGACGGGAGTAGATTTAAGCACAAACCTTCAACTCTTTTGGGCGTTCACTGGAAACACAACAGACTCGAGTGGAAATTCGCGCAATGGAACTAAAGTGGGTAGAAGTGTTCCTTTATCTTTAACTTACGATTTATGGAGCGAAAGCAATGCGGCATTCAATTTTAATGGGACAAGTGATCAGGTTACCTATACTCCATTCTCTCCAACATTGAATACTCAATTGACAATTTCCGCTTGGGTTTCGCCAGCAGATTTATATAGCCCAACTGATTCTTATTCCTTTATAAGTAGAGGCTCTAATCCTGATTTTCAATTAATGTTTTATGATGATACAACGCTGAGCTTTATAGTTACAACTAGTGTTGGTGGGACTCTATCATTAGATATTGTAATCGATCCAGATGATTTTATTGATGAATGGAATTTAGTAACGGCGGTTTACGATGGCACCAATCTGCGTGTTTATTTAAACGGATATGAAGAAGACTTTCTTGCAAAAACAGGAAACATTACAGCAACTGATACAGTGTGTAGAGTAGGGAACGATACAGGCACTAACTACTTCGATGGTGATATTGATGATGTCAGAGTATATAACCGTGCGTTAACCGCTATACAAGTAGAAGCGCTATATAACCAAGACTAAGACGCACGGTTCACGATATTACTACTCAACCCTTGAATGAGTTGAATTGAATCTTTGATTCGACTCAGATTGTCTTCGGAATAGGGGAGAGTCATTCGAATTGTTTGTTTGAGTTCGTGAATTTCTTTGTAGATGTCGATGAGTAGATTTACATCATCAGTTGCTTCTGCCTGGTAGAGAAATTTAACTAGTGAATACAGACGAGTAGGAATGTCCATATAACAAATCTCGGTGGGGGTAATGTCTGTTATGTTATTGAAAATCCACATTTGTAGATTGAGAGAAATTATCTTTTCGATTCTAGAAATATCTTCTTTTGTATTTTTTGATTTGATACTTTTGTAAAACTTGCATCTATTGTCTAGGTAGTTTACAATTATCTTTCTTTGAAACCCTTTGCTTTTGATAGATTCCCACTCTTTGCGGAGAATTTCTATTTGCCCCTTTCCATAAGCACTTTGACCTAATTCGCAAAGATGAACAGCTGTTGGTTCAAAAATTCTCATGCGAAAGGAGAGAGAATCCATATCACCGGCTACGAGGCTAACAGCAGAGCTAGTATCAATAAAGTCTAATGCTTCTGAAATTTCTTGAATGAAACTTGCTCGGAGTTGATCTGTTGGACTCGCCAATAAATAGAAATTGTAATCAGAGAGATCGTTGTCATCGCCGCGTGATTTGGAGCCGTAAAAGATTAACTGAAAAGGGTTAATAGATTTTACTCGGTCGAGTTTTTCTTTTACTTCTCCGAGAAGTGTTTCATCAATTGTGTTCATATTTACTCAAAAAATAATTTCATTCTAGCAAGATTCTCAATGATCGCTTTAAATGCTCTATCTCTTTCATCGTTTCCCTTGAAAGGAAGAGACTTAATATTATTTAAGTCATGATAAATAATTTCGATCGTTGGATTATTTGCATTCTTTTTAATCGTAGATACAAAGTCTAGATTAATTACTTCCGTGTCACCTAATTTTAACCACATAGATTGTTGTCTCCTTTTGTCAGGTTCGATATATTAATAGTATCGGCAATTCAGTCAACCATTTGTTTTGAAATTTATTGACTAAGTTTCAAATAGATTGACCTAGTTTAACTAAGCTTTTCTGCCCCAATGCATTGCTACATTTCCAAATACAAAATTTTTAAAGTCAACGTTTTGGAACTTTGCCTTTTCAATCATGGCTTTTAAATTTTCTTGGTCGGGATAGCTCAGTGAGGATACTGGTAAGTAGTCGAACATGTCATTCTTGGCGCCCCAAATCATGTAACCCATAAGTGGAACGATTTTGAAAAAATAAAAGTCAGCGAATACTCGAATGATTGGGTTCTCTACTTTTCCGACATCTAGGTTTACAAAAATTCCGCCTGGTTTTAATACGCGATAAATTTCTGATAGCGCCTTAGGGAGATTATCCACATTGCGAAGTCCGAAACCTACTGTAACCACATCGAAACTTGCATCTGCATAATTATTTAAATTTGTAGCATCACCAATTTCAACTTTGGATTTGGAAACACCTTTTAATCTTTCTTTTGCAACATTCAGCATATTTTCAGAAAAATCTACTGAATAAACTTTAAGGACACTTTCCATTTCAGTGAGTCGTATAGAAATATCTCCTGTTCCACAACAGAGATCAAGACAGTCCAAGTATTTCTTTGGAAAAGAATTGTGAATTAAATTGACAATAGAATTTTTCCAATACCTATGCAGAAAAAAACTATTGAGGTCATTGAACAAATCATACTTGGAAGCAATAACATCAAAATTCGTTCGGACGAATTCTGCCTTTACTTCTGCTTCCGGCATCTTAAAATCAGTCATAATTTATCCTATATTCTAAATCGAAAGATTTAGTCTTGAAAAAAAACTTCCATAATTTGAAAATCGTTCCAAGAGAGGGAATAAAATGGAGCCTTTAAGTTTAACAGTTTACTTCGTGCCTGTGTTTGCGATTTGCATTCTCATCGAAAACATCATTGCAAAGAAAAAAAATCCAGAGCGATTTGAGATAAAGGATTCATTTACGAGCATCCTAATGGGAATCGGAAGTGTATTGATTAACTTAGTAACGGCTACTTTCGTTTTTACCGAATATACTTTTGTTTCACAGTTTGCATTTTTTAAAATTGAACCGGTTTGGTGGTCATGGTTAGTGCTTTTATTTGCAGAAGACTTTTGCTATTATTGGTTTCATAGAGTAGGTCATGAGAGTCGCTTCTTTTGGGCGTCTCATGTAGTGCATCATTCCTCAGAGAGTTACAATTTATCCACTGCCGTAAGACAAACTTGGACAGGCTCATCGATCAATGCAGTATTTTGGTTTCCTCTTATACTTTTAGGTTTTCCTCCCGCCATGGTGATCGCACAACAGGGTATTAGCCTCATCTACCAATTCTTCATTCATACAGAGCAAGTTAAGACATTAGGCTTTTTGGAGCTAATGATGAATACCCCTTCGCACCACCGCGTTCATCATGGAAGTGACTTGAAGTATCTAGATAAAAATTATGCTGGTATATTTATCATCTGGGACAAAGCCTTCGGAAGTTTTCAAAAAGAAGAAGAAATTCCTAAATATGGTCTCGTAAAAAACATAGACAGCTACAATCCAATCAAAGTGGCTTATATAGAATGGTGGAATATGTTTAAGCAAATGTTTCAAGTTGGCTCTTTTATAAATGCTGTCAAGGTAATGTTCAAACCTCCAGGTTGGAGTCCCGAAGGTGGAACTACAACCGCTGAATTACAACGACAAGCCGGACTTAGGGGATAATGAAAAATTGAGTATGTTTAAAAATAGGAAATACATTATTATGGGATTATTATCTTTACTCTTTCATTGTAATTCTTTAAAGGTAAATGAAATTAAAAACGGAAAGAATTTGGAAAAAGCAGAAGTGAGCACTGTCGATTTCTTTTTCCAGAATAGAATGAAAAACAGTATTAAAAAAATCATCGGTCATAATTGGGAAATTCTCTACGAATCGGGAGAACATGTTTATTTCGGATTTACGAAAGGTTCATCCTGGGATGACCTTTATGTAGAAAAACTTTTTCGAGTTGATAAACCTTACCTAGTAAAAGCATTTAGCGGATACAGAGTATTAACCGGAATTGATATCAATCGCACTGCCTACAATTCTGTTCCTATTCATACTGAGCACCAATCTACACTGAGCCAGGATTTTCAGAAAAAGTTTTCTTTAATAGAATCAGGAATCGAAATCGATCTGACCTGGACTTACTCTGCTGATGGTGCTCCCCAAAAGTCCAAACGATTTCTAATTTTAATTGATAAAGAGAATGGAAAGTTTTTAAACTACAAAGAAATGAATTGAAGAAAATTTTAATCCATTTAAGTTAAAAAAGTAAAAGTAGTTAAGTTAAGGTATAATTGTAAATTTATGAATGAAGAACAAATAGTAACATTAATTTTTTTTGGGCTTGTAATTATTCTTACTATTTTGAAACCATTCATTCAAAAACAGTCGACTTTTAATTTTTTATTTAAAGCAGTTAACTTCGGTTTTAATTTCTTTATGTGGATTGTGATTTTAATTTTTATTTCTATATTCATTGGAATATATTTTCAAAAGTGATGGAGTTTATGATACAACGGAGATTTACGTGTGTCTGAAAGCAAACCCACTCCGGACACTAATCTCTATCTACAAATGAGTAGAATGGGATAGAATTATCGAGAAGTTGAATACAAATTTCTAGAAGAATTAACTCCCTTTAGGATTTACTTGTAGACAGATTCTTTTCGTAAAAATAGGATACGCAATATTGAAAGGAAGCCAACACTATGTTTAGAGTTTGTTTATTAATTTTTCTATTTTTTTGCGGTGCGTTGGTGCACGCCGATTCAGTTGCAGTAAAAGGAAAGCTTGATTTAACGAACATTCGTTTTTCAGAGTTGGATACGCCTATTGCTTTGAATGGAGAATGGGAATTCTATTGGAAAAAACTTTTAAGTCCGGAGAATTTCTCTGATCCAAATAATCTGAATGTAAAAATGTATTCTCCACTTCCAAATACTTGGGATTCTATGCAAGTTAATGGAGAGTATCTACCGGCTAAAGGTTACGCGACTTATAGATTACAACTAGATATTTCGGAAACAGAAAATTTAAGTTTTTACACTAGAAACTTCGGAACAAGTTCTCGTCTTTTTATCAATGGTAAAGAGGTTTTTAAATCTGGAATCGTCTCAGAATTCGAAGAGACATCATACCCAAGTTCAACGCCAATGAGTTTTCCTTATTTATCAGACAATAAACATCTAGATATAGTTTTACAAGTTTCAAATTATGATTATCGAATTGGCGGTCCTTGGTATCCTTTAGAAATAGGAAACTCGGATAAAATTCAAAAGAAGATTTATTATTCGATTATTCTAGACTTTTTTGTTTTTTCAAGCGTTTTCATAATGGGGCTATATCATATTGGTCTCTACTTAAATAGAAAGAAAGCACTCGAAGCTTTATTCTTTGGGTTTTTCTGTCTCTTGATTAGTTTTCGAACCTTGGCGACGGGCGAAAAAACTATTTTACTCTTAGTTCCAACCATCCCCTGGGAAATACCAATGAAGTTAGAATACTTGACTTTCTATCTTGGATTACCATTTTTTATAAATTACTTTTATATACTTTTTAAGGATATTACCTATTATCCGATGGTCGTAGCTTGCAATATCTTTTCAGCATTGTTTAGTATTATTGTTTTGTTTACAGACTCGTATACTTATACGCACACGGTTCAAGCATTTCAAGTTATAACATTAGTTTTTATTCTGTATGGAATCATTGTATTGTCTATTGCATTTAAGAGAAAGGCTTCTGGAGCGGGAATTTTCTTGCTTAGCCTTGTGATTTTTTCCTCTACAATCATTCATGATTTTCTTTATAGCAACTTAATTATAAATACTGCGTATATTGCGCCGTTTGGTTTTTTCGCATTCATCCTGTTACAAAGTTTTCTACTATCGAAAAATTTCTCAAAGGCATTTTCATTATCGGAAGACTTGGCTCTTGAGCTAAAAGACAAGAATGAATCATTAAAACAACTCGATAAATTAAAAGATGATTTCTTAGCGAATACATCTCATGAATTAAAGACTCCACTCAATGGAATTATTGGTCTCAGCGAATCTATGCTAGACGGTGCTGTTGGTCATGTATCGGAAAAAGTTGCTTATAATTTATCATTGGTTATTACGAGTGCAAAAAGACTGGCTAATCTAGTAAATGATATATTAGATTTTTCAAAAATGAAAAGTCATGAGATTGCATTGGAGAAAAAATCCGTCGATATTTATTCACTGGCTAATTTAGTATTAACCCTATCACAGACACAACTTAAAAATAAAAAAATAGAAATTCGTAATCTTATCCCGATTGAATTTCCCGCAGCTATAGGAGATGAAAATAGAATTCAACAAATTATGTATAATCTTCTCGGCAATGCGATTAAATTTACGGAAAGCGGTCATGTCGAAATCGCGGCGACTTTAAATGAAGAAATGATGGAAATCGCAATCTCAGATACGGGGATAGGAATTCCTAATGATAAATTGGAATCTATTTTTATTTCCTTTGAACAAGTTGATTCATCAGCCGATAGAAGTTTTGGCGGAACTGGATTAGGTTTAACCATTTCCAAACAACTCATTGAATTGCATGGGGGTAATATCCGAGTATCCTCTGAACTGGGAAAAGGCTCTGTGTTTACTTTTACCTTACCAGTATCTAAAGAAAAAGCAGTCACCCGCTACCAAATAGAAACAGTTACAAGATTAAAGGATTCAACTCCCGATGAAATTTCTTCCGATGTTATATCGGATTTTATGGATTTTAATGAATATAGAATTCTAATCGTGGATGATGAACCGATTAATTTACAAGTTTTGTATAACCATCTTTCCTTTGAAAAATACACAGTCCTTCAAGCTGGAAGCGGTCAAGAAGCCCTTGCCATTCTAAATAGTTCGGATGCTATACCTGATTTGATTTTACTCGATGTCATGATGCCCAAGATGACTGGGTTTGAAGTTTGTTTGAAAATTCGAGAAAAATACAATGCCAGCATATTGCCAATCGTGATGCTTACTGCAAAAGATCAGACAAATGATTTGGTGCAAGGTTTTGTGAGTGGGGCTAATGACTATTTAACAAAGCCTTTTAATAAAACAGAATTACTAACTAGAATTAGAAATCATTTGAATCTATCTAAAACGACAGGGGCATATGAAAGGTTTGTGCCACAAGAGTTTGTAAAACTCCTCGGTAAAGATAGTATTATCAATGTAAAGTTAGGCGATTATAGCGAAAAATTTATGTCAGTGTTATTTTCTGATATTCGAAGTTTTACAACACTTTCAGAGAGTATGAGTCCGAAGGAAAATTTCAATTTTATCAATTCTTATTTGAAAAAAATGTCTCCCATAATTCACGAACATGATGGGTTTATTGATAAATTTATTGGAGACGCAATCATGGCACTTTTTCCTGACCCTACTGCGGATAATGCTATTTATGCGGCAATTTCTATGCTAAAGATTTTACGAGAATACAATTTGCATAGAAATAATTCAGGCTTTAAACCGATTGAAATTGGGATTGGGATTAATACGGGGAATTTAATGCTTGGGACTATTGGAAGCCTTGATAGGATGGAAGGGACTGTAATTAGTGATTCTGTAAATATGGCTTCTAGAATGGAAGGCTTGACAAAGAAATATGGAGCAAGTCTTCTTATTGCAGAAGATTCTTTTAAAACGATTGTAGATATTTCAAAATTCGCAACTAGACCTGTAGACAGAGTAATCGTGAAAGGGAAATCCCAACCTGTTTGGGTATACGAAGTTTTCAATGCGGATTCGGAGGAGTTGCTCGCCTTAAAATTACAAACGAAAGATTTATTTTGCGAAGCAGTCAATCTCTTTCAAGAAGAAAAATGGAAGAAAGCTCAGGAAAAATTTATAGAGGTATATAAGGTTTCGCCCCTCGATAAAATTACTCAATACTATCTAGAGTCTTGTAAAGAAAAAATTTCTACTAAGTAAATTCCTACACTGAATTAACGTGAGTTCGAACGTCGAACTCACTTTATTTTAACAGCATTGCTCATTGGTGGCAAATCAATCTTTACTCCTTCAAGAACGAAAGCTCAGTTTTTTCATTTACTATACTTTTGTCTTTCATCTCAACCATGAGTGCATCTTCTGTTGAGGATAATTTTATTTTCAATTTTCCGTCTACGTCGATGACGGGAGAGCCTTGCACATAACTTCCTTTGAAAGTTTTTTTGTTATCAATCTTTACAGTAAAATTATTTCCATCCTCTGAAACAATTTCCATGACAACGTTTTTAGTTCCAACATTTCCGTCCCACTGCATCGCTGTCCAGGTTCCTTTGAACTTTTCAAATTTGGAATTTCCTCCAAAGCTTCTAGTCTTTGCGGCAACTTTAGGAGTAGAAATTACAACAGAGGCTATGGTGGAGTAGTCGCTATCTGTCCCTAATTGGGTTTTAGAAGTGACAGAGTAGAGATAGAATTTTTCTTTTTCGGGGACTGCAAATGTGTAGAATAATTTACTGGTCTCAACTCTTGATTTGAAATTCCATTTGGAATCTCCCTGGCGTTTTTCCCAGACATTGTATTCTTCTGCCCCTTCGACTTTATTCCAGCTAAGAGTTGCATAGCCAGTTTTTTTGTCTACAGTCGCAGTAACTCCAACAGGCGGTTCTAGTTTTGTGCCACCTCGTTTTAGATTCGGATCTACATAGCCAACAGCGTATCTAGAAAAAGAACCCCAAACATTGTCTTTGCTTTTGGCGATTACAGTGTAGTATCTCTGACCTTTGGTCGCAGGAGCATCTTCTAATTTCTCGGTCGTTGTTTCGCCTATCGTTTCCCATTTGCTATCGGCATATCGGTAAACCAAATACCCAGCGGCTCCGGTAACTTTCGTCCATCTAACAACGATTTTGTCCTTAAATTGTCCCATAGAAGCTACAACTCTTTCCGGTGCGGCAGGCTTTGCGGTTACTGATGTTTTTCCCATCACAGCATCAGAAAAAAGTCCTAATACAGAATTGTTCATGCCTGCGATGATATAGGTTTCTAAGGTTCCATTTTTTTTAGCAGTTTTGTCTTCGTAAAAACTTGTATTACTTCTTCCAATGGAGCGGTAAGTCTTAGTTGCTCCATCCCATTTGAAAATTTGATAGCCAGTTACATTCTCTAAAGGCTCCCATTCTAGAACGACTTTGTCTGGATACTTTGCATCGCTAGCAAGAATGGATGTGATCTTAGGAGGAACTTCATTCTTGACTGTCTTTGCATAACCGATTGCAGTTCCCTGACTCATCTCTGATACATCTTCCTCAGAGACAGCAGCAATTTTATAAGCATAGGCAATTTCGGGCAAAACGCCAGTATCCTCAAACTGAGTATTCTGCGAAAGACCTACCTGTTGAAAATTATCTTCATCAGGAAGACTTCTGTATATCTCATATCCTATCGCGCGGGGAGTTGGTGACCAAGTTAATACTATCTTATTGGAGAAATTTCCATTCGATGCATTGATTTCCGCTGGAGGTAGCAAATCAGTTTTATCTGCCGGATTCACTTCATTATTCGCAGGAATCGGTTGGACAATAATCTGTTCTTTGTTATCCGCAATTTCCGGTCCTGGATTTGGATCAATTAAATCAATCATTACAAAAGCAGATCTACAGACTTTTGAAAAATACTTATAATCAATATAACCAAAACCTTTATCACCCCATTCGATTCCCCAGGAGTTCTGGTATTTGAATGCGTTAGTTGCATCATCGTAGCCTACAAGAGTGATTGCATGACCACCTAGATTAGCACCTTTTGCTTCGTTATAAATTTTCTTTCCAATCTCATAGATATTTTCATTTATCAAAATCCCAACCACTACAGGTCTTCCCTGAGCGAGCTGGTTTTTTATTTCATTTGGTTCATTGTATCTGAGTCGCTGAAATTCCTTTGCTTTAAACTTTGCGGCTAATTGTAATTGCTCTACAGTTGGTTGCTTGGAATAATTCTTTTCGTTATAAGGCATCGCATCCCACGGAATCGCGCCTTTTGAAACCACAAGAGCCATAGCATCCGAAATCGAAGAGCCACTATCTTTCCCGCCGTTAATTTGATTGTAGATAAAGGCTGGCGAGAAAAGTGTTTTATAATTCGGAGCGTTTCCTGATTTATAAGTCCATGCTCCTTTGTCTTTACGCTCAACAAATTCCTGGTAAGACTTATTGGCATAAGCCGTAGACCAAGCAACACAACTACTTTGTTGTCCTTGATTTCCAACGGGTGGCATTAAATCTGCGAGATCAACTTTAGAAGGAAGACCTCGGTGCGCGATCCGATTTGGATTGGCTTCTTTGAGAGATGCAACCAAATCATAATTATCCGGTTTAAGACCGGTGCCAGTAATCTTGGGTCCATAAGTTTGCGCCTCTGCGGATAATGTTATTATTACGCTTAACAATATCGCAAGGCTAAATTTCAATCGTTTCATATAGTCTCCTGTAAGAATTCTATTTATTCGCTTCTATCAATCTTTTTTCTAATTCTTCTGTCCATTCTCTAAAAGCAAAGACATGTGGTTCGTAGAGGCTAATCACTGTTTTCTCATTGCCTTTAGAATCTTTTATTTCTTTGTTGATATAAAAGATAACATATTCGCCTTCTTTGGGAGGGGCTTTCAGCCATTTTCCGTAAAATTCTGGAAGCACTGAAAATGCTAATTCAACTTTGTCTGGCATCGGCGTTTTGGCTTTGTATTGCTTTCCGATTTCGGCTGTTGTGCTGATCGAGATAAGGTTTTTGTTGATCTGCTTTTCTTTCAGGTTTACAAGCTTTGTTTTTGCTATAAAATCTGACTTCTTGACTAATTCCTCAAATGAGGGCGGGGTAGGCGCGGCATTTGCAGCTAAAATAAAACCTAAAAATAATAGGGTAAATCTGGTCATAATCTCTCCATTGTTGATTCAATTGAATTTTATACTGACAGGCAGAATTAGGCAATTCATTTTTTCATTGTAAAACCCGATTAAAAAACTAGTTTGGATACGTGCGGTATACAAAAAGAAAATCGGGGCGAGAGCATACTAGCTCTATGGATATGTCGAGTTTAATGGATATTATCTTCATCCTATTAATTTTCGTAATGATGAGCGTTAGTTTTGCCAAGAATTTCAAACAAATAGAAATTGATTTACCTAAAAGCGAAACAGGCAGTTCCGAATTTTCTCCTGATATTCAAATTTCAGTTAAGGCAGAAGATAAATTCTATCTTGAACAAAAGGAAATTTCTATTGGTGAATTATCGCAATTTGCCGCAAGTGGGAAATTTTCAAACCAAATAGTCAGTGTCAATGTCTCCAAGAAAGTCCCTTATGAGTCTTTTGTCAAAGTATTAGACATATTAAAACAGGGCAAAATTAAAAAACTGAATTTAGGCACTGAGTAGACATAGTTTGATGGGTGGATATTATAATGAAAATTCTAGGTTTGTGTAAAAACAAGTTTTTCTCACAGGGCGCACTGGAACGCGGAGTAAAAAGTCAATAGAATCAATACTATTACAAATATTTTTACTCCAACGCTTAACTTCTTACAAAAAAAGATTTACAATATAAAAATTTCAGATTCAAATTGAGGTAAATTTTAAAGTAGCGAGATTATTGTTTTTGGGGTATCCTATGGATTCTTACTTAGAATTTGTTTTAGAAAGACTGTCCGTTGCGGGCAAGGTTAGCAGCAAAGCAATGTTTGGTGGATATGGAATTTATCTTGGTGACTTGATTTTTGGAATTGTAGTCGAAAGCGTATTGTATTTAAAAGTCGGAGATTCTAACATTAAGGACTATATCCAAGCTGGAATGAAACCATTCACTTACGCGGCTAAGAACGGAAAATCAGTTTCTATGTCGTATTGGGGTCTACCACTTGACGTATTAGAGTCTAATGAAGATTTGCCTAAATGGGTTGGGAAAGCGATTGAAGTGGCAAAATCAGCCAAAATAACTAAACCCAAAAAGCTAAAGACTGGCAATTCAAAAGTAGCCTCAACAAAGAATAAATCTTCCAACAAAAAAACAAAAGCCACTATTTCCAAAAAGAAAACTACGCCCACAAAAAAAACAGTGAGTAAAAAAAAGAAAATCGGGAAGAAGTAAAAAAGCAAATAGAAGTAGGGATCCCCGAAAAAAGAATTCGGGGGCGACATCTTAAAGCACTATACCTCTTTATCAAACTCACCTTACTTTTTACGGCTGATGGCAATGATAGAAATATCATCTTGTATAGCAGTGGAGCCGATAAATTTACGCTGCTCATCCAAGATTGTATCAACTAATTTATAAATAGGAGTTTCCCCTGCATTTTGAATTAACTGCTCAAGCCTTTGTTCTCCAAACTCTTCTGTCTCAGCATTCCATTCTTCAATTAAGCCATCGGTAAATAGAAATAAGCCGCTAGTTGAATTAAACTCAAGCTCTTTAGAAGTGTATTGTGTTTGGGGCATAACACCGATCATGCGCCCCGTCTTTTCCATTTTAATAATTTCTGATCCATTAATTAAAAATTGAGGAGGGTGACCGGCAGAAGAATACCGGATCTTATTTTTATTGGTATCTACATCAATCAGAATGCATGTGAAGAAGTGGTTTAGATTTTCAAAAGAATGCAAGAATTCATTGTTCATATGATAAAGAGCTTCATTTACGCTATAAAGTCCTCGCTTCACAGATTCATAAATTGTTTTTATTGCCATCGTAATCAACGCAGCTTGGATTCCATGACCAGTGGCGTCAGCGAGAAGAATACGTGTTAGCCCTGGCTTGAGTTCTGCTATATCAAAGAAATCGCCTCCGACATCTGTGAGTGGTAAATAGCGAATAGATATTTCTAAGTCTCCGATCGTTTTATCATTCTTTGATAGTATGTTGGATTGAATTTTCTTTGCTGTAGATAAATCGCTTTGGATTATATTTAGATTGTGTTCTAATTTGTTGGTTAGAATTTCTTTTTCCTTTATATTTGCACGGATTTTATCTAGGACAAGATTGTATCTCTCGGCGATTTGCCCGACTTCTGTGAATGGCTCAACGGTTATATTCCTTGATAAATCCCCTGTCCTTTTTTGGTATTCCATTTCCAAGAATAAGTCAGATAGCTCTGTCGTAGCACGATGCTCGGCAAAATTAAGACCCTGCCTTTCGTTTGCTTGTGAAACACGTAACGGATAATACCGATTTATCGATCGCAAAATTAAATAGCTGATTCCGAATGCCAATCCTGCACAAGAAATAATTCCGAGTAGTTGAACTTGAATTTGTTCTAATCTACTCAGTCCCGTTCCAAGAATGTCTAAATTCCCAAAGATGCCGACAGATAAAGTCCCCCATATCCCACCTGCGAGGTGAACAGGGATTGCCCCCACAGCATCGTCTAATCGTAATTTGTCTAAGAGATTGCGAGTTTCAAACATTAGAATGCCTGCAACAAATCCAATAATCATAGCTTCAAAGGAAGTGACTGCATGACATCCGGCTGTGATAGAAACTAAGCCAGCAAGGACTCCGTTTAAGGGAAGCGTTGCTTCTGCGTATTTAAGCCTTATCCATCCGTAGATCAAAGCCGATGCCATCCCTCCTGCGGCGGCTAACATGGTGTTGGCGATTATTCCTGGAATTGCTCCTGAAAAAGAAAGAGTGCTTCCTCCATTAAATCCAATCCAGCCAAACCAGAGAATCAGAGTTCCAAGCATAGCAATCGGTAAATTATTGCCAGTAATGTTTCGGATACTCCCATCTTCAGAATATTTTCCTTCACGACTTCCAATAAGTGTTAATGCAACGAGTCCAACCCAGCCTCCAATGCTATGCACAACAGTAGAGCCTGCAAAATCTACGAATCCGAGTTTATTGAGCCATCCGTTAAGGCTAGTCCATTCTCCTAAATTTTTCCCCCAAGCCCAATGTCCAAAGACGGGATATATAATCGATGAAATAAGAGCGGTTACTATTAAATAAGCGCTAAATTTCATTCGTTCAGCAACGGCTCCTGAAACGATAGTTGCTGCTGTGCCACAGAACATAAGCTGAAATAAAAAGAAGACAGGAATTTCTGGGTGCTGATCTGAAAAAGTAGGAAAGAAAAAATTGGTGCCGATAATTCCATTATAACTTTCTCCATACATTAAACCAAAACCAACCGAATAAAAAACAAGTGTAGCAATCCCAAAGTCGGTGATATTTTTAATTGCAACGTTAATGGAATTTTTAGTTCTAGTTAGTCCTGATTCCAAGCAAAGAAATCCAGCTTGCATAAAAAAAACAAGACCAGAAGAAATGATCATCCATAGTATATCAAAATTTGTTTTTAACATGGCTTATTTTTTAGAAAGACTTTTAGCTTTATCAACTAACGTTAAAAATTCGGCTCTATACCCTTCTTTGTCAGAGCCGAGAGATTTTTTGGCTAAATCATAAGTGTCTTTCCAATTGGCATTTCCTTTGTGCTCCGAATCTCTAAGAAGCATACCAAATGCTGCAACGGATGCGGCGAAGCGATAGTCGCTAGAGGTCTGCCCGATATCTAAAACATTGTATTGAATTGGAAACGTGAGTAGACTACTTTTATTTCCATCGGGTTCTTTGTATCTAAATTTGATGGTGAGGATTTCATCTGAATCTGAGGCTTTAGAATTTTTTCTATCTTCCTGATATTTAAGTGGGTCTACTGCCGGAGTAGTGGATTTATTCTTTGTAGGGGTTAATTCGTATAATGCGGTAACATAATGACCAGAGCCTATCTCGCCGGCGTCTTTTTTGTCATCATTAAAATCTTCGTTTCTAAGTAGGCGATTTTCGTAACCTATAAGACGATACGACTTCACGAATTTTGGATTGAATTCCAATTGTAGTTTAACATCTTTTGCGATAGTAACTAATGTTCCGCCTGCTTGTGTTACTAATACTTTTCTTGCTTCCATCAAACTGTCTATATATGCATAATTACCATTACCCTTATTGGCAAGTTGTTCCATCGTTGTGTCTTTTATATTACCCGTCCCAAAGCCGAGGACTGTCAAGAAAACTCCCGATTCTCTTTCTTTTTCAATCATTCGAATCAAATCTCCCTGACTTGAAACACCAACGTTAAAATCTCCGTCAGTAGCGAGGATAACACGATTTATTCCCTGTTTGTTAAAATTTTCACGAGCAACTTTATAAGCGAGTTCAATTCCAGCGCCTCCATTGGTTGAACCACCTGCTTCTAATGCGTCGAGAGCTGAGATAATTTTTTCTTTCTTGTCAGCGCCTGTAGGAGGAAGAACAAGTCCGCTCGCGCCTGCGTAGACTACAAGAGAAATTTTATCTTTTTCAGTCAATTCTCCAAGTAATAGTTTTAGTCCTTGTTTGACTAACGGCAATTTGTCGGCAGTGAGCATTGAGCCTGAAACATCGAGTAAAAAGACTAAATTGCGAGGAGGAATATTTTCCTTTTCAATGGAAGCTCCTTTCAATGCTATTTTCATCAAAAAGTTTTCAGGCTTCCATGGAGCGGTAGAAATTTCGGTTGAAACGGAAAATGGAGTTTTACCTTCAGGCTCTTTATAATTGTAACTAAAATAATTAATCAGCTCTTCGATTCGAACTGCATCTTTGGGAGGAAGAGACCCGCTTGTTAAATACCTGCGCACATTCGCATAAGACGCAGTATCCACATCTATTGAAAAAGTAGACAGTGGATTTTGCTTTACATCTAGAAATGGGTTGTCGTTGATTTTATCATATTGCTCCGTGTTGTATTCTTCATCTTTAGGTGATGCTGGGAGTTTATCTTTATTATTCGCTATATTCCCATGGGTTTTTTCTTTCGATTTTATTGCGATATTTTTTTGCGGACTACCGGGAGGCATTTTTGCAGGGTGATTCTGCTCTCTGGCAGGTTTTCTTGCTATCTCAGAATCGGATATGCCCGAAGCAGAGTGGGGATATCCGCGAGAAGGCTCTGCGGTCGATGGTGATTTGTCTTCAACAGCAGACGAGCAATAATTCAAAAGTAGGAAAGTGAACAGTGAGGATAGTAGATAATATTTTATTTTCATGATTTTTTATATTCCTGTAAAATAGAGTTTGCTGCTGTTCTAATGGAGATTCTTTTTTCTTTCACATCTTCTTGTATTTTTAAAATAAGGGGATTGTTTTCTTTTAAATTTTGGATCTCATAGTAAATTTGATTTTGTAGATAAGACCAAAGCCATTTGTCGTATTGTGTCTTGCGGTTAATGGTAAGTTGCTCGCCAGATGCAACGATAAATTCTTGAATCTGTTCCCATACATCTGCAATACCATTTTTCAAAAGAGAGCTGATTGTCATAACAGGAGAATTCCAATATTTGTATTTTGGTTTGAATAATCTAAGTGCATTTTCAAATTCATGGCGTGCGTTCTCTGCATTGATTTTATTTGCTCCATCTGCTTTATTAATCAAAATTAGATCCGCCATTTCCATAATTCCCTTTTTGATTCCCTGTAATTCATCCCCCGCACCTGCTAGGAGTAATAATAAAAACATATCTGTCATATCGGCAACGGCTACTTCCGATTGTCCTACACCTACTGTTTCAACGATAATTACTTCATAACCTGCTGCCTCGCAGAGTAGAATTGTGTCCTTCGTTTTGCGAGTAACTCCACCTAGATTGCCACTTGTAGGAGAAGGGCGGATAAATGCATCCATACTTTGCGTTAGTTCTGGCATACGCGTCTTATCCCCTAAGATGCTCCCGCCCGTGATAGGCGAAGTCGGATCCACTGCCAATACTGCAACCTTCTTTCCTTTCGAAATGACATACATTCCAAAAGCTTCTATAAATGTTGATTTGCCCGCACCGGGAACGCCACTGATTCCAATCCGAATTGATGAAATTTGCTTTCCGACAATTCCATATAAAATTTCATCTGCGGCTTTAGAGTCCTCTGCTCGGCTACTTTCTACTAGCGTAATTGCTTTTGCAAGGGCGCGCCTGTTCCCTTCTAAAATTCCTTTGGTTAATTCTTTTGGATCGTAACTCATTCTAAATTCAATTGTAGTAGCCTAAAGTCAGTTGTCAAAGGAAATAAAATTACTTGACGTAAATTCTTATATAGTCATAATGGTGGCATTATGTGACTATGGAGGGTGACTATGAATAATTATTTTAATGTAGCACAGGCAAAGTCCAGATTTTCGGAAGTTTTGCACAGGGCAGAGATTGCACCCCAGTTTATTTCCAGTCGCGGAAAGGATATAAGTGTTATTCTAAGTAAAAAATCCTATGAAAAGCTAATACAGATAGAAAATGAAAGCCAGCCCCGCACAAAATTAAAATACTTTCTTGAACTTTCCAAAGAGCTTCGCTGCCATTTCCCCAAAAAACTTCCTACTTCGACTCGCAAATCACGTCCAAGTCCCAATTTTAATTAACTCCTTTGAGCAATTACCTTTTAGATACTAATGTAATTTCTGAACTTGCTCGGAAAAAACCAAATCCATCTGTATTAGAGTTCTTCGAATCTCTCGATGAAATTACTCTTAGTGTAATTACAATAGAAGAGATTGAATTTGGAATCGAAAAACTTCCTGTAGCACAAAGGAAGACTCTCTTGAAGTGGTGGTCTGCATTGCTATCACTTCCGCCTAACGTTTTAGAAATTGATGATAAGATTGCAAAACTAGCAGGAAACTTACGAGCCAAACAAGAAGGAAAAGGCAAGATTCGCACTCAAGCGGATATGCTTATTGCAGCAACAGCTATTACGAAAGGATTAATACTGGTTACCCGCAATACAAAAGACTTTTCCGACTCAGGAGTGAGTGTATTAAATCCATTCTAATTTATAAAACAAGTAGGATAATATGATTGAACGAGCAATTGAAATCGCCATGGAAGCACACAAAGGACAAACAGATAAAAATGGTCAGCCTTATATTCAGCATATATTGCGAGTTGGATTTAGAGGCAGGACTGTAGAAGAAAAAATTCTCGGAATCTTACATGATGTAGTAGAAGACTCCGATTGGACTTTTGAAATGCTCGGCAAAGAGGGATTTTCCGCTACAATTCTTTCTGCCCTCGAATGTCTTACTAAAAAAGCCGAGGATGAACCCTATGAAGAATTTATTGAGCGAGTAAAGAAAAATCCCTTAGCCATTGCTGTGAAACTAAATGACTTAGAGGATAACATGGATATACGTCGCATGGACTCAATTCAGGAGAAAGATATGAAGCGTTTAAATAAATATCTTAAGGCTTATAAAGAACTAGCGGAACTTAAAAATCAGTAATTAATGTCCTTCAAATTCACAGATAGAATAAATATCGATTCCATATTTTTCTTTAATAATTTTACTTCCGTTTAAGTCCGGCAAATCAATGATAACCCCTGCTTCGTAGATTTCGCCACCGAGAGCGCGGACAAGTTGGATTGCCGCACCAAGTGTTCCGCCTGTCGCAATTAGATCGTCCATGATAAGAACTTTGTCCCCAGGAACAATGGAGTCTTTGTGAATTTCAATGCTGTCTGTTCCATATTCGAGCGCATACTCTTGCTTAAGCGTATCGCCTGGGAGTTTGCCTTTTTTACGAATCGGAACAAATCCAACTCCTAGCTGAAAAGCCACTGCCGCCCCTGTAATAAATCCTCTTGCTTCGATTGCGGCTACTTTTGTAATTCCCTTCTTCTCATATCTTGCTACAAATGTGCCTATCGTAAGTGCAAGTCCTTCTGGATCTAGTATGAGAGAAGTGATATCTCTAAACATGATTCCTGGCTTAGGCCAATTTGGTATAGTTCTAATTTTTGATTTTACGATAGACATAGTTGATTTCCTTGTATATCTACCAGACTGAAATTCTTTTTCATTTAGTAAATCACAAATTGTAAATGTAATTGACTCTTAGTTTTACATTTTCCAACATCTATCTATGAACGCAATTATTATCACAGGCGCAAGTTCAGGCATTGGGCGACATCTTGCTTTTGAGTTTGCTGCGCGAGGATACGCACTCGGTCTAACTGCTCGACGTTTTGATCTTTTACAAAAACTGAGAGAAGAGCTTTATGCCAAATTTGGAATGAGCCTCAAAATAGAGATTCGCTCTTTAGATATTACAGATTATAAAAATGTTTTCTCTGTATTAAAAGACTTGCATCAATCTTTAGGCGGATTAACGCATGTTGTGGCTAACGCAGGTGTAGCCGGTTCCTCCCCTGTAGGCACAGGAAAATTTCTGCACGACAAGCAAGTCATTGAAACAAATTTATTAGGAGCTATGGCGACTATCGATGCTGCCGGAGAAATTTTTAAATCTTCTAAAATAAAGGGGCATATCATTGGTATCTCCTCTATTGCTGGATTTAGAGGTTTTCCTGGAAACGGATCTTACAGTGCTTCTAAGGCAGGACTTACTGTTTACTTGGAATCAGCAAGACGCGATTTAAAAAGATTTGGAGTTTTAGTTACCACCATTCATCCAGGATTCATTGATACGAATATGAATTCCCATTTGCGCAATCGTCCCTTTGTAGTTAGTGTAGAGAAGGGCGCAGCAGAGTTAGCTAGACTCATCGAGAAGAGAGTCACCATATCCGCAGTTCCTGCTTTTCCCTGGGGACTCGTTGGATACTGTATTAAGCGGATACCCGATATTATCTGGCAGAGGTTAAAGTTTTGAGTGAAAAAATAAAAGTAGTATTTGTTTGTCTTGGAAATATTTGTAGATCACCGGCGGCGGAAGGTGCCTTCAGAAATCTGGTTGAGAAAAAAGGTCTTTCTGATTTGTTTGAGATAGATTCTGCTGGAACAGCCGATTATCATGTAGGCGAGACCCCGCATGAAACGACCACTCAAGTGGCGAGGGAAAGAGGCATTATCCTCAAGCATCTCTGTAGGCAATTTCAATATGCTGATTTTATAAAGTATGATTATATAATAGCAATGGATAATTCTAATTATAAAAATATTCTTTCTCTTGCTCGAGATGATGCGCAGCGCAAGAAGGTAATGAAGTTTAGGCGCTTCGATGCAAACGTAAAAGGTGAGCCTGATGTTCCCGATCCGTATTATGATGGAATTGCTGGCTTTGAGCATGTGCAAGACATTGTCGAGCGGTCGTCTATTGGATTTTTGGAATGGATTTTAGAAAATCAGCATATTACAATACAAGACTTAGAGGAAAATGAGGAGTAACCGATGGCAGAAGACAAACACGTAGTAATCGTTGGCGCAGGGTTTGCAGGCTTGCAAGCAGCAAAGAAATTAGGCAACAAAAAAGGCATCAAGGTAACGGTCGTTGATAAGAATAATCACCATTTGTTCCAACCTCTACTTTATCAAGTGGCGAGTTCTGTATTAAGTCCTGCCGACATCGCGATTCCAACTCGGTCAATCACTACAAATTTTGAAAACATTTCTATCATCATGTCCGAGTTAAAAGAAATCAACAAAGAGCATAAGAAACTTCATTTTGAACATACAACAATTCAATATGATTATCTCATTCTTGCGATGGGAGCAAGGACAAGTTATTTCGGAAACGACCATTGGAAAAAGTTTGCACCCGGAATGAAAAACCTAAGCGATGCTTTGAAAGTTAGAAAAAATATTCTAGTTTCTTTTGAGCGAGCAGAGCTTGAAACAAATCCTGCGAAAGTAGCAGAGCTTTTAAATTATGTTGTCATAGGTGGTGGTCCTACTGGAGTTGAGTTATCAGGGGCTATTGCAGAGTTGTCGCATCAGATCATTCGAAATGATTTTCGCTTTATTGATTCCTCGGTGAGTAAAATCACACTCATAGAAGGAGGACCTAGACTACTTCCATCTTTCTCTGAAAAGTCTTCTGACGTTGCACGAAAAGAATTAATCAAACGTGGTGTAGACGTGAGACTCAATACACGTGTGATAAATATTAACGAAGAGGGAGTCCATACCGGAACTGAAATTATAAAATCGCATAATATTATATGGGCGGCGGGGGTTGCGGCAAGTCCTTTCACTGCAAAGCTAAATGTTCCGCTAGACAAATCAGGGCGGGTAATAGTGGATAAACACTGCGCAATTCCATCCAATCCAGAAATCTTTTGCATTGGAGATATGGCAAATTTTAGCGAAGGTCTTGAGCGTCCACTGCCAGGAGTCTCTCCGGTTGCCATGCAACAAGGACGTTATGTGGCAGATCTAATCATGGATGAACTGAAAGGAAAAGAGCGAAAGGCATTTCAATACTTTGATAAAGGTAGTATGGCAACAATAGGAAGAATGGATGCAGTAGCAGAAATGGGCAACTTACGATTATCCGGACTTTTAGGTTGGCTTGGCTGGCTTGTTATCCATTTATTTTATCAAGTTGGATTTAAAAACAAAGTTTCGATTCTTGTTACCTGGATTTGGAGTTATATTTCTTTTCAGGCAGGCGCGAGACTTATACAAAACGAAGAAGATTAATCTTCTTCTTCGATTTCGATATCTTTAGAGTTGAGTGGTTTTAGAAGAGAGCTATTTATAATATCAAAGACTAGATTGTCTATAATGGCGCCGCGTTGCCAGAGAGCTTCGGACTCGGTGCCAACGACATCTTCGAGCAGATTATCAGCGTAAACCACCATGCATTCATTTGCATTTTCATCGGGCGTCATTAGAATATCATCCTCGCTGGATAATATGATACTAATGTTATAAGTATTATAATCGGAGAGGCTTTCGGCTTGGTAATAATCCATTATCCTACCAAAATTTTCTTTTGTATCGATTAGAATTTTAACTTCGAACGAATTACGCTCGCGACAATGGAAACTGAGAACCTGACCTAAGTATTCAGACATAAGTTTAGCCTAATCCATTTCTTTTCATTGTCAATTCATTTTCTGTTTAGAAACTTCTTCACGATTTCTTTTTTCGTCGTCACCTTTCTTAAGTTGCGGTTTCTCGTTGTTAGACTTTGTTTCTTCTTCTGTTCTGATTTTTTCTTCTTCTAACTTGGATAGATCACGGTAGACAATTTTTAAAATGGAATCTTTGGGGATTTCTTTTATTTCTCCGTTAATTTCTATTTTGATAGAATTTATACTTTGATTTTTAATTTTCCCTTTAATCGACTCATTTCCCTTTAATAAAATTGTTTCCGAAAAAATGGAAAACGAAATTAGCAGCGTTGTGATAAAAAAAATAGTCGGACTTTTCATAGTAGCTACTTCCCCTTCGATAAGATTTGTTTACTCTAGCATAGGAACACTAAATTACAATCATTAAATAATTAATTTCCCGACCTCGGTCAATACCTTACAATGAAGGGGGGACACATCAAAGATTGGGATTGTTTAAAAGCAAAGGAAAAATTTCTCACAGAGGTCACAGAGAGTATTGATTCTTTTCTCTGTGTTCTCCTTGCGCTCTGTGAGAAATTGATGCTTTTGCACAGTCCCAATTTCTTAACTTGACAACTTATATTGCCTGTGAAAATACTCTCGTCTCAGGAGATTTTGTTCGTAAGCGCAAGTCAAGGCTCATGCAAATATTTCTGAGAAATGGTTTGCCTGCTTCTTGGATGGATAATTCTTTTCCACTCCACTGAATGAGTCCGTCGTCTTCCATTGTTCGCAAATATTCTTTTGTTCCAGTCAGGATAGAGTCGGGGAGTTCCACTTTCCACTGTGTTGCGAGTTGCAAAATTAATTTTCTTTGTTGCAAGTCTTCTTCGTTTAGTTTGTGTCCGCGTAGAGTTGGAAATTCTCCTGCATCTAAGCGCTTTTGATATTTCTTTAGAATTTTTTCGTTTTGATGAAAGCAAGCCCAGCTATCAGAAATGGCAGACACGCCTAGTCCTAATTGAATATCTGTTTTGTATTCCGTGTATCCCATGAAATTTCTATGGAGTATGCCGGATTGGTAGGCTAACCACAAGTTGTCGGTGGCAAGTGCAAAATGATCCATCCCGATTTCTTTGTAATTTGCATTTTCAAACTTAATTCTGGACTCTTCGTATAATGCGCGTTTGTCGCTACCCTGTGGCAAATCTGCTTCTGTAAAAAGTCTTTGCGAAGCTTTAATCCAAGGGACATGGGCGTAACTATAAAAAGCAATCCTATCCGGTTTT
>Ga0075160_10000409_pt1 | contig 27556 bp, 26 predicted proteins | sample JI91814C2DNA_FD_70969 | JGI IMG/M metagenome (GOLD analysis project Ga0075160, IMG submission 70969) | Wastewater effluent complex algal communities from Wisconsin, to seasonally profile nutrient transformation and Carbon sequestration -... | ecosystem: Engineered > WWTP > Effluent > Algae... | reverse complement strand
CGCGTGAGAATCTGCGGGGGAGACCAGCCCGGGTTCGTGGCCCGGCCGTTGGAAGCCCGAAGATTCACGCGCGAGGGAACTGGCACGCCTCTACCCATGGGTGCGCGGTCACGGGCGCGCGCACAGATGGGGATGTTGGTGGGTGCTTAGGGACACCTGGCGCGCGGAAGTGGCGATTGGAGGGTGGGGAGAGGGGTGAAATTGTGCTGGGAAATGTGGGAATTCGTGTTTTGGGGTGGAGGGAGAGGACCGTGTTTGTGCGCGCGCGGGAGGTAGATAGGAAAGTAAAAGACCTTGCGCTTCGGGTTCGTCAAGGCGAAGAGAAGACACCAGTCGGCTCAAAGCCGCCGACTGGTGGCACCCGGATCAGGAACGACCCATGCCACCCGCCAGAAATGGTGTTTCCCCTTCACTCGACGGCAATTCCAAGCGCACGAGAAGCCAGGTGCTTCGCGCAGGACTTCAAGATGTCGAAGGCGACACTGCTAGAGACCGACTTGATCTGACCAAGAACTCCGTTCCATATTCTCTCGTCTCTGACAGAGTCAAGAAAATCGTGGCCATTCCAAGTGAGTCGCGCCACAATCCACCCCTCGGACTCCATGGTGCCCGTTCCTTCGGCCTCAATCAATCCCGCCTCTTCGAGCAAGCACAGGTGGTAGTTCACTGCTGCATCATCTTCTTTTTCCATCTCGAACACTGCGCAGCGACTCTCCTCGTCTTGCGTTTCAATCGCCAAGAGCATTCGTCGGATGAGTTCCATGTCGCGCCGCATGCGTAATACCTCTTACATCTTCTGCACGTGTTGCTCGTCCAAAATCTCCTGCACCGTGATCAACTTGATCACGCGCTTGGTCTTTTTGAAGAACGCTGCGACCTCTGCCTCCGCGTCGCTTGTGAAGCCGAACGCGACAAAGAACCCGCGTTGCCGATCCTCGCGCGCCATCACGGCCTCGAACTGGTCAATGTCAGGCCTGCCCACCTTGTCCATTTGCTTCACCTGCACGGGGAACCAGTCGCCCGCGAACATGTCGTTCTGGTCTGCGGGCTTGGTGCCCACCGGGAAGATCCGGCCATCGATCCCCATGTCGCCAACCTGTACCTTGTTGGGAATGCCGCCGAGGGCGATGACGGCCCAGTTCTCGAACTCGAAGGGAGGGATCTCCTTGAGTTTGGCGATGCTCCACGGCAGGTCGCGGACGACGAACGCGTCCGTCTTGTGTGCCTTCCAGTTTGGCTCACTCTCGCGCATGTGGCAGACATCGCGGAGCCGCTTGGCCATGACGCGGCAGGCGGTGGGCGAGATGTCGATGCCGATCCACTGCCGCCCGAGGTTCTGGGCCGCGACGAGAGCCGTGCCGCACCCGCAGAAGGCGTCGAGGACGATGTCGTTGGGGTTGCTACTCGATTTGATCATGCGTTCGAGGAGCGAGAGCGGCTTCTGTGTTGGATAGCCGAGCCTTTCCTGAGAGAGATTGTGGAGCGGGGGAATGTCGTCCCAAACTGTTTGTAGCGGGACGCCCGGTTGCTGATCGGCGTACCGCTTGAACATCGGCACGCCATCCTCTTTCTGTGGCCAATGGATGTGCCCCGCATTGTCGAGTGCGTCAAGCCGCTCTTGCACGCTCGCGTCGTCTAAGCCCTTCAATGCAGGCAACTCTCCGGGAACCGCCCAATGCCGCCCCTTGGCCGTCACATCCACGCCCTTCCAAGGCTTGCCGCTATCGCCCTTTCGGATGCCATCTCCCGTGAGGTCCGATCGCCGCCATCGCCGCCCGTCCTTGTCGTAGTGTGTGTAGAACTCCTCAAGGTAGGTCTTGCTGAACGGTTGGTACTGCTGATTCCAGATGTGCGTGCCGCCACCCGTGTAGAAGAAGATGCTGTCGTGGACAGGGCCGTACCGCTTCGAACTGCTGTGCGCGCTCGTCCGCTTCCAGATTACCTCGTTCTGAAAGTTGTTCTCCCCAAACAACTGATCCAGCATCACCTTGACGTAGTGGCTCGCGTGCCAATCGCAGTGGTAGTAGAAACTCCCCGTCTTCTTGAGTACGCGTGCCAACTGCTGGCACCTTGGCCTCATGTAGTCGATGTACGCCTGCGTGTTCGCGTGGCGGTCCTCGAACGATCGCTTCTCCTTCGTCTCGCCCCAGAAGACCTCGTAGTTGCGGTTGGAGTTGAAGGGCGGATCGATATAGATCAGGTCCACGCAGGCGTCGGGCAGTTTGGCGAGTTGCTCCAAGTTGTCGCCGCAGTAGATGACGCGCGTGTCGAGCAACGCCGAGGGCTTCCCGGCCTTGGGCGCCGGTGCCGCCTCGGCCTTTGGGGCTTTGGTCGCCTTCGACTTCGCGGGCGTGCTGGTTTCCTTCTTCGCGTCCTTCTTGGCCATGCGGTGAATATACCAACTCAATCCCGGGCGTGCCCAACAAAATCCGACAACCCCTCTACCCTCCCCCGTGCCCCTTGTCGCTGCCAACCTCTCCTTTGCCTACCCGCGCTCCGCGCCCGTCTTGCGTGATGTCTCCGCTTCGCTCGAGCCCGCGTCCATCGCCGCGATCATCGGGCCCAATGGCGTGGGGAAGTCCACGCTCCTGCGCCTCCTCCTTAATCTCCTCACGCCCACCAGCGGCTCTATCGCGCTCGATGGCGCGCCCGTTGACGACCTCCCACGCCGCGAGCGGGCCGCGCGCCTGGCGTATGTCCCGCAGCGGGCGAACGTCGTCGGGCCGTTTACCACGAGGGGCGTGGTTGAACTTGGTCAGTACGCGACATCGCGCAGCGTGAGAAGCGTCTCTCGCGATGAGTCTCGATCCTCCATCGACCGGGCCCTCGCCGCCGTGGACCTCGCGCCGCAGGGCGACGCGATCTTCTCCAACCTTTCCGTGGGGCAGCAGCAACGCGCGACGCTGGCCCGTGCGCTTGCGCAACTCCACCTACCTTCGGCACCCGCACACACGGTCGCGCCAAGCGAAGCGCCTGCTCTTGGCTCCCCCCACTCTCTGAGTGGGGCCGTTTCCCGCTTCCTGCTTCTCGACGAACCCGTCTCCGCGATGGACCCCGCGCACGCCTTTCGCACGATGGACCTCTTGCGCACGCTCAGCGGTCAGGGCCTGGGCGTGATCATCATCCTCCACGACCTCGCGCTCGTTGCGCGATACGCCGACCGCGTCCTCGCACTGCACCCAGACGGCTCGGTCGCGGCACAGGGCCCAACCGCCGCCACGCTGACGCCCGAACTCCTGACGACGCTCTTCGGCGTGCCCTTCAGGAGCGCGACGATCGCGGGCGACGCCACGCCGATCCTGCTCCCCCACCATCCCCACACCACCCCTGACACGCGCTAAACTCCTGCACCCGCGAGGATCCACGCCATGACGATGCAACAGATCCTGCAATCCCTGCTTCGCAACCTCCACATCGTCATTGTGGTCACGTTCGTGGTCTTTGGCTGGATCGCCAAGTACGTCAAAGAGCAGAAGACCAAGAAGGCCGCGCAGAAGGCCAAGGAACAGCGCGAACTCGAAGGCCTTCGGACAGGTCGCATCGAAGAAGCGCCTCGCTATTCGCCAGCGCCCGCCGCGCCGAGCATTCCCGCCGCTCCCCAGCCCAGTGCGCAGGCCTCGCTGGAGGAGATCGCGGCACGCCGCAAGGCGAAGTTGCAGGCCGCCCAGAGCCGACGTCCGGTGACGACGCAATCAGGGCACGCCACCGGGCAACAGACCGGCCAGCAGACGCCCGCCGAACTCGCGCAGCAGGAACTCGGGCGCGTTCTGGGTCAGATTCTGGGCGTGCCGACGGCGAAATCCCCCACGCCCCCTCCACAGCCACAGAACCGCAACCAGGGCTGGCAGCAGCGTGGCGCGCAGAATCGCCCCGCTGGTGCGAAGCGTTCGCCCGCGCCCAAGCCGCAGCGCCAGACTCCAACCCCGCCGCGTCAGCCGCAGGCTGGGCGTCCGCCCGCGTCGCGCAGCACCACGATTGATGAAGGCGACGTGACGCATCGGACGACGACGGGCTCGCGCATCACCGATGGCATCAAGGCCGCCCCTGCCTTCAACCCCAACGCGCCGACGCACAACCAGAACGCGCCGGTTCACAACCCCAACGCACCCGCGTTTTCCTACAACGATCCAAACAAGAAAACCTATCGCGCCAAGCGCACCGCGTCGGCGCGCAACGCGACCCTGGAAGGCACCGACCTCCGCCGCCTCTTCATCCTGCGCGAGGTCTTCGAGAAGCCGATCGCCCTTCGCGACGAGTGAGTGTGCACGCAACAACACGGAACGCATAACAAAGAACCCCGCGTCGCAGGACGCGGGGTTTGTTGATGTTCAATGCGAATATCAGCGTTGTCGCGGCTCGGCTTTACGATTTCTTCCCGAGGATGAAGCCGATCCCAGCGAGGAGCACGCACACGCCTGCCGCCGCACCCAGGATGATGAAGATCTGCTCGCCCAGCGTGCCGACCAGGTTGCTCAGCATGCCCGTGCCCGAGCCCCCCGCGAGGCCGACCACTGCCGCGAAGACGGCCAAGCCGCACACAAGCACCACGCCCAGCGCGAGCCCACCGACCCAGCCACTGCCCGGCCCGTCGTAAGGCTCGGCGAACGCCATCGCCATGCCGACGCCAGCGCCCGCGGGCTCTGCAATTTCGCCGCCCGGCGTTTCGAAGAGGCCTGCACCGCCAGCCTCGCCACCGCCGAAGCCGCCGCCGGAGGGCATGTCGGCTGCAGTCTGTGCCATGGTCTCGCCGCCGTAGACATCTTCGAGGAGCCCAGCGCCGAGCGATGTGTCGTCTGCTTCCTTGGTCATGTCGATGAGGCCGGCGCGCGAGCCTGAGCCGCTGGAGCCCGGATCCTTGAAGGAAGAGAGGGGCGAAGACGTCACGCGTGTGACGGCGTTCGCGTCGCCTTCTTCGGTCGCGTCGGGGTCGAAGAGCGCGATGCCCGTGCCGTCCTTTGCGTCCTTGGCGTCGCCAAGGTTGGTGCCGGAAGAAGCCAGGCCGATGGCGTCGTGCTCGCCACTCTCGGCGAGGGGGATGAAGTCATCACCGCCCGCGAGGAGGTCAACCTGCTCGACCTTGAACATGAGGCGATCGCGATCGCGGAACTCCTGCAGTTCGCCGCGGGCGACCATTTCCTTGAGTTGTGCTTCGGACTTGCCAAGTTTGCTGGCGGCCTCGTCGAGCGTGTAGAACATCTTCGCCATTGTCAGAATCTCCAGAAAAGAGGCCTTTCGGGGGTGGTGCGTGGACACCGCCGCCAACGGGCAGACACTGTCCGACCGCCAGCCCACCGGGTTGCGGCAAACCGGTCTATTCGCGGCGCTTCGCGGGCCACGAACGGATCGGCCCTCACGATACCGGGGATCGCGCTCGTCGGCAAGGGGCCTGATATTCCGTCCAAATGCCGAACACGGTGCTTTGAGCGACGCTGAGTGAGCAACTCGTGACGCACAAGTTCGTTGGAGAAACGCGCAGTCGTTGCGCACAGCGTGACAACTTCCGTGTCGGCCGCGACATGGACCGCACAGTTCTGAGGACAGAGAAGCACCCAAAACGAGGGGTCCCCTCAAAGCAGGGGGGAAAAGGTACCGATCACGCGGGCGAAGGTCTCATTTTCACTCGTGCCCCACGGAGTACTCATGTCCCTGCTTGCCAACCTTTCCCTCCGCGCCAAGTTCTTCATTGTCATCATGGCGGTCGTTCTCGGCTTCCTTGGGTTCGGATGGACGACATGGAACACCGTCGAGGAAGTGAAGGTCCAGGGGCCGCGATACCACGAGATTGTGATTGGCAAGGACCTGACGGCGGACATCCTCCCGCCTCCCAACTACATCATCGAGAGTTACCTGATGGCGTTGCAGTTGTCCCTCACGCCGCCGACCGATCCGCGCCACGAGCAATACGAGGATCGCATCGACGTCCTCCGCAAGGAGTTCAACGCGCGCCTGGACCACTGGAAGATCAATCTCCCAGAAGGGGCGATGCGAGAGCAACTACTGGGTGAGGTCACGCAGCATGCGACGAGTTTCTACACGCTGATCGACACCAAGATGCAGGACAAACTGCACCACGACGACATGGCTGGAGCACTCGCGCTCGCGCAGGGCGAACTGCGCGAGGTGTTCGAGCAGCACCGCGACGCGGTCAATCGACTCGTGGAGACCGCGGGCAAGTACTCGCTCGAAGCCGAAGCCCATGCCGCGACTTCCCTCAAGAACGGGTGGTGGTGGCTGACCTTTGCGGCTGGCGTGTCGCTCGGGGTGGTCGTGCTGCTGTGCACGGTGATCGCTCGCAGCGTGACCAAGCCCATGAGCAAACTGGATGCCCGCATGCGTGACATCGCCGAGGGCGATGGGGACCTCACGCAACGCCTTGAGTTCAAGGGCAATGACGAGATCGGGCGCGTCGCCAGTTCCTTCAACAAGTTCGTCGAGAAGGTCGAGAACCTGGTATCCCAGGCCAAGGCCGAGACGACGCGCATCGGAGAAGCGGGAAATCAGATCTCCCACGCCGCCCAGACCCTCGCGGAGAGCGCGAGCGAGCAAGCCAGCAGCCTCGAGCAGATCCGCGCGTCGCTGGAGGAGATGTCAACCCAGACACAGCAGGCCTCCGAGCACGCAAAGGTTGCCAACAACCTCTCGCAGGAGAGCAAGACCGCCGCGAGCAAGGGCATCCAGGAAATGAAGTCGATGCTCCACGCGGTGTCGGAGATTCGCTCGTCGAGCACGGAGATCAGCAAGATCATCAAGGTGATCGACGAGATCGCGTTTCAGACGAACCTGCTCGCGCTCAATGCCGCCGTCGAGGCCGCCCGCGCGGGCGAAGCGGGCAAGGGCTTTGCCGTCGTGGCAGAGGAAGTGCGCGGGCTCGCGCAGCGCTCAGCCGAGGCAGCACACAGCACCTCCGCCCTCATCGAGGAATCCGTCAAGCGTTCGGAGAATGGCTCACAGATCGCGGCGCGCGTGGGCTCCGCGCTCGACGAGATCAACCAGGCCACGCAGCGCGTGAGCACGCTCATGAGCGAGATCTCCAACTCGACCCGCGATCAGGCGAGCGGCATATCGCAGATCAACATCGGCGTGGGGCAACTCGACAAGGTCACGCAGACCAATGCCGGCAGCAGCGAAGAACTCGCCTCATCAGCCGAGGAAATGTGCGCCCAGGCGACCACCCTTAACAGCCTCGTCGGGCAGTTCAAGGCGGGCGAGATGGCGGGCAATCGGGCGGCGTGAACGAGCGCCGCATTCCTTCCACGCTCAGCACCCAGCCTCGAACCTTGCGATGAAGTAGAGCAGGTCGTTGATGTCCACGGCTTGGTCGGGCACGCCCGCGCTGGGCTCGCCGTCGTTGTCAAGGTCCGCCGCCGTCGTGCCTTGCTCGAACACCGCGAGGAAGTAGAGCAGGTCGTCGATCGTGACCCCGCCATCACGCGCGCCGGTGCCCGACCCGTCGTCGATGTCGGCCGGGCACGCTGTGGGCCAGGTTCCCGGCGCGATCGAGAACGCGCCCGATTCCGCGGAGGTGTTCTGGAAGCGCCGATCCTTTGCAACCACGCGCACTTTGACAGCGGGAACACCCTGTGAGGCCGGCAGCCGCCACAGGTACGAGCGAGCGTCGGCGGGGAGGTCTCGGGCCACGATGAACCAGCGCGTCCCGCCATCGAACGAGGCTCGCACGTCAAACGACCGCAGTGCTTCGTCGTCGGATGCGGTCCACGCGAGTGGGATGCTCGATCCTCCGGCGTACGACTGTCCACCGTGCGAACTGGTGAGCGTGATCGTCGGCGCGGCATCACCCAGGAGCGCGTCGGGGCGGATCGTGAAGAAAGGCCCGTAGAAACTCTTGACCTGATTGAGCGTGCCGATGAAGTCGTAGCGGATGCGGGCGCGATCCGTGCTGGCGTCGGGCACCTGCATCCCCAGCGAGAGGCAGTTCTGTCCCGCTTGTGGCGTCATCCCGCCCAGGGAACGCCCCGACTCGTCGTTGTCCAGTTCGATCGAGGCACCCATCGCCGTCCCGCCGTCGGGAACCGCGAAGTAGCAGACGCTCGGCGCGCTCCCTGGAACAAAGGTCCCCGTCACGGCGGGCGACGGAGCGAGCGTGCCACTCATCACCCCCGGGTTCGTGATGATGAAGGGCATGTCCGCGAGCCCTTCCTGCCCGAGGTCATCCACCGACACCACGCGGAAGTACTGCTCGACACTGCTGGGATCCGTCCCGATGTTGGGCACGCGAAACTCAAATGACCGCGCGTCGGCCGGGATCTCTGCGAGCAACTGCATGTACGCGTCAAAGTTCCCGCGAGGCGAGTAGTACACACGCTGCGAGGTGATGCGCCCGTCGTCGCGCGCGGTCCACTGGAAGTGGATCACTTCGCCGGGGATCGCCGAGTACAGCGCGGGCGTCACGCCCCGCACCACCGGCGGCGGGTTGCTCGTAGGCGCCTCGGTCAAGTAAGGAAGCAAGTATCCGCCCGCGTCGATCCCGAAGAACACGTCATCACCCTGCCCATTGGGATTGAACGTCGGATGCCTGGGGCCCGTCGGCGTGCCCCACCAGTTGTTCCGCACGTCGCTGTCGGTGCTCTCGAGCGAGTTGTGCCGAGACCGCGCGATCAACCCGCCATTGGGCAGGAACGAGAACTGGTACTCCTCTCCCGGATTGCCATTGTTGTTGATGAATGTGTTGGGGTTCGAGGGGTGGTTCGCATCCAGCGGCCCTTCGACCACGTGATTGGGCGCGAAGCGTTCCGCGTTGTATGAATAAACGTTGTTCTCGAACGTGCACTTGCGCAGCGCGACGAACGAACTCCCGCCGATGCCGCGGATGTTTCGCCTAAAGACGCAGTTGTCGTACGCGATGGGCAACTCCGCGGCTCCCGACCCATACGTCGAGTCCTCGACGATGCACCAGTCCCAACGCGTGCCATACCAACGCACGTTGCCGATCGAGATTCCGCCCCACTTCGTCCCCGGTGTGTACGGCATGAAGCGGATCGGCCTCTCGGGCTCGCCCAGGAAGATTGGCATCGCAAACCCGTTGCTGTCCGTATCAAACGCGAAGTGCGTGTTCTCTGGCACCTTCACCGTCACGCCGGGCAGGATCGTGATCTGCCCATGGAACCCGCCGATCGTGTTCTCGACATACGGCACGCCCGTGTCCGCCCAGACAACCTTCTCATCCAGCGGCGCCGGATCCGTCGTGGAGAGGACCTCGTTGAGTTGATTTCCCGTGCTGGGCAGGCGCGAGCCGGGCAGCAATCCCGCCGAGTTGATGCCAAACTCCACCGGCCGCAAATGCCCCTGCAACACAACGCTCGGATCGACGAGGTAGTTTGCCCCGCCGCTCAGGCGCAGGCCCGGCCCGAACGGGTTACCCGTGATCGTGACATTGCCGACGAAGCGGTGCTGGAAGTGCTCGTGCTGGAGGTCGATGTACGCCTCGGTTGCGGTGACATTGTCGAGGATCGACCCGCCGACGATGAACATCGCCTCGCCGCCGACGGCTCCCGGTTCGAGCGTGACCTTGCTCCCACGGAAGAAGGTGGTATCGCGCGCCGCCAGCCAGCCCCGCAGGATCGAAGCGCTGCACCCTTGCCCGAACGAGCAGCGATTGAGGCTGAGCACCTGGCGCGCATAGTCGAGGTTGCCATCAAAGAAGCGGTGCCCGACATCGCCCGCGGCGTCGTACGAAAACTCAGTGGGGTTCGCCGGGTCGCGGAACGCGCTGTCGGTGAACGACGCTTTTCCGCCGTAGATGAGATCGGTGAACGTCTCGACGTCGGCGTGCGCCGCCGTGAGCAGGCCGCCCTTCGCGACCGAGACGCGCGCCCAGCCGCCACCGCTCCCCGACGCGCCACGGAATCGCACCGGTTGGGCCGGCGTGCCCTGAATATCCAGCGTGCCCGACACGTCGAAGATCGTGCTGTTTGCGAGGCGCACCTCGACACCCGGATCGACGATGACCGTGCCGCCGGGCACGATGCGCGGGCTTTCGCCCGTCGCGGCCCGCTGCAGGATCACCGGGCTCATCGCCATGGTCCAATGCACCGTTTGTCCCGCGCTGGGCAAGGGATAGGCGAGCGGCGCGGGGTTCCCCACCTGCAGCGAGTCGATCATCATCGACCCCGAAAAATCGAACGACGATGATGCGGGCGGAATGACGAGCCGAATCGCGATGCGCCCCGTCCCCGGCACGTTCATCACGCGCCGCGTCCAGCCATGCCCGCCCTGTCCCGAGATCGTCGTGAGCAGTTGCGTGAAGTTGCCGACGTCGGTCGCGCCGCTGCCCGTGCTCGTCGCGCCCGTAGGGGAGTATCGCACTTCGAGCGACGCCGCGTTGTATCCAAACGCATTCGTCGGCGCCGACGTCCAGAACGCCAGCGGATCTCCCGCAACCTGGCTTGGAATCGCCGGCAGCACGATCCACGCGGAAACGCGGTTGCTCGAGTTCTGCCACGTCGTGAACCCGCCATGTCCAAGCGCCGACGCGACCTGTCCCCAGCCCGGGAACTCCGACCAGTACGGGCTGATCCCGTTCGAGGGGTTGCTCTGGTTGCGGAACACCCACCCGCGGCTCGCAAGCGACGCGGGCCCGCCCGGCCCGCTCTCGCCATCCCCCACGCCATCAAACGACTCCGCGTAGTTCGCCTGTGCAAACGCCTGAGCGGCCAGCAGCATCAAGAGCGCCGGTGCGGCGAGCGTGGTCCTCTTGGAATCGAGCGTCGAGTTCAGGTGCCGTGCGTGTGACATGGAAGAATCTCCAAAGTGGATGGATCGACTCCCCCGAGCCCAGGAGCCGCCCCGCACTCTTCCATGCGTGGAACGCCGCCCGAGACTTCCAAGACGCAAAGCCCTCCTCATTCGGCCACATTTTCGGCCCATTGCCCATTGCCTAGTCCCTAGTCCCTAGTGCCTCTCCCCCTCATATCTCTCGTATCGCCTTCACCGCCACATAGAGCCCCGCGATGTCCTCGCGTGGAAAAACCTTCGGCGAGTACGCGTTGTTGATCGGCTGCAGGCGAATGAGTTCCTCGCCCGATTCGCTCTTCTCGAAGTACACTCGCTTGAACGTCGTCTCGGCATCGCGCTCGAGGCGCACGAAGCAATCGCTGCCGTTCTTCACCGGCTTGACCGGTGAGAAGACGATCACGTCCCCCTGGCGATAGTCGGGCATCATGGAGTCGCCCACGACGCGAGCCGCGAACGCGTCGGGATCATCAATGTCCGGACACTTGACGTACTCGTCGGCCACACGCGCGGGATAGGACAAGTCCGTGAACTCGCGCGGATACCCAGCCGACACCGCGTTGATCAGTGGCACCTCAATCGGCAACTTTCGCGGCAACTTTGCGATGTTCCCCGCACGTCGCGCCGATTCCGCGGCCGATGTCTCCGCGGGCGACAACTCCCCGAGCAGCCCGTGCAGCCGCCCCGCGCGATACAACTCGTCCAGCGCGTTCTTCCCCTTGCCCATGTGCTCGCGCAGCAACGCCGCCAGTTTGCGCCCGGCCTCGCTCTGCTGCTGCAACTGATCGATCCCGCGCTCCACGCTGGGCCCGCCCGCGCGCACGCCCCGCTCCCACGCCGCCCGCTCAACAAGCGTCCTAGGCGCGAGCATCATGAACGACTCAATCTTCGCGAGCACGTCATCGCTCGGCAGCGCCCGCCGCCCCGTCTCAACCTCCGAGATGTAACTCTTCGCGCAGCCAACGTGATCGGCGAGTTTCTGGAGCGACCAGCCCAGGTGCGTCCGCCGGGCGCGGATCGCCTCGCCGACGGTGCCGTTGTTCAAGTTGGACTCGTGCGTGTCTGCCATGCACCCCTCGACCGACCACGTTTGTGCGCGCTTTGTGCCTCGGCCGGGCGCAGTGACCCGTGGCGCGCGCAAACTCGTGGTACATCCGAACTTTATCCTTGCAAATGGTTCTATGTCAAGTAGAACATGGACTATGTTCGTGCATTCGTGAACATCCTTGGGCGTCGGGGGACCCGGCGGCAGGGACGGCGGGCGTGGAAAGGAGGCAGTCGTGCGACTTCTGGACATTGCGGAGCAATCGGGCGGGAACGGGCTGGCGGTGGGCGTGGCGGGGGTCACGGCCAACCAGCAACGGGGGTGGGACCTTCGACGCAAGAGGCGAGAGGGGGAACTGGACGTGCTGCTCAGGCGTGCCGAGGCGTTGCCCAAGCAAGATCGCCTCTTCCTCGAGACCATCTTGCGAGAAGGCAAGTCAACGGTCAAGGTTGCGGGCCTGATGCAGACCAATCCGCGCGCCCTTCGTCGTCGCGCCAAGCGCCTCGCGCGACGGCTCTGCTCTCACGAGTTCCTGTTCGTGATCCGCGAGATGGGCAACTGGCCTCCCACTCGACGGCGCGTGGCGGAGGCGTGCGTGATCGAGGGGAAGTCGGCGCGCCAGGCCGCCGCCGATCTCCGCATCACTTTCCACACCGTTCGTCGGCACATCGAGGCGATGGCCCACGCGTTCGAGGCCGCCCACCCCGGCCTGCCCTGGAACGCGCCGCACGGCTTCTTCCGCGCACCGCGCCAGGCATCCACGATCCCCACCACAGGAGGTGGCGCATGAGCGGGATCGTCGTGCGCGTGCCGTGGCGGAGGCGCTCTTCCCCGTCTCCGAAAGTCCTGCGTGCGTGCGCATCGTTCGGCTTGGCAATTGATCGACACGAGAGGACGAGCGACCTCGACACGCAGCACATCGCCCGCGAGATCGTGCGGCGTCTGCGGGCACACCCTCGCGATCGCACCGGGCGATCCATCCTCCTCACCGGTCCCAGCGGCTGTGGCAAGAGCACGCTCCTGCGCACGCTCGCCCGCCTCGCACGCGAACGCGGCGAACGCGGCGAACGCGGCGAACGCGGCGAACGCGTCATCATCGTTGCACACCCTCGCTCGCACAAATCGCGACGCACACCCATCGTTGACCTGATGCCCGGCTCGCTCGCACACGCCCTTTCATTTCTCGCGCGCGCAGGCCTGGGCGAAGCGATGCTCCTGTCGCGCACACCGGATGAACTCTCCGAGGGCGAAGGTGCTCGGCTCGCGATTGCTCTGGCGATGAACCACGCCGCGAGATCCACACGGCGAACAACGCTCATCTGCGACGAGTTCACGAGCGTGCTCGACCGCGCGACGGCAAATGGAGTAGCGGCCGCCCTCGCACGATTCGTTGCATCCTCGCGCCACGTCACGCTCATCGCCGCAACGCCCCACGACGACATCGCGACCGCCCTGCGACCACACCTGCTCGTCATCGGCTCGCTGCAAGGCGGGCGTCGGCACGCCACTTCACAGGGAGAACGCACATGCGACTGGACGATTGTGTCATCCGCGACGGGACCATCGACGACTACGCCTCGCTCGAGCGATTCCACTATCGCGCCGGGCCGCCCGCGACGATCGCCCGTGTCTTGTGTGCTCGCGACGCAAGGACCGACGAGCGACTTGGCGTCCTCGTCGTCTCCAATCCCACGCTCAACGGGCGCTGGCGTGATATCGCGTGGCCGGGCGAAAGGCCGACGGATAAAGCCGCGAGCGCGGCGTGGCTGAATCGCGAAGTGCGGTGCATCTCGCGCGTCATCGTCGATCCGCGAGCGCGTGGTCGATCAATCGCGACGAGCCTCGTCCGGGCGTATCTCTCGCATCCGGACACGCCCAAGACGGAGGCGATCGCCGCGATGGGAGGTGCGTGCCCGTTCTTCGCGAGCGCGGGCATGCGAGAAGTCGGCATTGCGCGCACAGCACGGGACGAGTCGCTCGCACGATCGCTGGCTCGCGCCGGGCTGAGGGCACCGCAGTGCGCCGACCTCTCGCTCGTGCGCCGGCGACTCTCGCGTTCGCCGATGCTGCGACGCGATGTCGATCGCTGGGCCCGCGCGAGCCGCGCGACGAGCCGTTGGTGCGATGGTGACCGCGAGGTGAGTGTCGAGCGCCTGGCAGAACTGGTCTGCCTGGGCGCTGGGGGCATCGTGTGTCCACCACGCGTATTCGTTTCGCCGTGACGCGAACGGGTGGCAGGACGAGTGTGGGCATGGTGAAAAGGGGGGATCCATGGCAAAGAACGTGATCAAGAGAAGGACGACTCGCGTAAAGCCCGTCGGCGCAAGGCGGGTAAGCACACGCCAAGGCGAGGCCAACGAGCCGATCGCACTGGTCGCGGCGGGTGAGATCGATTGGCCCACGCCTCGCACGCCCGACGCGCTGCTCGATTGGCTGCGTGACACACTCGATCTGCGCCCGCCCATGCGCGCGCTGATGGATGGCAACGCGGCACCGGCCGAGTATCTCGTCCACGCCTTCTTCGAGGGGCGCTTCGCACGGACCGCCGATGGATGGCGTGAGGTCGAGACTCCCGTGCCGGATGCTGTGGTCTGGGCGGCTCGCGGCGGGGGCAAGACGTTCCTGGGCGCGGTCGCGACGCTGCTCGACATGGTCTTCAAGCCGGGGATTGAGATCCGCGTGCTGGGCGGCTCGATGGACCAGAGCCGACGCATGCACGCGCACCTGCGCCGATTGCTCGATCCCCGAAAGCACCCAGCGCTCGCGGCACTTGTGAAGGGAACCATGACCGAGAAGCGCGTGAGGTTCACCAACGGCTCCGAAGTCGAACTGCTCGCACAGTCCCAGGCCTCGGTTCGCGGCACACGCGTGCAGAAACTGCGATGCGACGAGGTTGAGTTGTTCGACCCAGACGTGTGGGACGCCGCACAGTTGGTGACTCGCAGCAAGCGCGTCACGCTCGCGGAAGGCGGGACGTGGGAGGTGCCGGGCGTGGTCGAATGCCTGAGCACGATGCACGTGCCACATGGATTGATGAGCAGGTTGGTTGAGGATGCGCGGGCCGGGAAGCGGAGCCTGTTCCGCTGGAACGTGCTGGACGTGCTGGGCCCCTGCGGCAAGGAGCACGAGTGCAGCACATGTCGCCTCGAGCCAGAGTGTGGCGGGCGTGCGAAAGTGCGCGACGCGGCGGGCGAAGGCGCGGGGCATCTTTCCATCAAGGACGCGCTCGCCATGAAGGGACGCGTGAGTGATCTGACGTGGAACGCCGAGATGCTGTGCGTGTCAACCAAGCGGAGTGACTGCGTGCTGCCCGAGTTTGATCCCAAGGTCCACCTGTTCAGCCACGAGATTGATGTGCCGGGCGTGGTGATGGTGGCGGGGATGGACTTTGGGTTCCGCGCGCCGACGGCGATCCTGTGGGCCGCCCATGATCTCAATGGTGATCTGTGGATCCTCGACGAGCGCGTCGAGAGCGGGCGCCTGCTCGAAGAGCACGCCAAGGCGATGCTCGGCGGGACCGGCAAGCGCGCGGGGCACACTTGGCCAACGCTCGCGTGGGTCGGCGTCGATCCGTCGGGGCGGAACCGCAACGAGCAGACGGGGCTGTCGCACATCCAGATCCTGCAACAGAGCGGCCTGACGATCCGTCAGAAGAGACTGGGAATCCACGAAGGGCTGGAGTTGGTGCGGGCCCGCCTCAAGCCCGCGGGCGAAGGAGCCAGGCCAAGGCTCTTTGTGCATGTGCGCTGCGAGGTGCTGCGCGAGTGCCTCGAGAAGTATCACTACCCCGCGGACCAACCCTACTCGATGGACCCGGTAAAGGACGGCTATGACCACGCCGTGGACGCGCTGAGGTACCTTATCCAGAACGTGGACAAGCCGGTACGCACCGTGAAATCGGAATACGCGCAGATGGGTTGACGTCAGCGCAGAGTGATCGCGGGGAGGACCACTTGCACAAACAGGAACGTGAACGTGCCCAGCGCGATCATGCCGAGCACGATCTGCGCGGTCATCACCAACGCCTGGAGCCAGAAGTTCTTCATATCTGGCACGCGGACGGCTTTGTACGCCATCGCGATCCCCAGTGCCATGGGAATGATGAGCAGGTACCAATAGCGTTCGAATGGCATCGGGTCCAGGAACGGTCGGACGGCAAGGGTGAGGAGGTGCCCGGTCACTTCGCACTCTCCCTTCGCCGCGTGGGGAAGGCGGCGTCGATGATCACGATGATGTTGAGCATCCCGGCGAGGAAGGCAGAGAGAGTCCCTAGTTCGTTCATCTTCGTGACGGATTTGGAGTTGGGGGGTGTGCCGTTGGGGATGGGCTCGGCCGTGGTGGGGTTGCGTCCCTCATTTGGGAACGCCGTACGGGTGATGGGTCGTCCCCAAATGTCGAAGGTTTTTACCTTGAGATGGTTCTGGTGGTACCAATCCACGGCAAAGGGGATGGGCCCGACGGCGGCCTGGCCCCAGAACCACATCTTGTCTTCCTTGGAGTCGACCACATCGATCCCGCCTATGAAGATCCCCCCAAAGAAGAGCCACAGGACGCCGATGCAGGCGTACATCCCCCGCTTGGTCTCCTTGAGGTACATGTGCCCAGCCCCAGGGAAGAGGATGGCAAGGATCCCGGCGACGGGCTGGAAGGTATCTGTGGCTGGTGTTGGCATGAGGGGGAGGGGGAGGGGCCCGGACGGTCAAACTGGCGGTCAACCCCGGTTTGACACCGCGCCGGTGCGCTGTACTGTACGGCCGATTTGGGAGAGGCAGGGTAGAACCCTCGCGCGGGGCGAGATGGACGGGTCGCACGAGTTGCAGAGAGTTGCGGGCGAGGGCTTGCCGCGGCGATTGGCGCGGGAACAATGGGCCGACAGGATCGCGGGGTTGTAAGTGGGACCTGCGGCGTGGGACAGAGTCGATCGGAAGGAATGGTGGCAGTCATGGCAGCAGGCACACTGATGGAACGAGCGGGCATGATTCACATCGCGAACAGCGCGTGCGCTGGCGAGTTTGGCGCCACTTCGAACTGCGCGGTGGTGGAACCCGCGTGGACGCACGAGTGGAACAACGACCTCGCCCTCGACCCCATGCTCTACGACGAGGACGATGACGACGACGATGCCGACCTCGATGACGAGGACGTCTTTGCCGACGATGACGACCTTGGCGGCGGTGAGGACTTTGAGGACGACGAGGACGAAGACCTTCTCGAGGAGGAAGGGGATGACCTCGGGGACGACGACGAGTCGGCCGAAGATGAGGACGACGAAGACTTCTGATCCCCGCGGACGCTGGGCGTTGCCCCGGACCTCTGCCGCGGGCGTGGAGCCACGGCAATGTCCGAGAACACCTCGCGCAAGAACTCGATTTCCCAGGGCGTCGACCACTCCGCCTTTGAAGAAGACCGCCGCGCCAAGGAAGCCGCCAAGGACGTGCCGGCAGGGCTCGATCGCGAAAATCGTTCACAGCGCGGCATGGTCGTGGACCGCCGCCTCTTCCCCGACCGCCGCAACATCGTGGTGGATGGCAAGCGCCTGAACCCCGATGGCTCTCCCGCGACGGACAATCCGGGAGATTTCGATCGCCGCCGCGGGCCCGGGCGTCGCCTCAGCGACTTCACCCGCTCCGCCGAAGAGGGCGAGATGACCAGGGAGCAGTTCCTGTTCCTGATGGCGATCGACGAGTTCAAGAAGGCCAACGACAAGGCCTACCCAACGTGGACCGACGTGCTCGAGGTGGTGCGCTTGCTCGGCTATCGCAAGACGATGAAGAGCGAGATCAACCTCCGCCGCGCCGAGGATTGGTTCGAGCCATCGGACACGCCGTCGAACGTCAGGCCGCAGCGTTGGAGCGAGCGGCTCCGGGCGCCCGGCGAACGCAAGGTGGCGTGAGCGAGCGACGCGGAAAGCGCCACGATTCGAAGACGCATCGTGGGCGTGAACGCGAAAGTGCTAGGCGCGCGAGGTGACTACTCGAACCCGTCCCACGGATGGTCGTCATCGTGGTGCGCGACGCCCCAGAGCGGGCCTTCCTTGAACTTCTTTTCGTACCACGCGTTTGTGAGGCGGCGCAGTTCGGCCATGAAGCCGATCGCGGCGAGTTTGTCGATCGCGAGCGTCACGGTGATCGAGTTGGAATCGGTCGAGATCGCCTGAACAGCGACGCCGAAGCGTTCTGCGATGCCGTGCGCGGTCGCGATGACCGTGTCGCGCACGACGGGGTCATCCATGGGGATCCCCTCGAGGGCACGCAGGCGGAGCGAGGACGATTCGGGCATGGGGGAGCGTAGAACCGGAACGCCCGGTGGGCCGGGTGCCCCTCGCTACGATTCGCGGTGAACGCCACTCCCCCACCACCATCCTCTCGGCCGCCATCGTTCCAACCGCCGTCGCCGCCCGCGATGTCGGGAGTCGCCTCGCTCCGCGTCCGCTATTGCGAGTGCGATCCGATGAACGTTGTTCATCACGCGTCGTACATCCCCTGGCTCGAGATCGGGCGGACGGAACTGCTCCGCACCAGCGGCATCAGTTACGCGCAGTTGGAAAAGGAGGGCGTCTTCCTTGTGATCGTGAAACTGGAGGCGAAGTACCGCCGCCCGGCGTTGTATGACGACGTCGTCGAGGTGCGCACGCGCGTGAAGACGGGGGAGGCGGGCGCACCCAAGAGCAGAGTCAAGATCGAGCACGAGTACGAGATCGTGGTCACGGAGCGTGGCGGGCAGAAGGTGGAGATCGTCGCGGTGATCGCGAGCACGACGCTGGCGTGTGTGGATAAGGAAGGTCGGCCGCGGGCGTTGCCTGAGTGGTTGATGGTGGGGTGAGGAGATGATGATGCCAAGCAACGAGCCTTCCACTGAACCCAGCCAGGAATCCACGAGCCAGTTCGTGCGGCGACATCGATGGCTTGTGTTCAGCCAGCCAGGCGTGGTCATTGCGGCTTGGCCACTCTCTCACGTAGCCGAGTCTCTGGGCAAGAGCGAGAGTTGGTTCGGCCTTACATGGGTGGTTGCGCTGGCATTTGGAGTGTTGGGACCCGGCATGTATGCACTATTTTCCATCCCACTCCACTTTGCTCGAGGTGATAGGGTCCGAAACCCGGCGGCCCTCGCACTTGCGTGGCTTCTGTTTGGCTTCGCCACAGACTTTGTCACGTTGATCGCGACTGCACGGTTTTGGCTGACCTCGCTCCCGTGAACACTCCATGACCACCCCACCACCAACCTTTCCCTGCAAACGCTGCGGCGAAGAGTTGTGGTCGCTCGCGCAGGTCGATGGCCTGGCGACGTGCCCGAAGTGCCGCACGGTCAACGTTCACGCTGAGTTGGCGAAGGACCTCAAGAAGAAGTTTGTTCGACGGCATCGGCTGCTGATCCTCAGCCCTCTGCTGATTCTGCCGACGGTCGCGATGCTCGCACCCGTTGCCGCCAAGAACGGGTCCATGTGGGAGGATCCGATCAAGGCGATCGGGATTCTCTGGTGTTTGTGGGGTCCGATCGTGTTCGCGTTCGTGTTCGGCGCGATCCGATACGCGAGGCGCCGCCGGATTTGGCCCACGATCGTGGTCGCGACGTGGTGGTACGTTGTCTCCGCGATCGTCGTTGCGGCCGGCTTTGGCGTGTTGATCGCAACAGGCGCAGGCGTTGCGGGAGGGCGGTGATACAGGCCACATGTCCGATGCACCACCAACCACGCCCTGCATCTCCTGCGGCTATGACCTTGCCGGATTGGCGGTCGTTGATGGGCACTCAACCTGTCCCGAGTGCAAGACACGCACGCAGGTTGCGCTCCGATGTGGACGGTGTCGGTACTCTCTTGCGGGCGTGCCCGAAGTCGCGGCGCGGGCGACGTGCCCGGAGTGCGGGTATGTCAATGTGACGAATGGGCTGGCACCCTCGCGGCCGGTCGTGGTGACATGGACCATTGGCGAGTTCGTGATGGCGACGAGCCCGGTGTGGCTGGTACTCCTGTCCCTCGTGTTCTTTGCTGACGGCATGAAGATCGCGCCAGCCATATTGGGAGGAGCTGTAGCGGCACCGCTGTACTTTCTCGTCACGTCGGTGCATCAGACGCACTTCGGCACCAGTTACCGGCGTCGGCCTAGGGCGGTATACGGCGTGTGGATCGCACTGCTCGTGTGCGTGGCCCTCTTGTTTTCGTGTATGTTGGCATTCATGGGACAATGATGGTCGTGCAGACAAGCGCTACAACCACTCCCTGCCTCTCCTGCGGCTATGACCTCGCGGGGTTGGCTGTGTCGAACGGCAAGTCCACGTGTCCCGAGTGTGGCACGGCGCAGGATGCTGAACAGCCGTGCCGGCGGTGTGGCGCTTCGCTCGTGGGCGCGACCGTCGTGGATGGGTGCGCGACGTGCCCGGCGTGTGGGGCGGCGACCGCGATGAGGGCGATGACGGCCCGCGACGCGGCGTTCTCCCGACGCCGACGCTGGCTGGTGTGGAGCCCGGCGTGGGTGATGCCATTGGGATTTGTGGCGCAACTTTTGAACGATCGAGAGTTGCTGCCCGGCGTTGTGGCGTTGTTCTGGCTCTCGTTCGCGTGGTGCTATGTCGCGCCCTTCGCGTATGGCATCATTGGTTCGTGGGTCCGTTTGACGCGTGGGCAACGAGCGTGGCCCGCGATCGAGGTCGGATGCCTGTGGCTGGTCACATCGGTGTTGACGACCATCGTCATGTTCCTCGTCGCTGGCGCGGCCGCCGCGTTGGGGGTGCTGTCATGACGGGGCGTTCGCTTCCCCCCGCTCCGTGCCGGAGGTGCGGGTATCAGATGGAGGGGCTGACGATCGATACGAGCCAGTCGGGCGTCGCGCAGTGGCGGGCGGTGTGCCCCGAGTGCGGGATGGACAACTTCGGGCCGCTCAAGCCCGAGCGGCGGGTGCGGTGGGTTGTGTGGGCCGTGCGCGGGATCACGGCGGTGGCAATCATCGGATCGCTGGTGTTGTCATGGCTAGTGGCGTCGGCGCTGCGGCCATTCTTTCCTTGATCGGAAACGCCTCGAGCATAGAAGGCTGAGGACGGACCTCGATATCGGGTAAGCCGAACTGCCGGCTCCGGAATCACAGACCTGTACTTTGTGTTCACGCCCCTCGTTTCGGTGATCACAGATGGGCGTTCGGTGAACACGGCGAAGGCGGCGGTGATCACGGGCGGACCCTCCTGTCGCTTGTGGCACCAGTTTTGCACATTCTGCGGCGTGCTTTGGTTGCCTGAGGCACTCTGCCCACAGATACTCTGACGCGCGGGCCCACCGGCTCGCCGGCGATCTATACCCAACCCATGCCAAGTGGCCAGCGCGCCCCGGTGGTGGGTCGGGCGGCGGTCGTTCTTTTGCCTGAGGGGTTTGGGGGGCGATGGGCCCCCCGCCATCACGCGTCACAACCGCCGGGGCGAGAGGCCCCGGCGCACACAGGAGGGCCCGGCCATGTCATTCGAAGCGGCGGTTCATGCACAGGCGATCGAGATCGATCGGCTCTCTCTGGAAATGTGCGCCACGTCCGGCTCCGGGCACCCGACCAGCGCGATGAGCATCGCGCACATCACCACCGTCCTGATGTTCCAGGCGATGCGGTGGAGCCCCGAATACCCCGATTACCCGACGAGCGATCGCCTCGTCCTCTCCGAAGGGCACGCCGTGCCCGCGGTGTACGCCGCGTGCGCGAAACTGGGCGTGATGGCGGGCAAGGAAGGCGAACGCAAGAAACTGACGCTCGCCGACCTGCGCACGCTCCGCGAGTGGACCAGCGTCCTCGAAGGGCACCCCAATCCGATGGAAGGATTTCCCTTCTTTGATGCGGCCACCGGTTCCTTGGGCCAAGGCCTCTCGGTTGCGGCGGGTCTGGGTGAGGCGGCAGTGCTCGATGGGCAGGACAAGCGGATCTATTGCATCATCGGCGATGGTGAATCGCGCGAGGGGCAGATCGCCGAAGCGCTCGACTACATCATCGACCACAAGTTGATGAACGTCCTGCCGATCTTCAACTGCAACGACTATGGCCAGGCCGACCGCGTCAGCAAGCAGCAATCGACCGAGGCCCTCGAGCGCAAACTCGAGGCGTATGGCTTTGAAGTGAAGTCGATCGACGGGCACGCGCCCTCGCAGATCAAGAACGCGATCGACGCGTTCATCGCGGTCTCGGCAGGCGGGAAGAACGCCAAGCCCATCGCGGTCGTCGCGAAGACCGTCAAGGGTTGGGGCGCACCCTCGATCCAGGGGAATGGATGGCACGGCAAGCCGCCGACGGGCGAGTCGCTGAAGAAGGCGCTCCTTGAACTTGACGAGCGTCGCATGGAACTGACGACGTCGCTGACGAACTCGGACCAGTTCACGATCGAGCCGCCCGCGGAGGCCAAGGCGCCCGACACGACCGTTGGCGATGTCCCGACCCTCCCCGAGGCGATGAAGGCGATGGACATGGAGAGTGCCATGCACTCGGGGATGTTGGCAACCCGCCGTGCGTATGGCATCGCGATGCGCATGCTGGGCAAGGCGAACAAGAACATCGTGGTACTCGATGCCGACGTGTCGAACTCGACGTTCGCCGAGACGTTCCGCAAGGACCCGAAACTCGCCGAGCGCTTCTTTGAGTGCAAGATCGCCGAGCAGAACATGGTGAGCGTGGGCGCGGGGCTGTCTGCGGGCGGGAAGATCCCGTTCTGCAGCACGTTCGCGAAGTTCATGTGCCGTGCGTATGACCAGATCGAGATGGCGATCTACAGCGGTGCCAATATCAAGTTGGTTGGCAGCCACGCGGGGATCACGCTCGCCGCGGACGGCCCGTCGCAGATGTCCCTGCCGGATGTCGCGTGGTTCCGCTCTCTCGCGAGCGCGAAGGACCATCGCGGCAATCCGGGGTGCTATGTTCTGCAGCCCAGCGATGCGTTCGCGGCGTACGCCCTCACGCAGGTGATGGCGGAGTACGAGGGCGCGGTGTACATGCGAACCCTCCGCGCCGAGACGGAGTTCCTCTACAACGCGGACACCGTCTTCAACCTCGGCGGATTCGAGACGCTCAACGAAGGGCGCGACATCGCGATCTGCGCCGCCGGCTACATGGTGCACGAGGCGAACAAGGCGGTCGAGATGCTGGACAAGGCGGGCATTTCCGCGACGCTGATCGATCTGTACTCGCTGCCGTTTGATAACGACGCGCTGATGGACGTCGTCGGCGGGAACAATGGATATGTCCTGACGGTCGAAGACAACTTCGGCGGCGGGATTGGTTCGGCGGTGGCCGAGGCGCTCGTCGAATCGGGCGATGCGTTCAAACTCAAGCAGATGCACGTGAAGCGCATCCCCAAGAGCGCGAAGACGCCCGAGGAGATGCTCAAGATGTGCGGCCTGACGGCGGAAGATATCAAGAAGAACGTGATGACGCTGCTGGGTGTGTGAGTTTCGTCAGAGGCTTGGGCGCCCGCCCGGGCGTCGGATTGGCGATGCTGCTCAAAGACAACTTCGCGACGTTCAAAGCGCCCCGCTCGTGCGGGGCGTTTTTCTTTGCCGGGGGCGTGCGCCGACGCCAGGGGTTGCGCCCTGGCCTCAGATAATCACAGAATCAGCACCCTTGCTCGAACCTCGCGAGGAAGAAGAGCAGGTCGTTGATATCGACGCCGCCGTCGGGCGTGGCGATGGTGGGATCGCCATCGTTGTCAAGGTCGACGTCGGTCGCGCCTGCCTCGAAGCCTGTGAGGAAAAAGAGGAGGTCGTTGATGTCGACGCCGCCGTCGGGGGAACCGCCGTTGGTGTGCACGCCATCGCTATCGAGATCGGCGTAGCAGCAGACGTCGACGCTCAGCCACAGCGTGCTGTTCGCGGATCGAGATGCGTTGTCGATGGCGAAGACGGGGATAGCGTGCGGACCGACTGGTGCGCCGGGCGCGACGTTGGTCGCGAGCGAAAAACGAAGGCGGCCATTCTCATCAACGCCCGCAGGCGACATCGGGACGTTTGCGCTCCCGCCGATCGACGTGGTGTCGACCCACGCGTTTGCGGATGTGCTGGCGGGTGAGGAGCCGGGCGTGACTCGCACATCGAGATTCACTGGCGTAGGGATGCCTGCGCACGCCTGTCCGGGAGCAACGGCGGAGACGTTCATGTCAATGGAGGGCGGCGTGCCCTGCGAGACGCTTCCCTTGAACTCGACCATGTCGATGCGAATGGAGCCATTTGCTACGTAAGGCTGAGAAACGCCCGCGCCGTTTACGGGGCTGTTGGGCGCGTAGGCGTTGCCGAGCGTTGGACTGAACACCGTGACGAGGCGGACACGCACATCATCAAGGCCGTCGGCAGCGGCTGGGAACGCAAACGCGGGCGACGCCGCGCCGACGTTTCCGATCCACACGTTGACAGTGGCGGCGGTGTCGCCCGGGAACTGCAGCGGCTGTGGCGTGAATGAGGTCCACGACTGGCCTTGGTTGAGTGAGTACTCGACGCGATAGAAGTCTGAGAAGGTGCCGGTGGGGCGCACGTCCATCTCGAATGAGAGTGTTGAATAGCCCGTGGCCGAAGTTCGAAACTCGATGCCGGCGGTGCCGCTGTTTGTGCCTTGCGCCGGGAAGTTGGAGATGCTCCACGCACTGGCTGGAGTGGGATCGGTAGAGCCCGAGTCGGAGAGGAACGCACCAGTGCCGCCCGGCGCGGTGCCCCCGATCATGGTCGCGGCGCCGATTCCTTGATTGGCGAGTGCAGCCGCCGGCGACGTGGCGGAGAGGCCCGGGGCGTTGAAGTCCCAGCGAGTGAAAGTGACCTGGGCATGCACACCTGAGGCGCACAACGGGAAGAGGAAGACGACGGGAGCAAACTTGGCCATACGTGCCTCCGGAACACAATGGGAGGATGAGTCTACCAGTGGGGCCACGCTTACCGCAACCACGTTTCCCCGTCAATGGGGGCCAAAAACACAGCCGCCCCGGCAAAGACCGGGGCGGCTGGAACTGAATCAGATCACGAACAAAGAGCGATCAGCAACCACCCTCGAAGCGGGAGAGGAAGAAGAGGAGGTCGTTGATGTCGGTGCCGCCGTCGGGGGTGCCCACGGCCGGATCACCATCGTTGTCGAGGTCGACGGCCACACTTCCTGCCTCGAACCCTGCGAGGAAGTAGAGGAGGTCGTTGATGTCAACGCCGCCGTCGGTCGTGCCACCCGGGAACACGCCGTCGTTGTCAAGATCGGCGGGGCAGCCCGGAGTGCAGTCGTTGAGCGGCGAGGCGGAGTTGCGTGGAGCGGGCGTTGCGCGATAGAAATCCACGTCGTTGTTGTTGGTGTCCTGGCAGCCGCCCTTATGGCGGAAGCCCGCGACGGTGTTGCCGAGCGACCTCATAGCGCCGTGGCCCTCGAACGAGGCGAGGGGGTTCACACCGTCCGAGCCGAACCCAACGTGATCCATGATCGCCGCATCCGTGAAGGATGTGAGAAGGGCACCGGTGTTGGAGAGGAACATCATGCCGTCAGACGAGCTCATGGTCATCGCGCCCGTTGCATCGGGCGTGGGCAGAGCCGTGGTGCCGCCAGCGCCCTGCGCCTGCTGCACCAAGAAGTACTGCCCGGGCTGGATCACGCCGGACGTGATCTGGTGGAAGTTGGCGGCGACGGCTGAGAAACTCGCGGCCGTGCCGTTGGCGCTCAGGCGCTGGAGCGACCAGCCGGAGATATCGACGGGCGTGGAACCACGATTGAACAGTTCGACGAAGTCATGGGTGTAGGTCGCGCCGGTGTTGCCACCACCGCCGTACACCTGGCTGATGACGACGGAGGACGTCGCGTCGGTGCAAGCGCCGATGTTGGTGATGCTCGCAGACCCACTGGCGGTGCGGCTCTGCGCGTCGCTGAAGTTGATGGGGAAGACGAGGTTCGCGCTCGAGCCCGAGGGCACGGTGTACATCGCGCCATAGAACCCGTCGTTGGCGACCGGGTCGCCGTTGGTGCCGTTGTCAACCAGCGTCAGTGTCCCGGCGCCAATCGAGGACAGATCGGCGGTCACGACGATGCCCGTGGAGGCGGGGCCCTGGGCCGGGGTCACGGCGACCACAAGGAGTTGGGGGTAGGTCTCGCAGACAGCCGCGGAACCCGTGAACGAAATGCTCGGGTTGCAGTCAACCACGGTGAACACGACCGACGCGTTGCCGGTGCGGGCCTGCGCGTCCGTGATCGTGACCGGAACGGTTTGGTTCCCGAAGAAGAAGGCGTTGGCTGCGGCCTGAGTCGTGAAGATCGAGTCGCCCGCGACCGCGTCGGGAGCGACGCCGTTGTCGAGGAACGCGACGCCGGGACCGCCGCCGATGGAGGTCGTGTCACCGGTGACGGTGATGCCCGTGCTCGTGGGGCTCGCGCCCGGGGTGACGGTGACGGTCATGACCACGTTGGCAGCGAGACAGGCGGTGCTGGGGGTCGCAGCGCCGACGCCAGAGGGAGGCGTGCTGGAAGAGCAGGTGTTCGTCGGAGAAGCGGAGTTGCGCGGAGTCGGAGTGCCCGTGAAGAAGTCGGTCGAGTTGTTGTTCGAGTCGGTGCAGCCCGCGCTCTGACGGATAGCCGCCGTCGAGTTGCTGAGGACGGCCGTGGCGCCCGCACCCTCGAAGCAGTTCGCGCTGCCAAACCCGACAAAGTCCACAAGCCCAGTCGGGCACGTGCCGGTGAGCGCCGTTGCGACGTTCACAAGCGCGACCTTGCCGTTCGTGCCGGACATGTTGGAGGTGCCAGTCGCGTCGGCCGTGGGAAGAGCGACGCCATTCACGCCGCCAGCCTGTTGAATGAGGTAGTAGCCACCTGCAGGAATGATGCCCGAAAGCGTGGTCACGCCCCAAGTCGAGCCAGACGTCGAAGCGTACTGCACCGACCATCCAGTGATGTCGACGGGTGCGGCTCCCTTGTTGAAAAGTTCGATGAAGTCATTAGTGAACGGCGCACCGGTGTTCCCGCCGCCGCCGTACACCTGGCTGATGACGACCTGAGCATTGGCGCTCCCGGCCGTGATCGCGAGGGCGGCCGAGGCCGCGAGACACAAGTTCTTCAAGGACATTCGCATGGATCCACCTCTCGTAAAGTTGTCCCTACTCAAAGGACGGTTCTGCTCGGGCTCGCTGTCGGCCCCACACTCACTGCCACCTTGTCACGGCTGGACCACCACCCGTGATGCATGTCATCTCTCTTCCACCAACGTGCACACGCTTGTCACCGGAGCCGGGGTAAACAGATGCGACCGATAACCAATCGGACGGCCCGGCGGCTCCGACTTGATGGTACGGGAATCCTCTTAATACTTCCATCGAAAACGCGCCGTTTTGGCGCGATTTGGCGCGCGAAAGCACCCTCTTCGCGCGACCTTCACAGGCCGGAGAGGGTGACAACGGGTCCAGACGACCCATAAGAACCTGAAAAGGGAAAACCCGGGGTTTCGCCCGGGCTTCCCAGTGACGTCAGAAATCAGCAGCCGGCTTCGAAGTGGAAGAGGAAGAAGAGGAGGTCGTTGATGTCCGTGCCGCCATCGGGCTGCTGGGGATCAACGCCATCGTTGTCGAGGTCCATGTTGCCCAATTCGAACTGAGCCAGGAAGTACAGGAGGTCGTTGATGTCCACGCCGCCATCGGGCGTGCCGGTCGCGCTGCCGTTGTCAAGGTCGGCGGGGCACGCGGGGGTGCAGGTGCCGCCGACGGGGTCGGCGCTATTGACCGGTGCGGCGACGAAGGTCTCGAAGTCGTTGAAGTTCTCGTTGGAGTCCTGGTTGCCGCCGGTCTTGCGGAAGAGGGCGCTTGCG
>Ga0075160_10000407_pt1 | contig 27625 bp, 21 predicted proteins | sample JI91814C2DNA_FD_70969 | JGI IMG/M metagenome (GOLD analysis project Ga0075160, IMG submission 70969) | Wastewater effluent complex algal communities from Wisconsin, to seasonally profile nutrient transformation and Carbon sequestration -... | ecosystem: Engineered > WWTP > Effluent > Algae... | reverse complement strand
TCCGCCCACCGTGTGCACCGTCGCCCAGGGAGTATTCGTACCGCTGGAGGAATTCGGGCGGCGCGGCGTCCAGCCATCCCTCGCCATGCGTGCCCTCACCGAGGCGAACCTGCTGGTGAAGCCCAACCGCAACGGCCCGCCGACGCTCTCGCGCGAATTCAACGGCAACCCCACCGTCGGCATCGTGCTCGACCCACGCTGCGTGAGCGGACTCGATCTGGCGGGCTTTGCCGCGCCACCGGCGGAGGGAAGCTGAGATGCTGGTACGCCGCTACGAGATGCCGTGGCGCCGGGCCTACGAGGTCTATGCCGGCATCGCCTGGTGGCTGGCGCTGGTCTATTTTGTCGGCGTCGGCGTGAGCGGCGCCCTCCCCCGGCAATTGGCCCTGCCGCTGGCGCTCGTCTGCTTCGCCATGGGCGTGCTGCGGGTGACCCAGGCGCTACACATGCTGGTCTTGCGGGCGTCGCTGCGCGGGCGCGGCATCGAGGTCATCGGCACCGGTGACCTGGCTCGATGGTGCCAGGATCCGGCCGCGGTCTTCCTGGGGTTCGGTTTCGAATGGCAGCCCGTGCATTCGCAGCGGCTCTATGAGCTCGCCAAGATCGACTACCGCGAGTACGCGGTGTCGCCACACCTGCTCCGGCTCTTGGGCTACGACAGCAATCCCCAGCCGGACGCCGAGATCGGCCTGCCCTACATCCACGGCGTCGAACCGGAGGAAGGCCCATTGCATCGGCCGCTGCAGAACTTCGAGGGCGGCACGCTGCTGGTCGGGACCACCCAGTCCGGCAAGGGCGTGGCACTGGCCAACCTGATCACCCAGGCGATCCGGCGCGGCGACGTCGTGATCGTCATCGACCCGAAGAACAGCCGCCGGCTCAAACGGGTCGTCGAGCGAGCCTGCGAGGACTACCGCGAGCCGGACACCTTCATGGAATTCCACCCGGCCTTCCCGGAACGAGGGGTACGACTGGACTTCACCTTCAACTGGCAGAAACCCACCGAGATTGCCTCGCGTATCCAGTCCATCATGCCGCCAGACACCGCCGGCGCCTTCTCGGCCTTCGGCTGGGATGCGGTCAACGTCGTGGTGCAGGGCCTGGTCGAAATCGAGGAGCGGCCGAACCTGGTGAAACTCACCAAGTACATCGAGGGCGGCATCGAGCCAGTCCTGGAGAGCTCGCTGCGCCGCTACTACGACCAGACCCTCGGCGCGGGCTGGCGTGAACTGCCCGAAATGAAGAAGCTGCTCAACGACGCCCACCGCGGCAACCTGAAGCGACCATCGGAGGCGGCCAGCGCCGACCTCATGGCCTTCGTCGCCTACTACGAACACCACATCGCCCAGAACCAGCGCAACAAGGTGATTGATGCCCAGGTGCGCACCTTCCGCCACAATCGCGAGCACTACCAGAAGATCACCGCCAACCTGCTGCCCATCCTGTCGATGCTGACCTCGGGCGATCTGGGGCGCAGCCTCTCGCCCGATCCCTTCGACGCCGACGACAGGCGGCCCATCATGAACTTCGAGAAGATCGAGCGCGCCGGCCATGTGCTCTACATGTGCCTCGACTCGCTGCCCGATCCGTCCGTCGCCTCGGCCATCGGCGCCCTCGCCCTGGCCGATCAGGCAGCGCGCGCCGGCATGCGCTACAACCTGGGCGGTTATCGGCGCATCGCGCTCTTCGTCGACGAGGTCTCGAACGTCATCAATCAGCCGCTGATCGAAATCCTCAACAAGGGCGCCGAGGGCGGCATCTTCACCACCTGCGCCATGCAAACCCTGGCGGACCTAGCCAGGCGGCTAGGCAGCGAGGATGCTGCGCGCATGGCGCTGGGCAATCTCAACAACCTGATCGCGCTGCGCACCAAGGACCGGCCGACTCAGGACTTCGTGGTCGAGACCTTCGGCAAGACGGCGATCCATACGGTGCGGGTCGGCCTGAGCCACGGATCGGATGCCCATCTGGGCGATTTCTCGTCGAGCTATTCCACCCAACTCACCGAGAGCTTCGAGGAGATGGTGCCGGCGGATGTGCTGGGCAAGTTGCCCAACCTCCAGTACTTCGCCTCGGTGTCGGGCGGCCGGATCATCAAGGGACGGTTTCCGATCCTCGATCCCGATGCGGGTTCGCGCCGCGCCCCGGGAAAAGCGACCGCATGATCCGCGCCGTCGCCGTGTTGTCGTTGCTCGTCCTGCTGGTCCTGGTGCTGTACGTGCCATCGGCCCATCCCCCGGAGCGCTTCCTCTCCCAGCTACGCGCCGAACATGAGGCGGCCACCGCCTACTGGGGCGCCGAGCCCGCCACCCGCATGCTGGATCGGGCGATGCGCATGCAAGATTCGACGGCCCAGGTCACGCCGATTCCTGCTGCTAAGGATGCGCCTTCGACAGCGGGCGTGAACGCCGCGGTGTCCCAGGAGATGTCCTCGGTCAATCAGCGCCTCTTCAACAACGCCTACTTCCGCGCCGTCGACGCGCTGCTCCTGCTCGCCAGCTATCGACTCTCCACCCTGCTCGAATGGCTACCCTGGCTGGCGGTATTCGTCTTGGCTGAAGTCGTCGACGGCGGATTGGCGCGGCTCATCAAGGCGAAGGAGTTCCTGCAGCACGATCCCGAGATGTTCGCGCTTTACGCCAGTCTGGGGATCGTGACCCTCTGCGCGACGGTCATCGGCTCCGTGCTGCCGGTATCGCTGCATCCGCTGCTACTGCCGTGTGTGCCACTGGTGGTCGGGGTACTGGCCGGGCGGGCGTTGGGATGTTTTCATCGGCGGGGATAAAGTGCGCCAATACCCCACAATGAGATTGGTACTGTACGTTCGATTCTCGTCACCAATTCTTGTCTGGAATACGCACACGGAACCGAACCCGCGTCCGTTTGCCGACTTTAAATGGTAACGCATTGGCCTTGAGGGCGTGGATTCGACGACTTGTCCACTTCGATTGCTTGCTCAGCCACAAGCAGTAGCGCATGATGTCATCATTTTGATGATCTTATGCGCATACCAATGAGCAATCGAGCTTCTGTTTTCGGTCTTACAGCCATCAGATGTGGATGAGGACTGCGTGATCATGCATCCCCAGCGCGTCGAGAGTCTGAGCCACGCCCAGCGGGAGCGACTGGCTTACATCGACTTTCGCCTGTACTTCATGGGCGAAATCGGTCGCCCAGACGTGGCGAACCGCTTTGCGGTGGCCCCTGCCGGTGCAACGCGCGATTTGGCGCTATACCGGGAAATCGCGCCGCAGAACATCGAGTTCGACGGCAGCAACAAGATCTACCGCATCCGTAAGGCCTTCCGCCCGATCTTCGAGCACGCGACGCAGCGTGTCTTGTCAGCGCTTGCTCTTGGGTTCGGTGATGGAGTGAACGTCGACTCGCACCAACTGTTGCCGTGCGAATCGCCCACCGCCCTGAGCAACCCCAAGATGGATGTATTGGCTTCGATCTGCCGAGCCATCCACGCCAAACGGCCAGTCGCCATCCGCTACCACTCGATGAGCAGCGGCGAGTCCGAACGGGTCATCGTGCCGTTCGCGCTGGTGGACACCGGCCTGCGTTGGCACGTTCGGGCCTTTGATAGGAAGAGCGGCGAGTTTCGGGACTTCGTCGTCACGCGCATCGAAGCGCCGACCTTGCTCGATGAGGAGCCGCAGGCCAACGAGCGTCCGGACAACGACATTCAGTGGACGCGCATCGTCGAGTTGGACTTCGTACCGCATCCACGTCTGGCCCGGCCCGAGATCATCAAGATGGACTACGGGATGACCGACGGCTCGATCCGGATGCGCGTGCGCGCAGCGGTGGCGGGCTACATGCTGCTGCGCTGGAGCGTGGACTGCTCGCCCGACCACCGCCTCAAAGATGAACAGTACCGCCTATGGCTCAGCGATCCGCTGGCGCTGTACGGCATCGAGAACGCCAAGCTGGCTCCGGGCTATAAAGCCCCAAGCAGCGCCAAGAAACGATAGGAAAAAACAATAGGAATGGCCAAGACACTTGAAGCCCACGGCAAGCTGATCCGGGAAATCTTCGAAGGCAGCTATCCGCGCGGCAGATCGCTAGGTGGGTGATTACCGCATCACCCGGAATATCGGGCCAAGAAATACAGCTAGGTGCTAGAACTTCGTCACACCGGCATAGAAACTCATTTCGTTAACTTTCAAGGAGTCTTGTCTATGAGCAACATCCCCTTCGATCCGTCGAAATTCACGGCACCGAAAGCCAAGCCGCTACCGATAATTCTCCTGCTCGATGTCAGCGGCAGCATGAGCGGAGAAAAAATCCGCAATTTGAATGATGCTGTTCGCGATATGTTGAACACATTCAGCGACACCGAGAATAGTGAAACTGAAATTCATGTTGCAATCATCACTTTCGGTGCGCAGGTGAAGCTACACCAGCCGCTTGCTAGTGCCAGCGCCATCCAGTGGCAAGAGCTTTCAGCCAGTGGATCGACGCCGCTTGGTGTCGCGCTTGAGATGGCGAAGGCGATGATTGAGGATAAGGATGTCGTGCCATCACGCGCCTATCGTCCGACAGTGGTCTTGGTCTCCGATGGACAGCCGGACTCCGGTTGGGAAAAACCTTTGAACAAGTTCATCAGCGATGGACGTTCCGGAAAATGCGACCGTATAGCGATGGCCATTGGTGCTGATGCAGACGAGGCAGTACTCGGGAAATTCTTTGAAGGCACAACGCACCCTCTTCTCTATGCCGAAAACGCAAAACAACTCCGAGACTGCTTCAAATACATCACCATGTCGGTGACCATCCGCACAAAGTCACAGACGCCGAATATTGTGCCTGAAGCGAGCGCCATTGATATCCAGCCCGCCACAATCGAAGCACGCCAGGACAAACTGAAATCTGTGACACAGAGTTCTTCGGCAGAAGATGGGGGGTATTGGTAATGGCACAGGCAATTGGAGACCCGGAAGAACTCGAGCGATTCGCGTATTCGTTGCAACAGTTTATTGATTCACTCAACGATGCTGTAGGCAACCTTAACGGTGCCTTCGCTTCGCTCGGAGACACGTGGCAAGACGAAAAGCGGGCGCGATTTGAGGAGGATTACAACGCGCTCGTCCAGCAGTTGCAACAGTTCAACGACAACGCATCTGACCAGGTTCCATATCTGGCCGCGCTCGCGTCGCGGCTGCGGGATTATTTGCAAAGCTAAGGGCACTGAAATCGCAATGGCACAAGTTTCAATTGGACAAGTGGAGAATCTGGAAGACCTGGTGCGCGGGCTACAGTCAGTGCGCGAGGCTCTAGATACCGCCTGCCGCGAACAAATTGCTGTTGCGGAGCAGAAATGCGCAGAGGCTCGCGAAGAAGCACAAAACAGCGCAAGTATGTTGGAAAACGCCGTCCAGCAAGAGCAAGCGGCAAAGCAAGATGTTGACGGTGCTCAGCAGGCACTAGATAGCAGTCAAAGCTCCCTCGCTTCCGACCAGTCTTCGCTATCGTCTTGCCTTGCTCAACCGAATGATGAAGATGGGAGAAGCCCGGACTGCTCCGGCGAGTTCTCTGCTGTTGCCGAAGCAGAAGCCGCTGTTGAGCAGGCTCAAAGTATGCTGGAGCAAGCAAAAGCAGAACTCGAGCTAGCCTCCGAAAATCGCCAGGCGATGGAGCAGCGCGCAGATCTCGCGAAGCAGGCACAAGCGATTGCGGAACAAACTCTGGAGCAGGCTCAACAAGAATGCAATACGCGGCTGGCTACTGTCGATCAGGCTATTGGTGTCGGCACTGCGCGCTTGAATGCTGCGCAACAGGCACTCGATGCATATCTTGCGACAAATCCGCCTGCTGCGGAATTCCATGCTTGGTTGAAATGGAACCCCGCCAAAGATGGCCGCCCTGTCACCCCAGATACGTTGCGAGACCGCATGAACCTATCGTCGGAGCAGAGACGATTGTTTCATCAATATCTTTACGACCGCAATCCAGCGTATCGCGCGCAGGTCGAAAAGTATCGGAACCAATGGGCAACGGCCAGGGGTGATGCAGAGCGCAATATCGTCGCACGTAGGGTGCGGATACACCTGAGTGGTGAGTTTGGGGAGCAAATGGCTCGGCACGCACTTGCGCCACTTGGTGGACGGATCGAGACACAGGGCCGAACTTTTGTTGGCGACAACGGACGGTACACAAAAACCGATTTACTAGTGACCGGATTACGAGTTCCAGTCATTTTGGGGCGCGGCGACGGCATGGGGGCTCCTGTGGGAGGCTCTATGGCATTCGAGGTGAAATGCGGCAAGGCGGAATACCTTTACTCGCAGAAAGATCACATGATCTTCCAGGCCGAAGGGCACAAGCAGGCAGACGCGCAATGCACTCTCTGCTCGCGAGACATCCACGACTTGCAAGCAGAAAAACAGAAAGAACTGCGCGATGCTCTGCGCGAAGCTGGCTCACCAATGGTGGGAATGTTGCCAAGGAAAAATGAAATAGATAAGTCCTGTCTTGATTTCATCCGCCAAAACGAGGAGGAGCAGCCATGAGAATACGTTTCGCAATTGTTAGCTCAGACCTTCTCGCACAAGTCCGGGCTGAAGTTGACGTTCTTCTACGTGCAGTCAATGCCGGAGATATGGATAGAGTGGATGCGGCCACGGCACACCTCTTGGAACTGACAGTTAATTGCAGATCGATTGACTTGTCCGAGGATGAGTGGCGCACGTTTCTAAACGAAATCAGGGCCAAGAATCCTGAGTTCGAATCCAACTATCTGTTGCCAGGCGATATTTGCGTCTCCCTATTTCCAACAATCGCAGCTGGCGACTATGTTCTCGAACTTCCAATTGATGGAGACATGGAAGAGGAGGAAGTTGATGTTTGATGAGGTTTTTGGAATGGCTGCGCTGTGTACCGGAAACTTCCGCGAAGGAGTGCGTGATACGTTCGGCGCATCCATTGTTGCCGACGTACTTGACCCGATTCTCAAGGAAATCGATTCACTCCGTATTTTCAATGCTGCTTTCCAGCAGCAATCGCTCAGCATTGATCGAACCTTGGCTGATGCGCGCACGCTCCAGTTCAAAGACAGTAGGGGGACGCAATGAATGGAAGTGCAAAAGCTTTTCAGGATGTGATTGCCAAATTACACAAGGCAATCGCGGACTATCACGAAGGTCTTGTGCGCATCGATCGAGAATTCAATACGACCAAAAAGGCGTTAAACGCGGATCAGGAGCGTAACCGGGAAATCAGGAAGTCGAATTGGCAGTCAGGCTTTACCAAAGAATGGGAAAAAAACGCAACTGAAATAGCGTACGCAAGTTCGCAGCTTAGACAGCATCAACCCGCTTTCGTAGATTTTGGCGTAGACAAGCCATTGATGGCATCGGAAATTCCAGCCGGTCTTGTACTTGGCTCGCAGCAGTTCTCTTTCGAGCAGCTCTCTTGTCATGTTCCAAAGGTCATCCCATTCCCCTTCACCAGCGCTCTTGTTTTGCCGCAAGGCAATGCAGAGCAAAAGCGACTCGCTCATTGCCTCTTGTTGCGGTTGCTGTCGGCTTTGCCACCAGGACAGGTAGAGCTGACGCTGATTGATCCATTGCAACAGGGGCAATCGGTCGAGCCGTTCCTGCCACTGCTGAAGGTAGAGCAATTGGTGCCGCAAGGCCATGTTCTCACTCGCTCGGACGAAATCGAGGCCGCGCTCGGCAAACTGACGGACGAAATTGAGGAGATGATCCAGCAGCGGTTCAATGACAAGGCATCCAACTGGTCGGAATACAACGCGATCAACCCCGACGCCCCGTCGCCTTACAAGGCAGTGCTGCTTTTTGATGTGCCGGAGCAGATATCGGACAAATCTCTCTGGTTCCTTGGACGCATTTGCGAGAACGGCCCACGCTGCGGTGTGCTGCCCATCATTGCAATTGATGGCCAGCGCATGGAAGACAGGCGATATGAAAAGTTCAGCGCCACGCAGGAAGCCTCCTCCATGCGGCTTGATCATCTGTTGCAGAGCGTCGGGGCTGGGGATCTGTCATTCACATACCAGCCGGAGCTATGGCCACGTCAGGATGTGCTGGACAGCTTTATGGCAAGGCTTGCTGAAAATTGCGCAGCAAAGACGCGCTTCAAGAAAACGATTCCTGATCTCTGGACGAACTTCGTCAAGGGAGAGACGACTCTTGGCGGTTTTCATATTCCCATCGGATGGACTCCCGCTGGCGACTTCGCGACCCTGAGATTGGGCGCGACGGACTCCGAGCATCACGCACTGCTTGCGGGGAAGACGGGCTCCGGAAAATCCAATCTGCTCCATGTCTTGATTCACACGCTATGCGAGAAATACCCGCCCGAAGAGCTTGATCTTTATCTGCTGGATTACAAGGAATCGACGGAGTTCAATGTCTATGCAGCCCCGCCACTCCCACATGCCCGTCTTGTCGCTACGGAAAGTGATCCTGAATATGGCGTCACGGTACTACGGCATCTTGTGGGTGAACTGGAAAAGCGCGCACGCATATTCAAGTGCGAAAACGCCCGAGATTTCGCCGAATACCGCAAATCAAGCGGGGTGCGGTTGCCCCGCGTTCTGTTGGTCATAGATGAGTTCCAGGTTCTGTTTTCAGAAGGCCGCCAGGTGGCAGAAGCCGCTGAGCAACTGCTCTCGCAGCTCTTGAAACAGGGGCGCTCGTTCGGCATTCACATCCTTCTGGCTACTCAGACTCTGAAAGGCATCAACGCGCAGTCCATCGGAAGCATCATCACCCAGTTGGGATGCCGAATTGCCCTGGCCTGTGGGCAGGAAGATTCCGCGCTGATCCTCGGAGGCGGGAACTGGGCAGCCGCTGAACTGCGCAGCCCACCTGAAGGCATCATCAACAATGCTAACGGCGCCAAATCCGGCAATGTGAAGTTTCTAATTCCATTGGCGGAAAATGTACTTTGCAACGACCACATTGCAAAGTTGTCGGAGTTCGCGGCGCAACATGGCGCGCTATCTAAGACAAAGGTTTTCAGTGGAGTCCATCTCCCGGAAATGCCATTATCTTCTGAATATCAGGCGGCTTGCGCGCAAGAAGAAACTCTTCTTTTGGGCGAAAGGCTCACATTCGATGCGGACGCATTGTCTGTCCCGCTTACTCGTCGATCTGCGTTTAATGTTCTACTCAGCGGCTACAACGATCAAATTCACGACGGACTCCTGTCCGCTATGCTTTCCAGTCTGACTTTCGCCGACGGCTTTGATGAAGTCGTGTATTTCAACGCGCGAGGGGTCGCTCCCGGTGGAGGATTCTCCGCCGCAGCGCAAGTGCTCGGTGCGCGCTTCAAAATGTTCGACGATATTTCCGCGCTACCATTACAAGCGATATCAGATGATATTGGGACCCGCCGCATCGCGTTAATCGTCGACGGCCTCGATTCCGAGAAATTACTACATCCAGCCCCTGCGTTTAAATCCCCCAAGCCTGGCGACCCACCAACCCCGGCTGACCTGTTAAAGCGTCTCGCAGAAGAAGGCCCAAGGAAAGGGACGTTTGTATTTGCCTTTGTCGACCGATGGCAGCGCTGTGCCAGCGCATGTAAAGATCTTTTCTCCTTTTTCGAATTGCGCGTGGCGTATTGCATGAACGAAGACGATGCCGGTTCACTTGTAAGTGGTGGCATTGGCAAGTTCAAAGGCATTGAAAAACCGAACCGAGCTGTATTCGTAAACAAAATGACGAATGACGTCGCATGGTTCCGCCCATATGTTCAGGAAAGCACTCGATGAAAAAATTTCTGCTCACATGGTATGGAATCACCGATTTTCGCGCATCTTTGGGATTCGAGAATACCGATGGCCCGATTGCAAGTGCCCTGGAGGGGGAGTCATATTCGGACGTCGTTATCCTGGGCTATACCCGGGTGGATAATGATTCCAACGAATTGATCGAAGCGCAGAAAACATTCGCGTTTGAATTGGCATCAATTCGAAAAACGGGACAGGAGAAGGATTGGAAGGCCACTGGTCAGTTTGTCTCTAAGTTTGCAAATACCACAGTCGCCCATGAGCATTTTGAGACTTGGCTGAAAAAGAAAGCCGCCGCCATGGGCTGCGGCGCGAGTATCAGTTTAACAAGCGAAAAGCTTCGTCAACTCAACGACACCGAAGGAATTTATGCTGGCGCGATGCGGGCGCTGGATGGGGTGGAGCGGAAGCCAGGTGAAAAGTTTGTCACGCTCTATCTCAGTCCGGGAACTCCGGTGATGGCCTTTGTATGGGCGCTCGCAGCGCTGAGCTACCCTGAACTCAAAAAAAGGCTCATGGCATCATCCATCATTGGCAAGGCACCTGAAGCCATAGCTTTGCCTGCCGAGTGGCTTGAACGTCACGGTGCAAAACAGGAGGCGATCCGAGACATTCCCAACGGATTTGATGTGACCTTCCATCTCTTCGGTGAGCAACGGATGCCAGCCTTGCTCAGTATCCGGCAATTTAAGTCGGCGCACCACATTTTCGTTAACTCAAAAGACTACCCTGCTACATGTATGCGAGCGTTCCTTGACTCCCGGGACCTGCACGAACTTTCCGTTGACCCTTGGGATGATCGAGCCGTCCACGAACGTATCACTGAGCTTGCCAAACAATTTCCAGATAAAACACGCATCGGAATCAATCTGACCGGCGGAACGAAATTAATGTTTGCAGGCGCGCTCTCTGCTGCGCGTGAACTTGGCGCCATTCCGTTTTACTTTGATAGCAGAAATCGTCACGTAACCTTTATTGATAGTCTTCGTCGCGAAAGAATCGGGCCAATTGATTCTGTTGAAACTTTTCTACGTCTTAATAGCGATGGATTAGAAATTTCTATCGATGGAGCGAAGAATGAGATATCGCCGGATCGTCAACTCCTGACAAAGACTCTCTGGATGCATCGTGACAAGATGCGTAAGTTCTATAAAGAACTGACAGATTACAACAATGCGTTCAAACCATTCGAAGTGAGCCATGATGGCTTTTATTTCAAGCTGGACAATGGTGAGACAGCAGCAATTCAAGGCTACGGACTGGATCTAGCCTTTGACAACTGGCCGGATTTCGCCAAATACCTATCCGGCGGCTGGTTTGAGGAATTTGTCTATTTGCAATGCAAACCCTACGAAGACACTGGTGTCATCCAGGACTTGCGCATAAATGTCAAGCTGAACCTGAAGCAAGAAAACGCCTGGAGTCATTCGACTTGGGGTGTGGAATACAACGAACTGGATATCACATTCACCGACGGTTACTCGCTTTACATCGTGGAATGCAAGGCAGGCAATGTAACGCAGGAGCAGGTTATGAAACTGCAAAACCTTGTGCGCTTCTACGGAGGAATTGAAGGTCGTGGCATTGTCGCCTGTTGTTTTCCACCAAATACGGAGTCGGCCAAGAAAAAGATCAAGGATGCGAGGCTGATGCTCTGGAGCGGAGCATCACTTTCTGAGCAGATCAAGGCAATGATGAACAGCATCACCGCGCGAGCCGAAACGATAGAGGCAATTACGTGACACTCCATCTGGTTTGCGACATTTCCGGCAGCATGAGCGACGGCGGCAAGCCCTTCATCATGAGGACACTGGTTACAACCGTTGCTCAATGGGTGTTGTATGGCTATGGGCGCGCAGAGATCACTTTGTGGGCCTGGGGCTCTGAGGCGCGTTGTATACCTGACTGGAGGACAAGATGCGAATTTCCGGTGGAGCTACTTTCATGTGCAGGAACTGCAAATAGTGCGTCACTGATTCAATCGCTTGGTAACAAGCCCGACGGCAAGGTTCTGCTTTTCACTGACGGGTTTTGGTCTCGGGATGATGCGAGGACCGTGAAGCGGTGGAAGGACGGTTTGCCCTCAAACACGCTGCGAATCATAAAGATCGGCACAGATGCGAATCCGCAACTCAAAGGGACGGATTTGTTCTCATCGGAAGAGCTATTTTCTGCGCTCGATGGCTGGATGGAAGGCAGCACGACGTGACTCTTTGGAAAAGTTTCGGTGCAAGTGTCCGCGGCCCGGCGCATATAGCTACAGGTACGCCAAACCAGGATGCGTGGGCGTCGTTTCACCATGCCTGGGTGGATGGCATTGTGGTTTCTGATGGAGTTGGCTCAAAGCCATTCTCCAATTTTGGAAGTGATGCTGCGTGTCTCGCGGTAGGTTGTGCAGCACTAGCATGTCGCATCAAGGCGGATATATCTCATGCCGAAATAAACCGCGATTTCCTATTTGAACGGATCAAAAATAATTGGCTTTCCATTATTAGCGCACTTGAGCCGCGAGATTGTTCTGCCACTTGTCTGTTCGCGTTCCGAATCGGGGACGGTTTAATCCACTTGGGGATGCTTGGTGACGGGCTCGCCGCAACGCTCAGATCTGATGGCTCTGTCGTATCGCTCTCGGAAGACAAGGCTCACGGTTTCTCAAACATCACCGCTGCGCTATCCCCGAATGTATCGCCGAAAGAATGGCGGTATTTTTCGTTGCCGGAGGAAGAGTGTCTTGCAGTCCTGCTGTGCACCGATGGCGTGGCTGACGATTTGGATAATGTTGAGGGGTTCGTATCGAGCTTTATCGAGGCGCATTGTTCCATTGCTGAAATAAGTGCTAACCGCCGCACCCGAGAGATGCTCGAAAAATGGCCAACACCCAAGCACAGTGACGACAAGACCATTGCCTGTCTTTGTCGTGAGGAGGTTCCGGATGCATGAATCCATTGAGCACCAAGCTCCGAGACTTCTTGTGGATGAGTATGGCAATTTCCATCAGATTGCCGATGAACTTGCCAGGGGCGGTCAGGGTGTAGTCTTTCGCACCAAAGATACAGATTTGGCGATCAAACAACCGCTTGATGCATCTGGCCGGCCGGACACAAATGCCAACCTGCGCGAACGCTTTCAGAACATCCGCTTGTTGCCCATACCTGCCCGTGTTCCGGTGTCCCTGCCGCTCGCCATCTTGCGTGACGAACCTGGCTATGTGATGCGCCTGTTGAGCGACATGAAGTCATTCGGCATGTTTGACTTGAATGGCAAAGCGAAAAAGGAACTGGAAGACCGGAACGCAATGCTCCCCCAATGGCTGACAGGCATTCCAGACGAGGAGATGGCGTTGCGGCTCCTGCATTACGCCAACACAGGCTCAACTCGACGCCGCTTATTCGCGCTTGCCAAGTGCGCGGCCATCCTCGCTCGCCTTCACGGCGTTGGGCTGGTCTATGGCGACATCTCGACCAACAATGCGTTCGTCAGTGAGGGATCTGCCCGCGATGTCTGGCTGATTGATGCGGACAACATGCGACTTGAACTGCCGTGCGGCGGCACTTCTGTTTATACGCCGGGTTACGGCGCGCCAGAGGTGATGCAGGGACGCGACCAGTCCCGACCGCGAACCGATTGCTGGGCATTCGCGGTGATGGCCTTCAAGCTGCTGGCGTTGTGTCACCCCTTTGTTGGAAAGAAAGTGCTGCAAGCCGAAGACGACGGTGGCGGCTGGGATGCCGAGCCTGTCGCTTCAGTTGAGAACGGAGCGCCCGCCAGCATTGAAGAGCAGGCATACGCAGGTCATTTGCCTTTCGTGGACGACGAAGATGACGATTCCAATGAAGGCGTTGGTGGTTTGCCACGCGCACTGGTTACAACACCGGGACTGCGCCGCCTTTTTCAAGAAACCTTCGGCGCAGGCCGAGAACACCCGCACTGCCGCCCTGCGATGGCGTTTTGGCCGCTGGAGCTCACCAAGGCAGCCGACCACGCGTTGGACTGCCCCGAATGTGCGATGAGCTATTTCGCTGACGGTCACGGAAGCTGCCCTTATTGCGGCGGCGAGCGCCCCGCCTTCATTCGTGTCCAAACACCACGTTGGGAAATTGTGATTCCCGCCAACACCACAGAATTTGCCCTGCCGCACCGTCTGTTTTACCCATTTTCATTCGAGTATCACGACGACATGGAATACGAATCCGTGCTGAACTTCGCGGCCAAAACCGCAGTTCCCGCGCGGGGCGCGAATGCCTTTCCTGAAAGCCTGACTTTCAAGTTCGTAGAGGGCGGCAAATGAAGTTTCAAGACATTCCCGCCCGCATCCTGAGCATCCGTGTCAAGCCGACTACCAACATCACGGCTTTGCAAGAGCAACCCGTGTTCTCGGTGGATACCAGACCAACCCGCGCGGATGAATTTGAAATCCGCTTAAAAGATACGGTTGTCTTCGTCCGACCCGTCGTGGCGGCAGACATCCGCCGCCTCAATGCCGAACTCGCCAGCGGACGCGCCCTGCTGGCGCAACTAGCCAGCTCCGCTGCCGATGGCAGCGTCGAACTGCAAATCGCTTTTTTCACGGGCGACTGTCTGGAAATGGGCGATATCGAAATCGGCGTGGACGAATATGTGGAAAACGGACTGGCGCAGATGGGGCATGCCTTCAAGGGTGAGCGTCTTTACGAGAGGCTCGGCCAACTCTGCTGCTTCCGCCAAGACGAAGCCGTATTTTACTTTCTGACCGCTGGCCCCGCCATTGATGAAGAACTGAAACCAGACGCCGAGGATGCGCCACGCGAAGCAATGGCAGAGCCAACCCGCAAAAACTCCTTCGGCATCACTGGCGACGGTATCCGCTTCGTTGCTACTGAAAAAGCGGTGCCGGGCGGCAGTTCCATCTTCATCGCCGCCCGCCTGACTGGGCGAAGGAACGACCCCGACCGCGCCCTGCGCCTGGCCAAAGGCAGGCTGCGTTTTGTGGATTGGACGCAGGCGGGACAAGTGCAAATTCTTGCAAAAGCGCAAATGACTGCACTCACCCAGGACGACGGAAGTTACCTGAAAAAGTGGGACGAGTTCGGCGACATGGAAGGCGAACTGCTACTCAAGCAGGCTCGCGCAGTCGGTGCGTTGCAATTCACGGACATGACGCAGAGGCGCGACGGGACTGTTACGGTCCGGATTGTCGAAGCCTCTGACTCAGCCATGACCGCATTGGCTGAAGGTAAGGTGCAGGAGGTCCAGATTGTGGACGAATTGCCTGACTATTTGCTGGACGAAACCCTGAGTTTCAAAGAATTTGAGAGAGGAATCAAAAATGCGGCGGAGGCAGACGAGAAACTTGGCGAAAGACGCGAGAAGAACGAGACAAAGACCTATTTCGAAGTCACCACATTTGACAAGGAAGCCCGCTCGATCACGCTGAAAACTGAGAATCTGCCCACGCCATCCGGCACGCTAATTCTCTCGCTCAAGGGTGATGTTACCCAAATTGAGCGACGCATGAATGCACGCCAAGCGATCCTGGAAGGTCGCAGCGCCAACCCTCAGCTTGGTTTGTTGATTGAAGAGCAAGGGCAAATCGCGCGAATCCGCGAGCCGCAGAAAGTCCCACCGCTTACGGCATTTGTCCGCAGGAAAGTCTTCCGCAATGACCCAACGGTAATGCAGGTAAAGGCCATTGAGGTGGCGTTGAACACGCCGGACATCGCGCTCATCCAAGGCCCGCCCGGCACCGGCAAGACCACTGTCATCGCTGCGATTCTAGAGCGCTTAAACGAGATGGCGGACAAGCGCGGTGCGCGTGTCAAAGGCCAAATTCTGTTGACAGGGTTTCAGCACGACGCAGTCGAGAACATGATCGAGCGGCTCTCGCTCAACAGCATCCCCGTGCCTAAATTCGGCAAGCGGTCTGGCGCGGCGGAAGATGATTACAGTGCCTTCGAGCGCAATCTTGAAGGCTGGTGCGCCAAATTAGCAACCGAACTGCGCAAGCGAAACCCGCAGATTGCAGAAGTGGAGCAGGAAAGGGAAATCAAAAACCTGTTCCTGCAATATGTCCAGGCACCAACTCGCCCATTGGCCGCTAGCCTTGTCAGGAAAATCGCCGCGCTTGGCGTTGCGATGCTTGGCGAAGACGGTGCGCGGCGCGCGGAGAATCTGGCGAAGAACATCACGCGCGAAGAAAAGCTCAACGACGATTCAAGTCAATGGCTTGATGCCGCACGCCGTCTGCGCGTCCGGCCCAAAAGTTTCAGCGACGACGGGCCGGAAAGGTCGGTGGACGCGCTGGACGACCTGCTCGATGTTCTTGAAGAAAACGAGCGCAAGCTGCTGGACAAAGCCAGTCTTTGGCGCAGCGAAGATGGCCCACCGTCGTTCCTGGAGGATTTGGAGGCGCTGAAAAAAAAACTTCTTGTCCGGTTTACCAGCCCGCCGGTCTTTCGCGTGGAAAAGCAAAACGACGAGGTGATTGCGCTGGCGGAATTTGCCATCCAGCGCATCAAGACCGTAGGGCACTCAGCTAAGGATAAAAAATCTGCTGCGCTGGCCGAGTTTTTGGCCGAACTGGAAAGCAATCCCTATGGAATGATGGATGCAGTGTCTGATTACAGCTTTGCCTTTGCCGCCACTTGCCAGCAAAGTGTGAATCGGGGGATGCAAATCCAGAAGGGCATCACTGGGCGTGATGTCAATGAGAACCTGAAAGGGATGGAATACGAATATGTGATCGTGGACGAGGCAGCTCGCGTATCGCCCCGTGACTTGATGGTGGCTATGGCGCAAGGCAAGCGCATCATCCTCGTCGGCGATCACCGGCAGTTGCCACACATCATTGACGATGAAGTGGCTCGGCAAATGGAGGCGGGTGAGCTAGGGCAAGATGAGTCCGACTGGCTCAAAAAATCCATGTTCCAGTATTTGTTCTCCGAGCGTCTAAAAACACTGGACAAGAATTTCCCAATCATCGACGGCACCACCGGCCGCGTTACGCCACGCTGCGTCACACTGGACAGGCAGTACCGTATGCACCCGCTTCTGGGTGACTTCATCAGTCGGAATTTCTACGAACGCTTCGATCCCTCGGAAAAGTTTGACTCCGGGCGACCTGCGAGCGATTTCCTTCACAATCTTCCAGGCGCGGATGGCAAGCCTGCCGTTTGGCTCGATGTACCAGCACAGAGAGGAAAACACCAAAAGGACGGAACCAGTTGGACGCGCCCTGTCGAGGCCACCGTCATCACCCGCCAGCTGCAGGCATGGATGAGTTCGGATGCGGGTAAAGATCTCTCTTTCGGTGTGATTTCGTTCTACAAGGCTCAGGCCAACCTCGTTAAGCAACAACTCGGCAACATCACGGACGACGACAAGAAATTGCGCGTCGGCACGGTGGACTCATTCCAGGGCATGGAGTTCGATGTCGTCTTCCTCTCAATGGTGCGAACCATGCCGCAAAACTGGAGGCCGGAGGACGATGACCGCGAGAAACAAGCCAGAGGACTGTTCGGCCATCTCTGCCTCTACAACCGCCTGAATGTCTCCATGAGCCGCCAAAAGAAATTGCTGGTAGTCGTCGGCGATGCTGGCTCGTTGCAAAACCAGCTCGCGGCGGACTTTGTGCCGGGGCTAGTGGATTTCCTTCACCTCTGTCGGAGTGAAGGAGTGGTGCTGCCATGCTGAAGCTGCTGGATTACGATAAACCAAATCCTTTTGGCGGCATCATCGGCAAGCCGCGCAAACTCGCATGGCCAGTGAACGCATATCGCGTGACCTTGCCGAAGGTTTCTGGCACCGACGATGGCTTGAACGCTTTCGAGCGCGTTATCCTGAAACTGCTGGATGCCGTCGGCGTGATGGACGCCGATGAGCTAGCGGCTGAAACCCGCATCCCGCTTGATTTGGTCAAGGGCATTATTCTGCGCTTGCAGGACAAAGCACTTATTGACGAATACAACGCCATTATCAAGCAGGGGCACGATGAGGGCGCAAACGAAGGAAACAATGCCCCGTTGTTCGTTACCGCGCTTTTGTTCCGCGAACTCGCCACCGGGAAAATCCTGCCCTTCCTGCATTGGCTGGACGACGCGAACCCCTTGCGGAAAAAGGAAGGCGAGGAAAAAGACTTTCGGACAATCCGCTGGGGTGATGCTCACAAAAGAAACACGCCCACACAACGCGATGTCATCAACGCATTGCGGGCCATGAAGAAACGCGTGGCGGCATTTGGTATGGAAGAGAAAATGCCAGCCGTCCATCAGATCACGATAACCGCTGAACCCGAGTTGTATCACCTCGACTGTCCCATCGCCATTCAGAAAAGCGATAGCGAGTTCCGCATTGCCGACCCGTTTGGCAACGGATTTTCGCTGATCCTTGAAAAATCCTTCGAGCAGCTACTGGAACGGGATGACAACTTGGCTGGATGGCTGCTCGCGTGGAAACAGCGACTGAGTACATCCCGTCCAGAAAAACACGACGCCAGGCCGAAGGAGCCGTTCGAGACGGATGTCAATTGGCAACGCTACCCGAAGCTCATTGCAAGTTTGCGACCTGCCAGAAATGCAGAATTCCGAACCTTCGCCAAAATCCACGCCTCCATAGAATGGGCGCTGTTCTACGCCTGTTGCGTCCGTCCATTCAAGGAGGTCATCGCAAAACTCAAATTCACCGAACTGAGCCAGCACCCTGCGCTCCTGGCGCAAGCGGCGCAAACCATAGGGCTTGAGCCGCCGCCGCAAGGCTTCAGGCTGATTCAAGAAGGCAAGCTCCGAGAATTTGAGGATGGTGGTGCTTATCTGGGGACGGTTATCGCCATGTCAATGCTCCAAGCCCAAGGCGACGCATCGCACCCTCTGCGTCGCATCGCTTCGGCTCGGCCAGACCTGATCAACCGTCTTCTGGAAATCAACGCGAAACGTAACGAAAAGAGCCACGGCAAGGGTGGCGCTGATGCGCCGCAAAGAGAACTGACTGATGACCCGTTCATGCGCGAAGTCATCCACACGCTACTGCCAGACATCGTGTTTACCAAAACTCCTGCCGCTACGCCGAATCTAGATGCTCGTGCGGATGCCCTGCTGGATGCCCGCTCCAGCATTCAATGTGAGTTCGGTTTCAAGCAGTTCAACCGCCTCGGCGTGGACTTGCAAGACCGCCTGATTCATGCGGAACGCTTCTGGCAGGGCTACAACGACGGCGATGATGCGCTTTGCTTTGCTGTTGATGTGTATGCGGCAACGCAGGCGCAATTTCATCATGCGCTTGCGGGCCAACTGCCGCCGGACAGTAATGATGACGAACTTGTTACCGCCGCGCGAAAAAAGGCGCAGGGCAGCGGGCTGGGCGATTTGCCGGATGCCTTACACACCGTCAAGCCCTCGATGATCCGCCAAGCCTTGCAAGGCAGAGGCCCCACCCTGGGTGCTTGCGTACTGGCGTTCTTGCTCGTATCTGACGATGAAGCGCTGCGTGCGGTCGCAGCTTCGCAACCATCATTCGTTACGGACATGGCAAACCTCATCACCCGGCGCGGCCACGGCAACGAGCCGCTGCCCATGCCCAGAGCAGAGATTGCGAAACTCCGCAAAGCAGCCCTCTCAACCATCAAATCACTTATAGAGCAATGACAATGGGAACCTCCGAAATATCAGAAATGGAAGTTGCTCTCATACAACGAGAAGCTGCTGTGGCTGCACGAGAAAAACAGGCTCATGCTGACCGTCAGGCGATTGAAGAAGAGAAATCTCAGCTGACTGAGCGTGAGAAAGCCATCGCCATTGCCGAGCAAAAGCGTGATGCTGGCTTTGCTGACGAACACGCTACTTTGAACAATGAGTTGCGCGACAAACGTACTCAGGCAGAAGCGGAAATATCGAACGTCAGAGCAAAGAAACTTTCCGAGATTGATGATGAAATTGCCAAACAAAAAGACAAGCGATTGAATGACATTTCCAATGCTGAGAACGTGGAGCGTGAACGCATTCGAGCGGAAATCGCCAAAGAGCGCGAAGCATGGACGAATCAACAGGATGATGCTCGCAAGAAGTTGAATGCAGAGCGTACGGAATATGAGAGGCAAAGGGGTGCGCTATCTGCCTTGCAGAGCGAGGTTGAGGGTCGAAAGATAGAGCTTGAATGCGCCGAGAGGTTGCTCGAGCGCAAAGAACAACGACTAGAGCAGCAATGGCAGAGACGCAATGAGCAACTGAATGATGAAGTAGAGGGGCAGATTGGGGAGCGCCGCAAGTCACTAGAAGCTACGGAGGCTACTTTCAAGGCGGAAAATATTCGGCTGCGTGAGGCTCTTCATATTCAGACTGGACTTGTCAGTGCATTCGAGCAATTGAAACAGCAGCTCGGTGGCAAAGACCCCGCAGAGATCCTGCGCGCACTGAACAGTCAAACTGACGAACTCAAACGCCTGCGTGAAGAGCTTGCCACCCGGCCCACCGAGGAAATGCGCGAGCGGTATCAGGCGCTTGAATCAGAGGCAAGGAACCAGAAGACGCGGGCAGACGAATTGGAGTGGCAAATCGCCAGCAATGAAGCTGCTGTCGCCGAAATTGGCGACCTGCGCCGCAAAAACTCGGAACTCAACGCCGAGAACAAGTCTCTGGCGCAGAGAGCATCAATCTTCGAGGGGGCAGCCAACGAAGCGCAAGCTGAACTCAACCGTCTGCGCGCGGCTTATGAGCGTCCCGCCGAAGTTGAAGCCCGTTACAAAGAAATCGAAATGCCGCACATCAGTGTGGACAAAGCTAAGCAGCCCGTGAAATCAGAGATTGATGAGATGACTTGGTTGACTGGCATTGGCAATGCCAGCGACACATACGGCCTTCACTTCAACCCGCGCATCCTGAAAGCGTTTCACACCGCGCTCAAAACCGCTGAATGGTCGCCGCTCACTGTACTGGCGGGTGTTTCCGGCACCGGCAAATCCGAGCTGCCGCGCCTTTACTCGCACTTTGGCGGCATCTACTTCGAGCCGCTTTCCGTCCAACCGAACTGGGATTCACAGGAATCCATGTTGGGTTTCTTCAATTCCATAGACAACAAGTTCGACGCCCAACCAGTGCTCCGCTTCCTAGCGCAAAGCCAGCAGCCGTGGAGCAATGGCTATCCGGGGTTGCAGGATGCAGTTTGTCTTGTTCTGCTTGATGAGATGAATCTTGCCCACCCGGAACTTTATTTCGCTGAATTCCTGAGTAAGCTCGAACTGCGGCGTGGTAGGAAAGGCAATGATGTGCCGTTCATCCCTGTAAAAATTGGCGCGGGTATGAAGCCGTATGAGCTTTCGTTAGGTCGCAATGTTCTCTGGACGGGGACGATGAACCAGGACGAAACAACCAAGTCACTTTCAGACAAGGTGCTCGATCGCTCCATCATCATCAACTTCCCGCGCCCGACTGAACTTAGAAGCCGGAACGAATTGAAGTCGTTGGGAGATACTCCGTTCACTCCATTGCATCGTGCTGCTTGGGAGAAATGGTGGGTAAGAAAAGTCGATTTTAAATTGGAACAAATCGTGCCTTTCAGGAATTTCGTTGAGCAAATCAACACCGCACTCGCGGCCTCTGGTCGTGCCCTTGGTCACCGCGTTTGGCAATCCATTGAATACTACATGGCCAACTACCCGGATGTTCGTGCAGCACAGCGGGCAACCGATAAGGATGCGCTTGCTAAGGCCATGCATATAGCTTTCGAGGATCAACTCGTGCAGAAGGTTATGCCCAAGTTACGGGGCATAGACACGCGCGGCAAGAGCAAGACGGAGTGCCTGGACAAAATTCGCGGACAAATTGTTACAGGGATCGACGGCAACCCGTTCAATCTTGCCGATGATTTCGAGCTCGCCTGCGATCTTGGCTATGGACAGTTCATCTGGCAGTCTGCCAATTACCTAAACGTCGGCGATACGGAAGCCAATGGCAGATATCTCACCGCCCAAGCCTCGGATGACAGCGACGAACCTCCAGCCCTTTTCCAGAAAGATGAAACAGATTTGGCCAAGCGTCGTAGAGCTTGGAACGCAAAAACACCTGAGCAACGAGATGACCTTCGTGGAAAGCTTGAAGCGAATGCCAAGGCTGGAAGGATTCCCCATAAGCCATGACAATCAAGCTGCAAAAAATATATTTTGACTATCGCGTCGAAGAAAAAAATGCCCGTGCTCTGCTTGGGCAATTTGATTGGTTTTGTCGGATTGCAGAATTTGACCCAAAGACTGGTGAAGCATTGCCACAGGCTTTGTCGTCGGTGCTCGCAAGGATTGCAAGTTATACCTTGTCAAACAATGACGAGGTAATTAGAGACCGCCTTTGGCGTATCGTTGATCACTGTCGCAATTCAATCGAGCGGTTGCTTCATTTTCTCAACGAAAGTCCACGCCGTGAGCACGCCTTGCTACCCGTACACGCCGTGCGTGAACTCGATGCCAACAGCTTCATCAAGCTCAGCAACCGTCCAGGACGCACTATTCGGGAAAAGCTCGCGGGCAAACCCTATATGCAGGCCGTGCGTCGGTTCCAATCTGTCGATTTGCCGGAGAACCGCCTACTGAAGGCATTTGTTCGACACCTTGGGGAACTGCTCGAATTGCGCCGAGATTGTCTCAGCCATGAAGACGAACTTCTGCCCAAAATACAATTGTGGCTACGTTCCGAGGTAGCACAGGCCATTGGCAATTGGGACAACCTGCCGCCCAACAATACCCTGCTCTCGCACCGCGATTACCGGCGCGTTTGGGACGCATGGCGCTGGCTACAGACTTTGGACGATGATGTCGCTGGCGACCTTACTCAGCTTGAAGCGCGCGACAAAACAATGCTCCTATGGAAGCAATGCACGCAAATGTGGGCTGGAGGCAAGCATCTCTTTGCAGAGATGCCGCTTCTTTTCGATTACGAAAATTTTGAGATTCTTCCTTGGTCTTCAAAGCCGCCCCTGTTTAGTACATCAAGGCAGAACATTCCACGACGTATCCAAAGGTCTGAAATCACCGAGCCAGTTTGTGTTGATTTCACGTCATTACGCCCGCGCTACGCCAGTGGCGACAGTAAAGTCGCACAGTCATTGCCAGATGCGTTCCTGTGGCAGCAATGGAGACGCGATGATGAGAGCGTGGACATCGAACTTTTCGACTCTGATGCCGTTTGGCTTCATCCGCAATCGACTTCCATCTCTGCGCCAGACCTCTTATTCGCCGAAGACAACACATCAGAGAACTTCGACCGTGCCGCCCGCGCGTTCGCATCTCATCTGCGAGGCGTGTTTAGGCACGACACACTCATTTGGCTTGCACCAGACTTACTTAACGACTTTGAGCTTGAAGTCATCCGCCGCAACCTCAACGCGCGTTTCACAAATTCAGAGCCGTTGCCGCGCAGCGTGGCGGCCGTCTTAGCGCAGATTAACTATTCCAGAGTACGTGATGGTTTCACAGTCGTTGTCGTGGACTGCGCTGGCGACAGAACGTGCGCCACCAAACTACTCGCAAAATTCGACATAGAGCTAAAAAAATGCCTTCCCGAGACAGGTGGATTTTATTGGGAGCGCTGCCCATCTGTCATTATCGCCAGCACAGACCATGACAAATCAAATGTGAGTGGCAGCGACATCACTACCGTTGATGCCAATGAACAATGGCACGATCCAACGCCACCGACAAGACCAAAGTTTGTTGATGCGTCTTCCCTTAAGAGCGATCCGCGCATCGGGAATTTTGCATTTTGCATTAACTTGATGGAAAGCCCCGTTGTTGGTGGCGTCTGCCTTCATGCTTTGCAACAACGCGCAGGAGATATACCAATCTGGCGCAACCAGATCCCTGAGCTTTCAATCAAGGTGATGAAGGATGGAATCCGCCAACGTTTCCATCTTGTTTCACGCGGCACGACAGTCAAGCCCATTCGCGGAAAGCCTGTATCCATCACCATTGATGAAGATTTCACGCTTCCTTCCGGAAAAGCGTTTTACCAGTTCCCGCTTTACATTGGCGACAATGCTGATGATCTAGGCTTCTCGGCTCGTCTGAGTTCGCCGGCATTCCCATTGAAGAGCGATATCGTATGCGATCTAAACCTGACTTTTGAGTACGGCGCAGACGAACCCTATAAGCTGGCCTTCGCACCACGCGACAGATCTTTCCCTCCCATCCGTGCTACATGGCGTCGCACGCAAGAAATCTTTGTCACCGATGCACCGTGGCCAGCATATCCAGTACCGATGACTTGGGCAGATTTACGGCGCGTCCCAAAACCATTCAGTAATGAAACATCTGACCTACTGGAATGGGTGCAGAGTGCAATTTCTCAGTTTGACAACGATTTATATATCCGCCCAAAACCAAGAACAACTGGTGTGGTAACCAAGAAATGGCTAATCGACAAAAATGGGGGGCATTTTACCTTTGCCACATGCGACCCCATTGAAGAATCTGTATTCATCCATCAGAAAAACTTTATTAGTGGACTTAATTTTTCCGATTTCACCGAAGGTGAATATATTTCATTCGAGCTTCAAGAGCGTGAAGGAAAATACTATGCATGGAAAGTAGCTGAAGCGAGCTACACAGAGGACGTGCGTCTTAGGGATTGTGACGATGATTCAGCAAGAAACCTGATCTCTAGTGTTCGCAAGAGACTTTACTTTCCAATTATTCAAGTCTGGCGTGATGGACGTTCAATTGTTGACCCGGAATGCCCGAAAAACTTTACCGATTCAATGGGGGGCAACGTTGAATACTTCGTTGCGCTATTGAGCGAAAGCGCCATCCCAGATTCGGTAAAAAACGAGATTAGATTTCTATTGGCATTTTTGCACAAAGATGCGCCCGCGGAATGCGTTCAGTGGATGATAAAACAGGTCGAGCACGCGGTTATCGACGATCCTAGAGCTATCGGATTTGCGCTTGGGGAAGTGTCTCTGCAATGGCAGAAGGATGTACTGTCGAGACTCATTGCGCGTCTGACCAACGACACACTCAGCATTTTCGCTTATGCCATCTGGCGCGAGCAGCATTTCGTTGAAAGGTTCAGTTTGCAAGATTTGAAGTCTGTTCTGGATGCTTTGACGAACCGCTTAATCAAGATAGCTTCAGCGCCCCAAAAGAACATGCGCGACAAATCATGGAAGCGCGCTACTGCCGAAACACTGGAGCTTCTGCTTGGTCTGCTGCGCACCCGTGCTTCGGCCGATCCAGAAATCAAGATGCTCCTTCAGCCGCATCAAAAAGTTACCAAAGAACTTGCGAAGCAGGTTGAACGTGTGACGGATATTGTTTTGCAGTCAAATATCCCCCTCTTTTCCCGCGTGCAAATTAATATCCAGAAACCCGAAGTCGACCGCACGCCCGACCTACTCTACGCGCTGCGCCTTTATCTCACCGGCGACGACGGCGCGAACGCAATTCATATCTCAGGCGTTTCCGACGGTGACTGAGGAAAAATGAATTTTTCGATAGAGCACTCAGACTCGCGCCATGCCTGAGCTTCAGCCACTAATTTAGCGTTGATTGCCATCTCCTCTACCCACGTCTGCAACGCCTTTAGCTGCTCGGCGTTTTCGTGGCAGGTTTGGTTGTTGGCAGCGACGGTCCCGGCGACGGCAGAGAGCGCAATGCCTGCGGCGGGCGCATCGGCATCTCCTGCGGGCTCGGGCAGTTCACCTGCGGCGGCAGCGTCGTGCAGGCGCACAAAGCCACGGTTGATAGTGCAAGCAGCATCGGCCTGAACGGGCACTTAGACGGGAACCTCCTTGATGGTGGTGTCGCCCTTCTTGCGGACGATGCGAATACGGTCGACGTACTCGGTGAGACCTTGATGATGGCCTGCGCCTGACGCTCGCGGAGGTTGGCGCCTCGCAAGGTCTGCTGCTGAACGGCGGCGTCCCACTTGGCTGCACTGGTCGGCCCCCTTGATCCAGCCGAAGCCGATCAGGGCGACGACCAGTGCAGCCAAGGCGAGCAGGCGGTCCGGCCGGGGGATCAGGCTCATGACGCTTCCCCGGGGCACTGTTGTGGCACTGTTGGTACTCAGCCTCGCGGCGCGTGGCCAGTCCTCCGCACAGGCGCGCGTTGATAGGCAGCACGCAGTCCTTGCCCTGGAAGAAGCGACAGCGCAGCAACTCGGCGCAGGCTCCGGCGTAGTCCTCGGCGTTAAGTTTCCTGACCAGCGTGGACTGGCAGAACGCGCGACTGCCGACGTTGTAGGAGAAGCTCACCAGCGCGTGCGGGGCCGCCCTTGGGCTCGGTGGCCAGCACCGGGCAATAGCGCACCGTTGCGGCTATTAGCGACCTGCAGTTCGTGAGCCAATTGAAATTCTGGCTTCCGCCTCTGGCGTAGGTTGTTATGCAAAGTATTCGCTGGAAAGATTTTCGTAACAGTCGGCTGCGGTCATCGATCTCGCCCTGATACCGAAACCCCCCGCAGAAGACCCTCATTCCGGGGAGACTCCCCGATCGCTGACGCCTACCCTTCGTTCATGCGCTCCTAAGAGCAACATGCCGCCACCAAAGCGAGGTAAACAGGATGTACACCGCCACATCGACGACTCGCCAGCACAACATCGCATCGCCCTCAGAGGAGCGAGACGCTCAACATGTCATCGAGACACGCCTGTGGGTTGAGGAGCACGACTGGCTCTACTACCTGCTTCGTGGTTCGAACAACGTCTCGCCGACCTTCCGCTTCCCCGATCTCATCAGCGCCAGCGTCTCGCTGGTCTTCACGCATCCTGATGCTTCCACTCGCATCTTCCGATTTCTCGGAACCGAGTTGGTTCTTCGCTCGCCCCAGACACCGCGCCGCCGCGAATCGATGTGGCGGCAGCAGTACCTGTTGCTATTGGATCTGCAGCGTTCGCCCGCCAACCGGCACCCCAACCCAAAATTCCAGCTCGACCAATTGACCACGGCCTGCGTCGCCCTGTGCCGGGCAGATGATGGCTCGGGCGCCGGCATCCTGCAGCAGGCACGCCGCAACATGGCCGAACGTTCCCATTCCGGCGGGAACGCGCCGGCCGGCTGAGGCTAGCGTCGCCTCGACTGATGCCCCTGACTGGCATCCACCCGCTTCTGACCCGCTCGCTCACCGTCACCTTGCCCGGCTAGACGCCGGACCGACCCGAACCCGACCCTGACCGTCCGCGCACTGCCGACGGCCCAGACCTTCGCTGCCCGCCCCCCGGCGGGTCGTTCCGGTTTCGTTGGAGAGGTTACTCATGCGTCTGCCCCTGCACTTTGCTGGCCTGGCTGCCTCGGCCGTCCTGGCGACCGCGCCCACCTGGGCGCGGGCCTGCTGGGAGGAAGCTGCCCAGCGCTACGGCATCTCGGCCGACCTGCTCTATGCGGTTGCCCTGGTCGAGTCGAACCTGAACCCCCAGGCCGTCAACCGCTCGCACCTCCAGCGCACCGGGTCCTACGACATCGGTCTCATGCAGATCAACAGCGGCCACCTGCGGACCCTGTCCCGTCACGGCATCAAGGAAGCCGATCTCTTCGAGCCCTGCACCAACATCCGGGTCGGCGCCTGGCTGCTGGCCGACAGCTTTTCTCGGCGGGGGACGACGTGGGATGCCGTCGGCGCCTACAACGCGGCCTGCTCGCAACTCAAGGGTAAGGACTGCGTCGAGGCCCGCGCTCAATACGCCTGGCGGGTGTACCGCCAGTTACCCGCGCAACGCAATGCGCAGTTGGGCAAGCACTTGGTATCGACGGCGACGACGGTTCCCCCCTTGATGTCGGTGAGGGTCTCGCCATGACGGACCGCTTCCTGCGCCGTGTCGCTGCGCTCGGTCTCGTCGCCAGTTGTACCGCCCTCGCATCGTCGTGCAGCCTGTTCCGCACGTCGATGCCGGCCGAGCCCGCGGGCACACACG
>Ga0075160_10000403_pt1 | contig 27697 bp, 31 predicted proteins | sample JI91814C2DNA_FD_70969 | JGI IMG/M metagenome (GOLD analysis project Ga0075160, IMG submission 70969) | Wastewater effluent complex algal communities from Wisconsin, to seasonally profile nutrient transformation and Carbon sequestration -... | ecosystem: Engineered > WWTP > Effluent > Algae... | reverse complement strand
GCTGCTCCAGTTACCCCACCAGTTACTCCGGCCGTTGTAGCTCCTACAACGAACTCCACTGTGTCCGGTTATAATGTTACTGTTCCATCTGGAATGACAACTGGAACAACTCCATCCGGTGATTTTACAGGTATTACTTATCAAGGAAATCCTGCTGAAGTAGCTGGATTTGTAAGCACAGTAAATTACGGTGGGACTGCGGGATGTACAAATTTTGGAACTGCTTTGTTGACGGCTATGATCAATGATACTCCGGACAAAATTACAATCAATAATCAAATTTCTTCTAATGTAGTTGGAACAAATCCGGATTGTTCGGCAGTTTATATTCTAGGTGTAACTGTAAATACAAGTATGACAGTAACTCAGCTTTCTAATCATTTAATTGAAGAGTTAGGTAAAACAATTCCTGGTGGAACTATTTCTAATCTTCCAGTAAGTGTAGGCTCTGAACAAGCAACCACTACTTTCCGTGTTATCTTACAAGCTACTTATAGCTCAACAGGTAGCGAATTGGTTGGAGTTGGTGTAAGCCGTGAAGCAGATTATGCAAACAATGCGGCACTACTCAATAGCCTACTTGACGGAACAAATATCAATCCTGTAGGATCCACAAACACTGCAAAAACGGATTCATTTACAGCGGCGGCAGACCCAAAAGTAGATTTCGTATGGATGGTTGACAATTCTAGCTCTATGTCCGCTGAACAGTCACTTGTTCAAACAAATGCAGCTACTTTCTTTACAAAGCTTAGCACAAAACACTTAGATTTTAGATTAGGTGTCATAACAACTGGTAGTAATGAGTTAGCTTCTGATGGCACGAAATGCTCAATGACCCCTTCTGGTCACAAAGCTTGGGATCTTTGGGGAACCGGCTGGACTACATCTGGTGATGGATCAACAGCATTCGTAAACAATGTAAGTACTGTTGGAATTGCTGGTTGCGGTTCAGATGAAACTGCTCCATTCTTCATGGAGAGAGCGTTAGGTGTTCACACTGGCGTTGCAGCAACTGTAGTTCCAAGAGTTGGAGCTAAACTGGTGTTCGTTATCCTTTCGGATGAAGGTGATGGATATGCAACAATGGCTGGTAAATCTGGAGCAAATGCACCATCTGGAACCTTCAATCCAAATAGTAACATCTTCGTTACCAATCAATATAAGGTATATTCTATCATTGGTATTTACGATGGAACTATTACAGTTGGTGGTGCCACTATCGGACAACCGGGACGATGTGATACTAATACTGGAAGCTCTACTGCTCCGAAAGCAACTAGTACTAATAACGATGCAGGTGCATTGGTCAACTACCAACTTGCAGCGGCAACTGGCGGATCGTCTTCTACCATCTGTACTACTGATTACAGTGCAATTTTAGACAATATCGCAACACAAGCGGCAGGGAATGCAAGTACCTTTGTTCTGACCAAAACGCCAATTTCTTCAACCATTATTGTTAAGAAAAATGGAACTGCTGTTACACAAGATGCAACGAACGGCTGGGCATACAATTCTGCTTCCAAAACCATCGTATTCTCAGGAACTGCATATCCGACCGCAGGTGATACAATCACTGTAGAATATCAATGGAACAGTAGCGCACAGGTAGCTTCCGCAAAAATTAGCGACAGCAACCTACTAGCGTATATTTCTAAAACTGCAAAGAGTGATACAGCAAGAGGAACTGCTGCCGCTATTGCACTTCTTGTAGGAGCAATCTTAGCAGGAAGAATTTGGAAAAACCGTAAGCATAGTTAATATCAAATCACCCTGATTAAAGTCAGGGTGATCGGGTTAATAAGAATTAGCCCCTCTTTCTTGTCCTTCGACTCCGCTCAGGAATCGAACAAGGAAGAGGGGTTTTTTATTTTTATGGAATAGTCACAAACAATTCCACTTTACAAACATTTACATTTTAAAAGTATTGCCTTATGAAACTTCTTCCTCTGACAAATGATTTTGTTTTCAAAGCAGTATTTGCGAAAAATGAAGACCTCCTTTTGGATCTACTAAATTCCTTTCCGGAGTTTGTAGGTGAGCATAAAATCAAGAATTTAAAAGTCCTCAATCCTGAAATCTCAATGGATATGAAAGATGACAAGCTTTCCATTCTAGATATTCGAGCAGAAGATGTTTCCAAGAATATTTTTCTAATTGAAATGCAGGCATCTAGACAAGCAGATTTTCCCAAACGAGTCCTTTACTACTGGTCTAAGCTCTATTCGAGGAGCTTAAAAAAAGGAAGAAAATATAGCAGTCTTCCTAAAGTCTATTCTTTCAATTTTATTAATTTTAATTTGATTAAAGATTCTAAGAAATATCATAGTGTATTCCATATACTAGAAAAAACAAATCCTGAAATCAGCTTGACAGAAGACTTAGAAATTCATATAATTGAGTTACCGAAGTTTAAGGCATTGTTACCTGCATTAAAAGACACAATGGAAACTTGGATATTTGCGTTAAAAGAAATTCAGAACTTACAGGAGGAGCAAATGAAAATACTAGAAAAGAGAAATCCGAAAGTCAAGAAAGCAGTGTCTGAACTCAAATTTGTTTCTCACGATAAGAAGAGTCGTGCCTATTATGAAGCAAGACTCAAAGCTGATTTAGATTACAATTCTAATATAGACTTTGCATTCAACAAAGGACTATCAGAAGGTATTGAGAAAGGAATCGAGAAAGGAATCGAGAAAGGCAAAGTAGAAGGAAGTCGGGAATCTTTATTGCTAGGAATTCAACTTGGTCTAGAAATCAAATTTAATTCTGATGGATTGAAACTTGTTTCTGAAATTAAAAAGATAGCTGATATTGCAATCCTTCAAAAGATTCTATCAGGAATTAAACAAGCAAAGTCTATAACAGAAATCCGCAAAATTTATAACAAGAAATAGTATCCTTGTCTTGTTATGGGTTAATATTAGAACTATGACAACAGCATTATTTGAAAAACCAGATATTGATCTTACTCAGATCATCAATGGAGTAGAAATAATGGCACCTAGCCCTTTTGGAATTCACCAGAGAATATTATATAATTTAACTTTGGAAATTGGTATCTATTTAAGAAGTAATCCCATTGGAACACTTTACACAGCTCCCTTAGATGTAATTCTAGAGGAAAAAATAAACAGAGTGCAACCCGATTTAATTTTCATAAAAAAAGAGAACATGGGAATATTCATGAACATGGATGGATTCGAGGAGTTCCTGATCTATTGATTGAAGTTGTATTAAAAGGCACCATCACTCGTGACACAGAAGAGAAATTTGAAATTTATCAAAAGTATGGAGTCTCTGAATACTGGCTAGTATTCCCTGAACAACAATGCATCGAAGTCTACACACTGGATAATTCTTGTTATTCCCTCTACTGCTCTACCGCAGAAAGATTACCGAAATTTAAAACTGAGATTCAGACATCAGAATCATTTTTTCATTTATCTAAATACTCCTTGACAGGTGTAGAGGCAAGCCTAGGTTGAATGTATGCAAAACCTAACACCTAACGGTCAAAACCTAGTCAACAGAATCTGCTCCAAATATAACTTAAGCTACAATGCTGTAATGCACATGTTAATCGCTGTAAACAATGGAAGCGGAAGTATGGCACAATTTAATTGTCCTGAATTAGGTGGCGGTGGTCAATGGATGAGAGGAGGAATGGTAATGGTTGGCGATATGTTCAACAACGGGTTGAAGAATACAGTGGACAACCTCTGTAACGAATTATCAAATGCTCTTGCTAATACACAAATCTTTGAAGTAATCACATCAGGTCCTTATGCCACAAATTGGTATCCATCTGAATTAGGAAATCCTTCTTCTAGCGGTTCACAGAATAATACACGTTATGCGGTATTTCCACAAACACGTAGACTGGCAATAGACTATAATGGATCAGTAACTATTTATGATACACTCGATCACAATATAGGTGGCGTTAGCCAACAACAGGGCGGTGATGCATCGCTTACCTTTAGCAGTCAATATGGAACAATATTAGTAAATAGCCTTCCAAAAGTCTCAGGCGCAGGAGCCAATCAACAACAGGTTAATTTTATTAATCCGCAACCAGTGACTCCTTTCCTAGAACAACCACAACCTAATTTCACACAGAATAATCCAGTTCCTATGAATACAAATTCAGAAGGAGTTCTTGAACTTTTAGAAAAGTTAGGCAAACTACACGAAGCCGGTGTATTAACAGAAGCTGAATTTATAGCAAAGAAGACGGATTTATTAAGCAGGCTTTAGATTTATTCTTCTTTCATGATTTGAATTATTTTTTCATCTAAACAAGATCGGAGAAATAAATTCATTTCTTGCTCTTCCCCTGAATCATAAAAGGCAAGCATCTTTGTGTTAAATTCTAATTGTCTTTTAGCAGGGAGGTTAATCGCTGGAAACCCGTGACTGAGTAAAAATCCATTCATGATAAATCTACCCATTCGTTTATTTACATCATAAAAAAACTGAGTTCTAGCCATCACTAAAAATAAATGTATTGCTCGGTCATATACATCCTCTTTCTCTTCTAATGACTTTAACATTTCAGAGAATCTAGATTCTAATTCTAAATGATGCGGAGGAGTATAACTTGTTCCTGATATAAATACACTTCCAGTTCTAAATACTCCCCACGTTAAAGCTTCTTCTTTAGCGGCTATTTTATGTAATTCACAGACTTTCTCAACTGTAACTGCAAAGCTTTTTCTAGATACCCATTCAAATAATTTTCGCCAGGCTTCTGCTTGATTAATCGCTACTTGTTGGTCGGACAATTTATGACCACCGACAGTGATTCCGTCAATTAAGGTTTGTATTTCTGGCAAAGAAAAATGTAGACCCTCCAGATTCACTGCATCATACACTAGCTCGGCTAATTGCCGTTTGGCGATCATTAGTGCCTTATCTGGATTTGGTTTCATACCCCAACATTTTTCTATCACTTCTTTTTACCTTTCATTCTAAGCATGTATGATATAATCTATTCATGCTAGTTTGCAAATGCGTCCGAATACAATCAACCAAATTCCTCTTTTATTAAAGAATCCATGAACACGCTCTCGATGATAGAATACAAACAACAGTTTTGCTTGCGTCAATTATTTCTTTTCCTACTTGACTGAATAGATTAAACAAAAGACCTTGAAAGGAATTTTACATTAGAAACTCGATCGGAATATATCATGCCAGATAAAACATTATTAGATGTATACTCAAGAGCAGCAGTGAGTTACCCAAAACAATTCTTTCACACCAAGGACAGACATAAATACTATCGCTCCACTTCTTTCGCAGAGGTCTATCGTCGAGCACAAGTTCTTGCATTAGAGCTTATTTCCCTCGGAGTCAAGATGGGAGATAACGTTGCAGTCATCGCAGACAATAGAATGGAATGGCTGATTGCTGATATGGGAATTCAAATAGCCGGTGGAGTTTGTGTTCCACGCGGAAGTGATTCCAGTGCAAATGAAATTCGTTTTATCTTAGAGCATTGCGGTGCAAAGATTGTATTCATAGAGCATTTACGACTCTATAAGAAAATAGCAGAAATTCTTTCTGATTTAAAAGTAAAAGTATTTATCTTAGATCCCGAATTTCCAAAAGACACTTTAGCAAAGTTTAATGGTGTTACACTTGCTGATTTACTTGCCAATGCAAATCCTCTAACGAACGAAACACAAAACCAGTTATATCAAATTCGCTCAAAGATTTCGGCTAACAATCCTTTTACAATTATCTATACATCGGGCACAACAGGAAATCCCAAAGGAGTCGTCTTGACTCATGCAAATATGATGTATCAACTTCATGTAGTTCCTGATTTACTTCAATTGCAGCAAACAGATCGTATCCTCTCTATACTTCCTATCTGGCATATATTCGAGCGCCTGATGCTTTATTGCACAATCTACCGAGGGGCTAATCATTATTACACCAGCACGAAGGATTTAATGGAAGATTTTATTCGTGTTAAACCTACTCTCATGGCTTCCGCTCCACGACTCTGGGAGACGATTTACCAAAGACTAAGAGAGCGAGTTGATAAGACAGAAGCATTGAACAGAGAATTATTTGATTTATCTTATGATATAAAAAAAGAACTACACTCCGCTAATAATATTATTCAACATACATGGCAGCGGGTTACGGAGAATGGATTTCTTTCTTCTTTTCCTGGACTAGGAGAAATTGTTTCTGACTTAATGCAGTCTGTTGTAAAAAAAGCAACGCTAACATTTCCAGATATGTATTTAGATCCAATCTTTCTTATGAGAATAAGAGCAATGTTAGGCGGAGAATTGAGAGGGACAATTTCTGGTGGAGGAGCATTGCCACGTCATATAGATGAATTCTTCAATGCAATTGGAATTCCAGTTTACGAAGGATACGGTATGACAGAATGTTCACCCGTAATCGCAATGCGCTCCATTGATAATGTGCAAATTGGAACAGTTGGTCGCATTGTAAATGAAACTAGCGTTCAAATTCGAACAGAGAATAACGAGCCTTTACCGCAAGGAAGTATCGGAGTGATTTGGGTAAAGGGTCCCGGAGTTACAAGTGGCTATTATAAAAATGACATCGCCACCAAAACAGTATTAAGAGATGGTTGGTTAAATACAGGTGACTTAGGTAGAATCGACGAATTCGGAAACTTAAGTATCCGGGGAAGAGCAAAGGATACTATCGTCCTCTTAGGTGGAGAAAACATTGAACCAGTTCCAATCGAAACTCTTCTAACACAACATCCTCTGATCGAACAAGCAGTAGTAGTCGGTCAAGATAAGAAAAACTTAGGTGTTTTAATCTGGCCGTCTTACGAAAGATTAGAAGATGCCGGTTATGCAGTAAATGAATTCGATGAGACTTGCAACCTGAACACAATGCCGGAGATAATCCATCTTTTCCGCTCAGTATTATCAGAGATCGTAAACGAAAGAAATGGATTTAAAGCTTTTGAACATGTAACTCATATCCGTTTTTTACCTAAGAAACTTTTAGTCGGACAGGAATTAACTAATCTACAAAAAATCAAACGAAATGTAATTCACACTAAATATGAAAATTTAATCGAATCTATGTATCAAGGTCATCACCATGCTCACCATTGAAAAAGAAAAACTAGAACTCACTACATCCGATATGTGGAAAATCGCTCTTTACCACTATCACGGTCATAAGGTAACAAGAAAAACTCCAGTCTTACTCGTGCATGGAATTGCTTCTGACAGCACTACCTGGGATATTGGCGTTGAGGGTTATAACTTTGCTCCCTGGCTTGCATCACAAGGATTTGATGTTTATTCAATTGACTTGCGTGGAAGATCGGGAAGTGACGGTCCTCATACGGGAAGAGGAAATCAATGGTCTATTGATGATTATCTGCTCTGTGATTTACCTTGCGCAGTTGAATATATATTAGAAACGACGGGAAGCAAAAATCTTCATTGGGTAGGTCATAGTCTAGGAGGGATTCTTGGATTCTTCTATCAGATTAGACACAAAGCGGCTAATATAAAAAGCCTCACAGGATTTGCGGCAGCATTAACTTACTCTTATTCTACAATCAATCATTTTAGAACTTGGTTAGACTATATTACCGTTCTTCCTTATTTCCCGATTGATCAACTATGGAGACCGTTAAAAGCGTTTGTAAATGAAAACACTCCATGGAATCGCTTTCTATGGAATCCCGACAACTTAACTCCTGAAGTAAAAAACGCTGTTATGGATAAAACAGTGCAACGCATTGCTGTTTTAGAATGGAATCAAATAAAGACTATCTCTGCAGTAGAAGGTATGACACGCTTATCCGGTGGATTTAATCACTATGTTTACGATAGACGTATTGTAGCGCCAACTTTACTAATAGCCGGAGACAAAGACTGGGTATGCGCTCTAGAAGGAATTGAATGGACTACAACCAATTTAAAATGTCGCAATCGTCATATGATATTTGGAAGAGAATATGGAAGTAAATCTAGCTATGGTCATATGGATATTGTGTGCGGAATCAATGCTCCCGAAGAAACCTGGCCTGCTGCACTTGATTGGATAGTGGCTAATGAGGATTAGATTCTAGATTATTAGATTTAACTTAAACAGTAACTCACTTGGAATGGAGTGGGTTACTATTAGGCATTATCCTCTACTTTCTTAAACCAATTCACCAAATCTTCATTCAAAATAGATTCGATTGACTTAGCTTCTCGTAATTCAGCAATGAGCTTGAATAAAGAGATTTCTCTATTATCTCGTAATCGCACGAAAATATAATGATGTTGCCAAGTGCCTTCCTCGTTAAAAGTCTCGGTCTTCGTAATGACATTCGAAATATCAGATCGCTTGATTTTCTTTGTAAATTGAATTGGGATTGGAGACTCTGCAATGAATAAAAAATCCGGTGTGAGAGTTACAACAGTAGAATTAAAAGAAGTATCGATTGTTGAATAAAGAAAGAATACAGGAATTGCAAAAAAAATAATACCTAGAATGTTTTCCAGAGAATCCAGTGTTAATTTATCTAACCGAAAATTCAAAATATAATCAACGATAAAGTATAAAGATACTCCCATTAAAACAAAGGAGAAATGGTCATACCTATCATACGAATACACAATCTTATCCGCTTTTCTGTCAACGCTAAATCTCTCAGAAATCATCTTTATTTTCTTATTAATTTTTTTAGGATTAAAAAGGTTTTAACACAACTAGAATCACAATAATCATCATGAGTAATGTGGGGACTTCATTTAGTATTCGAAACTTTTTAGAACGATAGACGACACCTTCTAAGAGCTTCTTCCTGTAGAAATTTGCCATATGATGTTGACCTATAACAAGACACACTAAAAAGATTTTTAACCAAACCCAAATAGTATAAGCGAATGCGTTCCATTGTAAATAAAGCATCGCAAATCCAAAGATGAGGGTAACATACATTGCCGGCCGCATTATGATAAAGTAAAGTTTACGCTCCATAACGGCTAATGTGGATTTAACCTCTTCCGAAGTTGCTTCGGTATGATAAACAAATAATCGCCAGATATAAAAAATTCCAGCAAACCAAGCTATCAGCGAAATAATATGAATAGCCTTAAACCACAAATACATTGTTTACCTCTTTGAAGAAAAAATATCAGCTTGAATCACTGCTCTATTTCGAGCTTGTTGAACCATCCAACTGTGGTAAAGCATTTTACTGTCCTGTGCGTATAAGATCGAGAAACTCATTACGAGTAATGGAACTATCCCGAAACTCTCCAAGCATACAAGAAGTAAGAAGCTCTGAGTTTTGTTTTTGGACTCCACGCATCATCATACACATATGCTTTGCTTTCATGATTACACCTACACCAAGGGGATCAAGGATTTCTTGTAGTGCATTGGCAACTTGATCTGTTAGTCGCTCTTGAACTTGAAGTCTGCGAGCAAATACATCGACAATGCGGGGAATCTTGCTAATTCCGATAATTTTCTTATTAGGAATATAAGCCACATGTGCACGACCAAAAAAAGGAAGCAAGTGATGCTCGCAAAGAGAATAGAGCTCTATGTCTCTTACAATTACCATCCCTTCGACGTGCTCTTCAAAGATAGCGCCATTTACAATTTCATTCATATCAGCTTTGTAGCCACTGGTCAAAAAATCGTATGCTTTAGCGACTCTCTTAGGAGTATCACGAAGTCCTTCCCTCTTTGGATCTTCGCCTATATCGGTTAGTATTTTTCTTACTGCATCTTCCAATCATGTTTCCTTGGTTTCTATTTACTATCTCTTAGACAATTTTTGTGAATTAGAATCAGTGAAAGCATTTTATTTTTATTCAGTTTGCTTTCTAGAATAGTTCATATATTGCTCGAATTGATTTCTGTTATTGCCTTATGAATTGACTCTAAGACTAATTAAACGAAATGCATTAAGTTTGTCATTAAGTTAGAAATCTAAGTTTTTTCCTTATTGATTTATTTTCTATTTACCGATATTTAACTAGGAATCTCAAATGCTAAGTAAAAAGACAAACCTAACCGGTCGCCAGAAGGCTGCTATTTTCTTAATAGCTGTAGGAAGTGAAGTATCCACTGAAATCTTTAAACATTTACGGGAAGATGAAATTGAGCAGATTACATTTGAGATTGCCCGTCTAGATAAGATTACCCCCGAAGATAAAGAAAAAGTTTTAGTAGAGTTCAATGAACTCATGATGGCACAAGGATTTATCACCAACGGTGGTATTGACTTTGCTCGTTCTCTTTTGGAAAAAGCTCTCGGGAACCAAAAAGCAATTGATATTATTAATCGTCTGACTTCTTCTCTCCAAGTCCGACCATTCGACTTTGTGCGTAGAACTGACCCGGCGCAATTATTAAACTTTATACAGGGAGAGCATCCGCAGACAATCGCGTTAATCCTCTCTTACTTAGACCCAAACAAGGCAGCAAGTATTCTTTCTGCTCTTCCACATACGATTCAAGCGGAAGTTGCAAAACGGATTGCTACTATGGACCGTGTAAGTCCTGACGTGCTACGTGAAGTTGAGCGGGTATTAGAGCGTAAACTCTCTACTCTCGCATCCGAAGACTATACGACAGCAGGTGGTATCGATTCTGTTGTGGAAATTCTAAACAACGTGGATCGTGGAACAGAGAAGACAATCATCGAAGCACTCGAAGAAGAAGATCCAGAGTTGGCAGAAGAAATCAAGAAGCGTATGTTCGTATTCGAAGATATCGTATTACTCGACGACCGGGCGATTCAAAAAGTTATGCGCGAAGTAGACAACACAGAGCTTGCAAAAGCTCTCAAGTCAGTAGACTCCGAAGTGCAAGAGAAAATTTTCAAGAACATGTCCAAGCGTGCGGCTAACTTACTGCGAGAGGATATGGACTTTATGGGTCCTGTCCGATTGAAAGATGTGGAAGACGCTCAGCAAAAAATTGTAAATATCATACGTAAACTTGAGGAAGCGGGCGAAATTGTGGTTGCTCGTTCTGGTGAAGATGAACTCATAGTGTAATTATTATGAGTAATGCCACCGCTCCCGAATTAAACTTTCCATTAGAAGAAATCCAAGCTAGAGTTAGCTTTATCGAAGAAAAGATTGGATTTATCATCGACTCTGTTAAACGAATCCAACAGGATTTAGCTATCTCTTCAACTCTAACGGACGCAGAGGAAAAGCATTTACTCGGTCAAGTTGAGCGTAATGTGCATGATGCGCTCATGAAAGTAATCACAAAAGTTTTTCCAGATGACTCCGTTTCTTCCGAAGAAGAGCATCGCCAACATGGAAAAAATAATTTTACTTGGGTTCTTGACCCAATCGACGGCTCGATGAACTTTCTTCGCAAACTTCCTCTCTATGCAATATCAATAGGAATCCAACACCGCGATTCAAATGTTGCTGGCGTTGTAATCGTTCCAGAGTTAAATGATGTATACAAAGCAATCCTCGGACAAGGGGTTACTAAGAATTTGTCTCGCATTAAAGTTTCTGAAATTCAACTACTCGATCGAGCTTTATTAATTTCTTCCTTTCCTGTTAATCGCAAAGTCATTTTACATGAAATTCTAGCTGACCTATCTGCATTCCTCACATCCGGCCGTAGTATCAGACGAACAGGATCTATTGTTCTCGACTTATGCTGGTTAGCCGAAGGTCGCATCGACGGTCTCTGGGAAAAACGTGTAGGCTTATGGGACTTATCCGCAGTATCCGTTATCCTCAAAGAAGCAGGTGCTACCATCTCCGACTACAAAGGCGACCAGATGATTACTTATCCATCTGATATCGTTATCTCTAACGGATTTATTCACAACCAAATTCTAGAAGTTCTAAAGAAAGCAAGACAAGAGTTGTCTTTGAATTAAAAGATAGTAGGCTTGCAATGTCATTCTCATGCGAAGGCGATGGTCGCGAATACTTAGAGCGTCGTAAAAATTTCCTCCTTCTTCTTTTTATTAGCGCCTTACTCCTATTATCCGGTTGCGACTATCTATCTGGCTTTAAAGAAGTTGAGATTTCGCAAACTGGAATTTCAAAAGTATGCGATAAGAAACATAAACTAAAATATCCAGAAATTGTTCCATCGTATATTACTGGAATGTTGTATATCAAAGGCAATGAAAAAGAAAATATATTAAAAACTGAATATCTTTTAAAAAAAAAGAGTTTATCTATTAGCAAGAAATAAATGCAAAGGATATTTAGCCAACTGCATTTATAATGAAAAATTTAAATACGATGTTGAGCCGATCGTTCTTCTAGTTGAGATAAATGAAAAAGTGCCATTTGGTTTTATTGCATTTCCGAATGTAGTTGGAGTAAATCCTAAAGAAGGATTGTCTGCTATTTATGGAAAATTAATTGGAACTTTTGACATGAGTGCTACAATTTATAATGTAGAAGGGATAAACGTAGATTTAAAATCCGCACAACTTTGGATTGTCAGAGGTTATAAAACTGTTAAGAATGAATCTTGTAAGAAATAATAATCATAGTTCATACAAATGGTCACCAACGTTACATTCGATTAAAGGAGGCATGGTATATGACGCGTTACAAATATTAGCCGCTCGAAAATGAAAGCTAATATCGTAATAACTTTAAACCTAAAACACTTTCTTTCTATCTGGCAAGAAGGAAAGAAAATCTTAAAAAGCCTGGAATAGAATTTTAAAACTGACAACTACTCAACAGATCATCTTCAAGCTATGTCTCATAACGTTCGAAATTATATCGGAATAATCTGAAAAATATTTAGCCTTAAATAAAAAAATTCTTGCTTTAAATCTAAATCAAAATAATATTTGGTGCCTAAAAAAAAAGAAGGTCCGTCAGATATGCTATACATTGCTAACTTAACATCCATTGTCCTATTCGTTTTTGGTATTTCATTCTTAGTTGCAGAACCCTGGAGCAAATCAGAAAGAAAAAATGTGAGAGTTGACTCAAAACAAACAGCAAAATTAACAAAAAGTAATTTTAGATAGAGATTCTCTAAATATCTGAATAGGCAATGATATTGTTCTTGCCGGAATTCTTTACTCGGTATAAGGCAAGGTCCGCTTTATTATAAAGGTCTTCAGGAGTATCACCATGAACAGGAAATTCAGAGATTCCACCACTAACCAATACAGGTGATTTTAATTTTTCCATGGAATACTTCTTTAAGGTTTCACTAAAGCGTTTACAAGCTACTAAAGCAGAATTGGTATCGACTTCAGGCAGAATTACTGTAAATTCTTCTCCGCCGCATCTGCAAATTGTATCTTCTTGGCGGAATGATTCTTTCAGGGTAACACCAATGATCCGCAATACTTCATCACCGACTAGGTGACCATATTTGTCATTAAATAATTTAAAATCATCTACATCGAAAACAAATAAACATAATGGACGACTGTATCGCTTCGCTCTTTTAATTTCACGTTTAATTGCTAGATTAAAATATCTTCTATTGAAAACACTCGTTAGTTCATCAACGACTGAATTTTTTACCACTGAATCAAAAAGATTTAGTTCAATTATTTTGGGATTCTTTATGACTCGATTGTTTTCGAGAATATGATCTAGCAGGGCAACTCTAAAACTTACTTTCCTACCCATTTTATTACACATGTCAACACGATGATTATAAATTTCTTTCCAAAATTCAGATGCTTCGTATTCAGTGAGTTCTAAGTTTGCGATTACATAAAACAAATCCGAGAAAAAACCTGCCGTAGAATTTTTACTAAGTGCTTCGAGTTTATGAAGGATCAATTCTTCGTTTGTAAGATCTTCATCTAAGATTTTAATTATTTCTTCAGTAATTTTCGTTTCGCGTCCCCTTAATTCTTCCAAGCTAACTGTCGCATTGATCAATTCTTCTCGTGCAAGGTTTCCAACTTTTTCCTGTGCAGAAATAGTTTTATAGGCTTCAATTAATTCTTTGTTGCTAAGCTTTGTGACTTTTTCATACGCATCAATGATTTTGCGAAGGTAGCGAATTTCTTGCTCTTTGTCTTTCGAATTGCCAGATTCCATTTATCAACCGTAAGAATTTATTTACTAGAAAGCATTAGAGAACGCAAATGTAAAAACGGCAAGGATAAAAAGAATTAAAGAGTGTTATTGTAAATATTTTATTTATGAAATTATAGGAGTAGAGACGCACGGCTGTGCGTCTCTACAACGACAATAAGAATAATTAAATTATTCTCCGCCACCTGCTCTGAATCCACCACCACTTACTTCAAGGATTACACCTGTAATGTAAGAAGCAGCATCAGAAGCTAAGAATGCAGCTGCACCTGCGATATCATCTGGCTTTCCAGTTCTACCTAGGTAGATTGCTTTTTTCATTCCTTCTCTCATTGCTTCAGGGATCGCAGCAGTCATATCTGTTTCGATGAAGCCCGGAGCAATTGCATTTACGCGAATTCCACGAGAAGCAAATTCTTTTGCACACGCTTTTGTAAATCCGATCACACCTGCTTTAGAAGCTGCATAGTTAGTTTGTCCAGCATTACCATCAATACCCACGATAGAAGTGAGGTTAATGATATTTCCACTCTTCTGTTTCATCATTGTTTTGATAGCAGCTTGTGTTGCATTGTAAGTTCCTGTGAGGTTAACAGCGATTACAGCATCCCATTGTTCTTTTTTCATTCTCATGAGAAGTGTATCTTTTGTAATACCAGCATTATTGATTAAAACATCAACAGAACCAAATTCCTTTACGGTAGCATCGATCATTGCAGCACAATCTTCTTCTTTGGTAACATTGCAAGTAACTGCAATTGCTTTGTATCCAAGACCTTTTAATTCTTCTGCCGTTGCTTTAGTAGCTTCTTCGTTCATATCAACTATAACGAGATTAGCACCAAGACCACCAAATTTTAGAGCGATTGCTTTTCCAATTCCTCTTGCCGAACCAGTAATAATCACACTCTTGTTTTTAAAATCAATCATCTTATTCTCCTAAAATTATATTCCATATTTAATTAAATTTTCTTCAATTCTAATATTCACTTCTGTTCGGGCACATTCAATTACAACCCGAATGGCATTCTTGACTGCAAGTGCAGACGAAGATCCATGTCCGATAATACAAGTTCCATTGACACCAAGCAAAACTGCTCCACCGTATTCAGCATAGTCCATTCGCTTCTTCATTGCCTTTAAGGTTGGCTTTAATAATAATGCCCCTGTTTTAGCTATACTAGATTCAGCAATGTTATTTTTCAAGATGTTAAAGATAGATTTCGATAATCCTTCTGTGGCTTTGAGGACAATGTTTCCGACAAACCCGTCGCATACGACAACGTCAACCTCACGACCTGAGCCGTATAAGTCGCGTCCTTCGACGTTTCCAATGAACTTGAATGGGATTTTTTTTAATAATTCAAATGTTTTTAAAGAAAGCGCATTTCCTTTTTTGTCTTCTTCCCCATTGGATAGAATTCCAATTTTAGGTTGAGCGATTCCAAAGATTTCACGCGCATAGATTTCTCCCATTAGAGCAAATTGAGCCAAGAATTCAGGCTTACAATCAACATTTGCTCCCCCATCTAAAAGTAGGAGCGGTTTACCTTCTTCTTGAGGGAGAGGAACGGCAATAGGAGGGCGATGCACGCCACTGATTCTACCAAGATATAATAAAGATGCGGCCATAGAGGCTCCCGTATTTCCGGGAGAAAACATACCAACACATTCTCTATCAGCAACTAATTTTACAGATTGAACAATCGAAGAATCAGGCATAGACCTGACAGCAACAGAAGGAGAGTCATTCATACCAATCACATCTGGTGCATGAACTACTCTAATTTTTGACGTATCGTATTCGTATTTGAGAAGCTCTTCACTAAGAATCTCTTCGTCGCCAACAAGGATAACTGAGTATCCAAATTGGTTTACGGCATCAACAGAGCCCTCAACTAAACCGGCGGGACCGAAATCGCCGCTCATTGCGTCAACGGCGACCCACATTGTGCTTATTCTTCTTGTTTAGATTTCTTAATCTTTGGAGCTACTACCAATTTGCCGTTATAAAAACCGCAAGCTGGACAAACTCTATGAGAAAGTATAAAAGCACTGCAATTCGAGCAAGGAACTAGGTTTGGCTTCCCGATTGCATGGTGTGCTCTATGTGATCTTACTTTCGATTTTGATTTACGTTTCTTGGGAACTGCCATTTTTTTCCTCTAAAAATATTATTATTGTACTAGGATTTACCATTTTTTTAGAAATTCTTATTTTAACAAGAATAAATCATTTATATACCACTTCTCATAAACAAGTTCTGCTATTTTTCGCAAAAGGGGTATTCCCAATTGCCAAAGCTGAGTTTCCTAATATTAAATCGGGATTTACTTTTGGCAATTGGTATATCAGCTTGCGATGAAACTATATTCAGTACCCTCTATTTTTTACTCATCGCCCTATTCCATACCCTATTTAATTCGACTGCGGAGTATACTGTATACATGAATGAAATTAAATCATTTACGCAAGGAATCCTTCACTCTGGCTTAATACCATACTGCTTCATAACAGATAAAATGTCTTCTGAGTCAGAAAGTTTATCGACGTTCATTTCGATTACCTCGGATGATTTGATTGTAAAGCCAGTTTCGTTTTCGGTTAGATTTAGAATTCCGATTTTATCTCCGAGCAAATCAAGCGTTGAATAGACGCGAACACCGTTTACATCTAAGTAGCCGCTTTTGTTTAGAATTGGCTTTTTGTTTGCTTCGTCTCCATAGATTACAAGAAACTTTTTATTCATAGAGGCAAGCTTGGCTGCTTCTTCTGTTGTTCCATGAAGCAGTATAATGTAAGTATCCGCAACTACTTCTTGTGAAGAAATTAAATCGCGAATCGTTGAGTCAATGCTTTTGATGATAAATTTCTTTTTCAAATTTCCCGAGAGAGTGTATTGAATGGTCGGACTAGTTAAAGAAATAATTCCAATGTTCTTATTTCCCTTTTTGACATACTTAATAGGCTTTCCGATTTTAGTAGTGCCGAAAAAGTTTTTAATAAAGACATTTGCAGACTGAAGCGGATAACGGTCTAATTCCACTACGGGAATAATTTCTTCCTGTAAATCATTGGTTCCAAAGCCAACGGAAGCATAACCCATTTTCTGGAACGTATGGAAGATTGCTTCTGCTTTGTTCTTTGGACTCTTTACATCTAAAGAATTTCCCGTGTCAACAAGTATATCCTTAGAAGGGTTAATTCCTCTTTGCCTTAAGAACGTTTCTCTCTTGGCAAGACCCACAGAAAGTTTTAATGCACAGATACAGGAATACAAATTTCCAGTCAGCGAAGAGCTATAAACAATACGAAAATCCTCTGCGTGGATTTGAATAGGTATAAGCAATAGCATTAAGCAATATAGACCTCTCACGATGAGGCAGTTCGAGGTGATAAACGTAAATCCTTTATCCTTGTTCATCTGTGTTCAGCCGTGGTAAAATCTTTATCTTCCTTAAAAAGCCTATCCTTAAACTTCGCATACAAGAAGCTGGCTATTACGAATAAGCCGCCGATGGAAATTAAAACTAAAACACGTGTGTTCTCTTTTAGGTTTTGTAAATCCCAGAAAGCAATCTTTGCTACGGCTAATGTTATTAGTCCGATGCCAGCATAACGAATCAAAGGTTGCTTTCTATATACTCCGTATCCGATAAAGCTCATGGCTTCGATTGTCCAGATTAAGCTCCACCATTTAACATCGACAACAGTCATCGTAAGTAAAATAAATTCTATGAATAAAATCAAAGTCACAATTCTTTCAAAGCTATACTTTTGCACAACGAAGTCAGGCTGTTTTGCTTTGTAGATTTCTGCTTCTTTCACTCCGCGTAGTAATAAAAATAAAGTCATAAGACCAAGTCCAAAACTTCTGTAATCCATTGATTCTAATACACTTGGCTTATCTGTAAAAAGCATGTATAAGAAAATAAAGATTGTAAGTGTTAGCGGATAATAGTATAAATTCGCAATTTCTTTTATTCCAAATCTAGAGAGTAAAATTCCATTTGCAAATACAAAGACTGCAAAGAGTAAGCTTCCATATTCGAGGGGAGCCGTAATGTGAATCGACCAGAATAGAATTAGAAAATTCAAAACATAATAAAGGTAACGATCTTTTTCTTTGGTGTTGTTTAAGAATATATAAACAGTTTGTGCAATGAATAATAGCGAGTATCCAGTAACGAGTAAAATTCCTTTTGTATCAGAGATTAATCCAGAGCCGGGAAAGTTCGTATTGTTCAGGAAAAATAAAACAGCAATGCCTAATGTAACATAGGAATACTCATAAAACTTCTCAATTTTAAATTGAAACAAGAAGAGTAAATGACCAAGGTGCAGAACAGAAAAAGCAATTGGTCTATATTCATACGGAATCACAAGCACGATAAAGCAGATACTCGCCAGTATGCTCTCTACATAAGAAAGAATTCTTGGAATCGAATTTGGGATTAACTGAAATGCTAGAACAGTTGCAAGTAAAGACGATATGGTATAAGTCACTAAATTCATATGCTCATAAATACCAACCGGCGATTCTTTGCGAGCCATCATTCCAATAACACCTAAGATTAAACTAAGCCAACTCAGCAAAAGCGAATTGTATATAGAGAAATTATCTTTTAGTTTTACATAGGAGGCCATTAACGCTAAAGAATAAATAGCCGCAAACGAAAGAAGGTATGGATCTTTGATTAGAACATCCCCCATCATCATCGCAGTGAGAGTAGTTGCAGAAATTAGAATAGGAGAAAGAATTTTTCTAGACTCCTGCGCTAAATTAAGAGTATCCTGCAAGAATAAAATAGCAATCCCGGGAATCCAAAAAGTAGCCAGGTTTGCAATCGCAATCCAGGCATATTCATTTAACTCTTCTGCTCGATTGTCCTGAAAGATTCCGAAACGATACACTCCGACAACAAAAGCAATACAGAATAAAACAATGGCTTGTTTAATTCCCTGCACATATTTCTTTTGTAGAGATATACCAGCAGAAGCCGCAAGTAGGATCAATATTGTATGGTAATAAGCCGGTAGTTCATTTAATATAAGACCAACAAAAGCAATCATTCCCGCCCAGAGAAATACTTCTCCGTTTAAGAATACATTTTTCAGATAAAAAGAAAACTGGGAACTTCTATGATGTATTATTTCCCGCTTCGAAGTATAGCGACTCAATAAAGAATTTTCTTTGGAAAGATAATAATGAATTCCATTTCCAAAAAGAATTAAGAGAAGAGATATAACTTCGTGAATCTGGTTTGGCGCTTTTGTAGATTGGATAACTAATTCTAGCGAAGCAAGAAGACTAAGAGCAGTAAGCCCCGCAGAGGAATAGTATAAATTTCGATTTCTAAAATAAATCCCTGCTAATAAAACAAAACCACTCGTGGGAATAATTATATAAGCCTGGTAAGGTTTTTGAATCAAGTAAAAGGAAAACAAAAACAAAGTCAAACTCGCCAATACTCCAAACGTATTATAAGCAGCCAAATCAAACCTAGCCCATTCTGATCGCTTACTGCGAATAAATGGAATTAGCCCATAAAAGCTGATTAACATAAAGATATAAATCATTCCACGATTCATATCAAAACTCAGTAACGGGTAAGCAGCCGCTGACGAATAAAAGAAATCTCCGTAAGGAAGAGTAAAAAATTTCCCGAGGTTCAAAAGTAAAACGATATAACCCATATTTTTGAGATAAGTTTCTTTGTATAAGAATCCTAGAACAATGAGTATCGTTCCTTCCATCAACCAACCAAATACATGAGCATAATCACTAAACTTCGCAGGGATTGCGAGGGTAATAAGCGATAGCCCCAAGATAATGCTAGACTTCCATAAAAACTCACGACCTATTCTTCTAGCAACAAAGGCTCCTATCAAGTAACTCACACCCATAGTCATATCAACTGTGAAAGGTCCCCACTCCGTAGGCTCAGGACGAACCTGACCGAGCATTATAAAGAAAGAAAACGCATTGATGATATTAACAGCAGAGCAAATTCTTTCACTCTTCTTGTCATCTACCTTCATAGTAAATGTAGAAAGAAAGAAAATCAACCAGAAGAAGAGTAAATACAAAATAGATTCTAAATAGTAATTCTGTCCAGTTTCAGAAACTCTCAGTAGAAATCCTTCACTCGTTCTAGGAAGTCCCTGTGCATAAAGCCAATAGTTTGCATACGAAGCAACGATTCCAACACCAGTCAAATACTTCCAGCGCATAATGGTCATAATTCCAATTAAGCTGACCGAGAGAATCGCAACGCTTATCATGGAGAAGTAATTAAAGTCTGCTTTTTCGTTTATAGAAATAGTAAGAAAGCCAAGGAAATAAGAAAAGGAAGTCAATGCTTCCATCTTATAACGAAGGCTCGCACCAATTACAATTCCTGAAGCAAGAAGTAAGAGGATAAAACCGAGTAACCCCTGTTCGGGTTTTAAAATACGAGTTGCCTCTATATTGTAAGAAGCATAAGCAGTGAAATAAAATAAAGCAAACGAAGAAGCGATAGTTCCCAGACCAAAGACAGTATAAAGCTTATTGCGATAGAGTCTGTCTCCTCCAACAAAAACTCCAACGGATAATAACAACATGCCAAAGATTTTAGTAAAGGGACCAATCCAATCATAGGCAAGACGCAAGAAAAAGCTAAACCCAACAACGAGTAAAAGCAAGCCAATTTTATTTAGAAGGTTTACACCTAGAAATTCTTCGACGGGAATATTTCCAATTTTACTCTTTACCCAATTCTTTAAATCATCAAATAGATCGGGAGGTTGTTCTGTCGGTAAGGCTGGTCTTTGAGAAACAGATGCTTCTGTTTTTATTACAGGCTTAGGTGTAACAAAGAGTTCTTCTTTCTTAGTGGGGGTATTCGCCGTTAGACTTGGGCGGACAATACCAATTGGTTTTGGCTTTGATTCTATTCCTTTGTTTATTTCAACCGGCTGAGGCGAAACTTCTTGAATGGGAATATCCAAAACCGCATCATGAGATTCAGTGATAGGAGAAGCTAATTCTTCCTGAAGTGTAGTATCTACAACAAAATCATCTTTTGGTGATTTCTCAATTTTCTGAGCAAATAAATCAACTTTTGCTTTTAGATGTTTTAGTTCTCCCTGTAAGCTACCAATTTTATTTTCAATGGATTCTATTTCAGAATAGATTTTTCCTAGCTCATCTTTTTCTTGTGCCATGGCCTTTTACAGCTTGGTAGCAAATCGTCTTGGTTGACCACGACGCTCGGGATGTGTAGTTAAAAAATAAACTCTCTTCTCCAATTCTTCGGTTAGCATCTTTGCGGCTTTCTTCTCTGCTTCTTTCGGAAATGCTTCCGGCAGAATAGGAACACCTATATTGTATTTGATGTAGGTATTTCTTGTTTGCCCCGAAAGGATAGCCTTTGGTGTAGACATATTCCAAGCTCCAGAAATTCCACTCGGTATAATTGGAACATTTGCCCGTATGGCAATCTTTGCGGCTAACGCTTTGAAAGGTCCCATAACTCCACTGAGAGTTCTAGTTCCTTCCGGGAAGATGGAAACTATTTCCCCAGACTTGATAATAGATACCATATAATTTTCTAATTCTTCGTAGTAGGCTACTGCTGATTTTGCGTCTTCTCCGTGGAAGTTACGAATAACAGGCATTGCACCCCATTTCTGAATTTGATGAGAATAAATATCGCCGAGGGTATTAAGATAAGTTTCAATGCCAGATTTTACCACTCCAAAGGCTGGATTGTTAAGAGGAGAATTCTCTGCATTGAGCAACTTTATCAATGCTTCTTGGGGACTAAATACTTCATGCTTACCAAGAAAAACAACTTTGCGTGGCATATAAAGACCGATGACGGGAATATCAAGTGAGTCAGTATGATTGCAGATTAAGACAGCGCCACCCTTCTCAGGAACATGCTCACTACCTGTGACCTCGACTTTATAAATCATCTCCATCACAGATTTAATTATCGTTGCAGGAACTTCTCTAGGTATAAAAAAAGGCTCTAAAAATTTTGTAATTTCTTCCATTTGATTCTCACTCTTTAACACAGTGTAAAATCTATACGTTTATTTATAAAGTAATTTTTTGGGTGGATTCTTTTCAATTTATGTCTTTACTAAAATTTTTCTAGTTATTTACTGTAATATATGGAAGCTGAGAAAAAAGCATTTATTACAGTAGATGAATATTTAAAAATCGAACGCTCTGCAAAGAGTAAAAGTGAATACTTTAATGGAGAAATGTTTGCAATGGCAGGAGCTACTCGTAACCACCAGGTCATTTGTGATAACATCCTATTTTCTCTCAAAAATCAAATCAAGAATAAACACTGCATTGCATTTGGTGGTGACCTAAGAGTAAAAGTAAACAAGGCAGGTCTTTATACTTATCCAGATCTTAGCGCCCTATGTGGCAAAGAGCTGTTTGACGATGAAGAGAAAGATACACTCACAAACCCTCAGCTAATTATTGAAGTTCTATCCGATTCAACCGAAGCTTATGACCGCGGAAAAAAATTTGCTTTCTATAGACAAATTGAATCTTTAAAAGAATACATTTTAGTATCTCAGTCTAGTAAAAAAATAGAGAGGTTTGCAAAGAATGAAACTGGTTTCTGGACATTATCCGAAACAAACTCTGATACCGACATACTTTGTTTATCTGCTTTAGAATGTAATTTATCGATTGAAGATGTGTATGATAAAGTAGAATTTTCGGAATTATCATCCTAGCGGCAAAGTCTTGTAAGTCGTTGAGCTTTTCAAATTACGTTGTCTTCCGATAATACTTCTTTAATGACCCTTTCGCTTAACCAAATTCCATGCTCCACAATCTTAGGAATGATTTCTTTCATTGAATAGGGAATAATTTTGTTTTTCCTTGCTTTTAATAATATACCAAGTGAGCCTGTAAGAGTTAGCTTTTCAATTCTTGCAAATCTTCGACCTTCGGTTTCATCAATACAGACTAAGGGAATATTTTCTTTGATTGCAGTTGCAATAACAGATGCTTCCCCTTTATCTAAAAATTCCGATAAATGAGTTGGAATTATGATATGAGATTGAGGTATTGTTAAGCATTTGGAGTTCAAAAATTCTTCTACGCCAAACAAAGATTTGCCGCCTTCTAATATCTCTTCTTTTACTTCCAAAGGAACGATTATCTTTTCATACAATTTTTCTAATATTTGTAAATTTCCACAAGCAGCGATGATGGTTAGAATTGGAGTTGTATTAATTACAATACTCTCACGCATTTAAAATATCCTGCTGTAGTTCGCCCTCTTCAAGGTCAATCACAGGTATTTTATATTGCTTTAATAAGAAGATAAATTCCACTCTAGGAATTTCCAATATTTTTGCAGCAATGCCAGATGATATTCTCTTTAATTCATATAGCTTTAATAATAAAGCTAGCTTAGCTTCATTTTCAAATTGTTCCCTGGTTACATGTAGCATATCTGGCAATGCATCTGGTAATTCTAACGTTAATGTCATAATCTTTCCCCTAGCAACAAAATCCTCTTCTCTTTACATTCTATTCACTGCCTATAATCTTTTCCAGTGCTTTTTTACAACCTCGTCCTAAAAAACTGCTCCTGTAATGTATATTCATACATTTTATTTAAGGATTCATAATCAAGAAATTCTACTCTACTGCAAATAGTTTCGAATGAAGTATATTTTATTTTACTATCAAATTCCCTTTTTCTATTTTTATCTGCTACTATAATCATCCGAGCAGCAAAGTCTTGTAAGTCGTTGTATTTGTGCAGCGAGTTCTCGATAGGTGTAGAATGTTCTACCTCAAAAAAACGAGTCGGCATTAAAAGGCTATCTTCCATTAATCGTGAACTAAACCAAATTACGTCTACTGTGGAACTTCTCTGAACTAATTTCTTGTAAGTAAAATTTGGAATTTCTTTTACGCTTCTTAATTCATCTAAACTCTTTTCGATAAACTTTTTATTCTTATCTTGATTAGGTAGATAAGTTTTAAACTTTTTCAAATTTCCGATAACGGTTAATATACCCTGATAATAAGAATGATTAAAACTTTTTATTTCTTCTGAATCTTTATTTTTTGCAGTTTCAATTACGATTCCATTTGCTTCATTTTTCTTTTGGTATTTCTTTAAAGAATAAAGTCCAGGTTTTATTTTATAAATATTCTCATTTGTTTGAACAATTCTGCGGATACTGGCAAATGGGGTTTTTGTTTTCCATTCGCAGTCTTTAATCTTCATTGTTTCCAAATTCAAGTCACCTAAAAGTGCAGTGCCACCTAATTTCTCTAATGCAATAATCACTGCTTCGTGTTGTTTCATAATTCTCCCCAAAAAAACATTCTCCATTACAAAGTGAAGATAGAAATAAAGCTTTACAAGCAATAAAAATCAGACACCAAACAAATCTTTCATTCCAGTCTCATCCTTGATTCGTTTGATTGCTTTTTTAAAATTCGATTCGCTCTTTTCACTTCCAATCCAATGTCGATTATTTTTTATCGAAGCAATCGCCGTTGTGCCTGAGCCCATGAAAGAATCTAAGATTAACTCATTTTCTTTTGTGGATTGTTTCACTAATACTTCAAATAACTCAATTGGCTTTTGAGTTGGCACAATTGATTTTGTTGGAGGAATTCTTTTAAAACGAAGAATGTCTTGGATTCCATAATCGTTTAATTGCCTCTTCTTACCTTTCCATAGCATTAATATAATTTCATACGTTGCGCGATAGGTGTATCCCATTCCGGGTCTTATCTTATCCCAAATGAGCGGCTTACAGGCTAACATCTTTCCTCCATAACCGACAGGAGGAAAAATTCTTTCATCAACAATGGAACGATGTAATAAAAACAAAGTTTCAAAGTCACACATAATATAAGCATGTCGCTCTGGCTTTAATACACGATAGATTTGTTTTAGAAGATTGGGTAATTCGGAATTGTAAATCGTATCAAAGAACTTATCGGGATTATGCGTTCGAGTTCCTTTTTGTCCTAGTCCCATTCTATTATTCATCTTTAACTCCTCCCACTTTCTTAAACTTTGGTATGGTGGGTCAGTCAAAACCAAGTCAATGGAGTTATCGGGGATACTCAGGATTAGATCCTGCCATTCGCAGTTATACAATTTATTTATTTCAATCATGCTCGAACCTCTAGGATCGATCAGATCAAAAGATCATAGTAAAAAAGTAAACTACTTTCTATGATTTTACTTAAAAAAAATGAGTAGTTAATAAAAATTTTGACCGAGGTAGCTTTGAAATAGAGTTTTACAAATAATAAAAATCTCGCGCAAAACAAATCTTCTCCTCCCTTATCAATGAAGATGATTTCAATTATAACAAGGTGCAAGAATTGAGTAAAGCGGAGATGGAAAGTAGATTGGAAGAGATTTATCATTTTGCCAAATTTTTATTTGAGCAATACGAGAATGAGCCAAATTCAGATACTTTTGATTTAACAGAATACTTTGAAAGAATTCAAAAAGTTTCTACTTGGACAGAAACAGATATAGAAGATTAGAAACACTTTATCAATATTGCGGAAATACAGCTTTTCGAAATCAAAACTAAATAGTGCTCGAATCTTATGAAGGACAAACAAAATTTGACACACATTACTCAAAAGACTATTTACTATACTTAGTTTTTTTACTTTTGTGTATTCTTACCATTAAGATGGCGATGCATGAATGATACTATCTATGATACTATCAAAGATACTGTGAAAAATACTCATAACCATTTGAGAGTATCTTTGATAGTATACTTAATAGAAGAGGAAAGAGTATATTAGATGCATGGACAAGTAAAAGGATTCAGCCCGAAACTAGAATAAAGACTTGAAATAAAATGTAAAGGAATGAAACTCTAGCACACGGCAAGTAGAGAAATAAAGACTTGAAATATTATTGCTTATTGCTTAAATTGAGAGTGCTATGAGTAAAACTGAATTATTGACAGGAACCGTTAACTATATACAAAAACTTTCAGAAAGTAGATTGGAAGAAATTTATCATTTTGCTAAATTCTTATTTGAACAATATGAGAATGTTCCTAATGAAAATTCTTTAGATTTAACGGAATACTTTGAACGAATTCAAAAAGTTTCTACCTGGACAGAAACTGATATAAACGACTGGCAAGACGATATTAAAAAAATGTCTAATTGGAGTGTTCAATCTTGGTAATCGACACTTCTATATTTATTGAATTTTTAAGAACGAAAAATAAAGACTTAACTACATTAAAAAAGATTCCTAAGAATACAATCATATCCCTTTCCACAGTTACACTCTACGAACTATATATGGGAGCAACAAATACTGAAAAGAAAAATGACGTTGAACTACTTACTCGTAATATTCCAATTATTTCCTTTGAAAAAGAAATTGCAATAAAAGCCGCCGAAATTTTTCTCCAATTAAAAAAGTCCAATCAGTTAATTGAATTCCGAGATATTTTTATTGCGGCAACTTCGATTATTCACAAGACTCCTTTACTTACTTTAAATAAAAAGCATTTTATTAATATCCCTGATATAGAACTTTTTGAAATCCAAAATTAAAGGACTAGACGTGCGGATGAAAAAAGCGGAATACTTTATTACTACAGATGCAAAAATACTTAACAAAAAGAATCTTATCGGCGAAATCAACACTATTAATCCAATTGATTTTATTAAAATTTATACAGGAGAATAATTATGCGATCTGATACTGAAATTAAAATGCAAGCCTTCCAAGTTTTATTTCAAAGTCTAGGTAGTTTAGAGACAGAAAGATTTATTTCTATCATCAAAAGAAATGATTTTGATTATACTAAATGGCGAGAGAATTTACCTAAGTTCAACAGTGTGCAAGAATTGAGCAAGGCTGCAATGGAAAGTAGAAAGTAATTTTACAAAACAAAGGAAAGCATAACACAAAATGAAAGTAGCAATTATACATGACTGGTTGACGGGGATGAGAGGGGGTGAACTGGTATTAGACTCACTGTTAAAGATTTATCCCGAGGCGGAACTTTTTACTTTAATCTATAACAAAGGAACCTTAAACGAAAGAATTGAAAATCGAAAGATTCATACTGCGTTTACTGATCGTTTGCCGTTTAAGGCTAGCAAATATCGTTCTTATCTTCCTTTATTTCCAATGGCAATTGAAACTTTAGATTTGCGTGGATTTGATTTGATTCTCTCTTCTTCTCATTGTGTGGCTAAGGGCATTATTCCTCCACCGAATAGCATTCATATTTCTTATATTCATTCTCCTATGCGTTATGTTTGGGATTTGTATTACGATTATTTTCCTGCAAAGAGTGGATTAAAATTTCTAATCATACAAGCTATTTCTAATTATCTGCGCTCTTGGGATGTGTCATCCTCTCATCGAGTAGATCAATACACCGCTAATTCAAAATTTATCGCTAAGCGAATCAAAAAATACTATGCGCGGGATTCTGTCGTCATTCACCCGCCCTGCCTTCCTGAAGGATACAAAGTCATCGAGGAAAAGAAAGAAGACTTTTATTTAATCGTCTCTGCCTTTGCTCCTTACAAAAGAATTGACCTTGCCATAGAAGCATTTCGCCAAAACGGAAAGAGACTTGTTATCATTGGAGGAGGACAAGAT
>Ga0075160_10000399_pt1 | contig 27930 bp, 25 predicted proteins | sample JI91814C2DNA_FD_70969 | JGI IMG/M metagenome (GOLD analysis project Ga0075160, IMG submission 70969) | Wastewater effluent complex algal communities from Wisconsin, to seasonally profile nutrient transformation and Carbon sequestration -... | ecosystem: Engineered > WWTP > Effluent > Algae... | reverse complement strand
TCGTTGTCGATCGTGACGATGAGCGTGCGGCGGCCGTCGGCGAGTGTTGGACCCAGTGCGAGGCCTTCGATCTTTTCGGGCATGTTTTTGCCGACGAGGCCGAGTCGATCATCGCAGAAATCAAGGAACTTGGATTTGGTGACCGGCGTGACTGCATCGGGCAGGTCTTCGCGCGGGAGTGACTCGACGGTCGAGACGTCCGTGGCGTTGGTGATGTCGATGGTGTAGAGGCGGCGCCACACGGCTTCGCGGCCAAACTCGCCGTCGCGTTCGAGGGCGAGGAGTTGATGGTCGGAGAGGGCGAGGATCTCGCTGACGCCGTTGGATCCCTTTTCGAGTTGATAGACGAGTTCGCGTGTCGTGCCGGCGTTCGGTCCCTTGATGGTCAGTTCGAGGACGCGGATGTTGAGACCGGCGCGCTTGGCGCGTTCGTCGAGGGCGTTGTCCTGGATGAGTGGAGACTGGAGGATGGCCCAGAGTTTGGAACCATCGGGGGAGCGTGCGAGGCCTTCGAAGCCGCGGTTGGCTTGGCGGCCTTTGGTGCAAGTTGGCGGGAGTTCGCGTGTTGGATCTTGCGAGGGCGTCTCGATGATGAACTTACTGGGCACCGCGAGCCGGCGCGTGCGGACGCCGACGGCGGAGTATTGATCGATCCACGGGCCGTATTCATCGGCGAGCCAGAAAGAACCGTCGGGTTCGGCGCGGATTCCTTCGGGGTCGAGGCGCAGACCCTTGGCCTGGTTGGTTTCATCGAAGCGGCCATAGAAGCCGGTGAATGGTTGGTCCGCTTCGTCGGACAGAAGCGTGGTGGCGACGTGCTGGACTTCGACGGGTTGTGCGCTCGCGGGGTTGATGAGGATGCGCAGGGTTTGGATGCGAGGGCGAAAGCGGGTCGCGCCGTCGAGCGGGCCACGGTCGTTGCAGGCGATGTAGAGGTTGTCGCGGTTGAGGGAGTCGATGCCCGAGCCAAAGGAGCCGAGGCGGTTGTGTGGGAACTCGCCGGCGAGGAGTTCGGTGAGCCCCGAGAGATCGGTGGCGGAAGCGGGGATGGAGGCGGTGCCGAGGAGTTCGACGGTGGGGGGAGTGCGCGGCTTGGTGGGCGAGTTGACGGGCGCGTCGAGCGCGGCGAGTGTGAACAGAGCGGCGAGGAACATGCGGGGTCCTTTGGGCGCGCCGTTGTTGATGTTGTATGAACGAACCGGCGCAGCGAATCAAAGCGTGCGAGTGCGCACGGCGTCGTTAAGGTTGCATAAAGGCCATCAGGGAACTGCACCGCCGAGATCAGCCGCGGACGCGTGCTTCGACCTTGGAGACATCGACGTACACCTGCCCGAAGATGCTCGAGTGGAACTGGTCGAGGCTGACGTCTTCCTGGCGAATGAAGCCGGTCTTGGCGGGGAGTTTGCCCTCGCGGTGCATGTCAACCATCGAGCAGACGCCGGCGGCCGTCGTGCTCTCGATCGCGGGCCAGACGCGCCCGAAGAGTTCCTGGGCGCGGACGACGGAGCGCAGGTTGACCTGATGGCGGCGGCCGTTCTTCATGCCCACGCCATTGACGAAGATGACGACGGCGTCCTGCAGCGTGCGCGGGACGGTGGTGTCGAAGAGGTCGATCACGGCGGCGCGGTCAAATGTGCGTCCGCCCTTGCTCTTCTCGACGTGCTCATAGCCCAGTCGCATGTCCTGGAGGAGGAACTTCATGAGGTCGCGGTGCCCGGGATACCGAATGGTCTTGTAGGCGATGTTGGTGGTGGGGCCGGTCTTGCCGGTCTTGCCGAGGGATTCGATGAGGCTGCCCACGCCGCCCGAGGTGTAGAAGGCCTCGTACTCGACGCCCTCGAAACTGAAATGTTCAAGGCCTTCGAGAGCAGGTGTCTTGATCATCTTGCCATTGAGCATGACGTTGCAGAGTTCGCAGTATTCATTGATGAGCCCGGCGGCGGACCAGGTGACGTTGTACTTGAGGGCGTTGGTGGGGAACTGGGGGAGTGCGCCGACACGGAGCGTGAGGTCGTGGATCTGGTCGAACTCACGCGCGACGTGGTTGGCGGCGATCGCGATGTATCCGGGCGCGAGGCCACATTGCGGGACGAGCGCGACCTTGGCGTTGCCCTGGTCGTGGATCTTGCGGACGTTGTCGGTGGCGGCGACGTCTTCGGTGACGTCGAAGTAGTGCACGCCCATCTCGTTGGCGATCGCAGGGATGACGCCGACGAGTTGGTAGGGGAGCATGCAGATGACGTATTGCTTGCCGGTGAGTGCCTGGCGCACGGCGTTGGTATCGCTCGCGTCCACCTTCATGGTGTCGAAGGCGTTGGCGTGTGGGAGGACCTTGGCGAGGCGCTCGAGGTTGGTGCGCGCTTCGGCGAGGTTGGCCTCATCGCGGTCGGCGAGGGTGACGCGGTAGTTGCCCTTGCCACACATGAGGAGGAGTTCGGCGACGGACTTGCCGACCTTGCCACCACCAAGAACCAAGACGTTGCTCGCAGCCATGGACAACCCTCCCAGACCAGTTCGAAACTACCCGCTTGCGCACCCACGCATCGACGGGTCGAGAGGGTAGGTTTGGGGTTTGGGAATCTCTTGGCTGCGGCGGAGAGCGACGAGAGGATTCTCGGTCGTTTCGGCGGGTCTGGGTGCTGCGGAAGTGGTCGATTCCTGCCGTAAGGCAAGCGAATGGGCATTGCCCATGGGAGGCGTGACCCGTACACTTGCCGCCTCACCTTGGACGACTGGCTTCCGGGGGGGAAACGTGTTGGATCGCTGGGCCGGGGGATTCCTCGGCCCTGTGTGGAGAGCATCATGCCGCGGGTGAATGTCTTTACGTCCGAGTCCGTGTCGATGGGCCATCCCGACAAGGTTGCCGACCAGATTTCTGATGCGGTGCTGGACGCGATGCTGGTTGATGACCCGTACAGCCGCGTGGCGTGCGAGACCTTGGTCTCAACGGGCATGGCGATCGTCGCTGGTGAAGTGACGACCAACACGTATGTGAACATCCCCGAACTCGTGCGCGACACGATCAAGGAGATCGGGTACGTCGGCGGGGACATGGGCTTTGACTATGAGTCGTGCGCGGTGCTCACGTCGATCAAGAAGCAGAGCCAGGACATTGCGATGGGCGTGGACCGCGAGGGCGCGGGCGACCAGGGCATGATGTTCGGCTTTGCCTGCAAGCAGACGCCTGAACTCATGCCGCTGCCGATCCAGTTGTCGCACCGCCTCGTCGAGCGTCAGGCGCAGGCGCGTCGTGACGGGATCATCCCCGGCCTTCGCCCCGACGCGAAGAGCCAGGTGACGGTGGCGTACGAGGGTGGAAAGCCGGTCGCGATTGACACGATCGTTCTCTCGACGCAGCACGACAAGTCGTGGAACGGCCTTGAGCGTCAAAAGGAACTCAAGAAGCAGGTCATCGAGCACGTCTTCAAGCCCGTGCTGAAGGAATGGTGGAATCCGTCCGTGAAGGTCCACGTGAACCCGACCGGGCAGTTCGAGTACGGCGGTCCCGCGGGTGACTGCGGCCTGACCGGCCGCAAGATCATCGTCGATACCTACGGCGGCTACGGCCGTCACGGCGGCGGCGCGTTCTCCGGCAAGGATCCGACCAAGGTCGATCGCTCGGCAGCGTACATGGCGCGTTACGTGGCGAAGAACATCGTCGCGGCGGGCTTGGCCGACGAGTGTGAGATCCAGTTGTCGTACGCGATCGGTGTGGCCGAGCCCACGAGCGTGTATGTGGACACCTTCGGCACGGCGAAGGCCGACGAGACGAAGATTGAGAAGGCGGTCATGGACATCTTCCCGCTGACGCCCCGCGGCATCATCGAGACGCTGAAGTTGCGGAACCCGATCTACAAGCCGACGGCGAAGCACGGGCACTTTGGTCGCCAGCCGTACAAGGGCCGGTACCATGATCCAGTGGCGAACAAGCACTCCGAGAAGGAGTACGAGTTCTTCACGTGGGAGAAGACGGACAAGGCGGACGAACTTCGCAGGAAGTGCGGGCTGTGAGTCGTCGCTGAATCGCGATCGATGGAAGAGTCATTGAACGAAGCCCATCCCGTGAGGGGTGGGCTTTTTCATTGCGCCCTATTGAGGCGGCCTATCGCGAGGGTTCATAAAGTTTGTGCTGGCGAATGTAGTCGAGCACGGCGGGCGCGATCGTGTCTGAGACTGATTGGACGCCGTGCGTGCGGATGCGCTCGCGGATGCTTGTCGCACTGACCGAGTCGAGAGATGCACTTGTGATCGAGCGTCGCCACATCGCCAACTCATCGTTCGTCCAGAACGACGAGCGCCGCATTTCCGCAAGCAACGCGTCCGCACTGCCAAACGGCTCGCGCAGAACGACCAGCACGCTCGCGAGCGCGAGAATGTCACGGGCGGATTTCCACTTATGGAACGCCACGGCCTGATCGGCGCCGATGAGAAGCGTGATCGGCGCGCCGGAGCGAAGGGTGCGCAGCCGCCGCAGTGTGTCGATGGTGAAACTGGACGAATCGTGACTGGCGCGATCGACCTCGTCGAGCCAGACGCCAGCGCCAGGGACATCGCGGACAGCGAGCGAGATCATGGCAGCGCGTTGCGCCGCGGGCGTGGCGGCGACGCCTTGCTTGAATGGCGAAGTCGCGGCGGGCACAAACAGGAGAACGGCACCCGGCCGCTCGCGATCACGCACGAACCGCGGCAGTTCGACGTGTGCGCGGTGAGGTGGATCGAATGTTCCGCCGGCTACGACAATGGGAGTCGCGCTGGGAGCGTTCACGAGCGACTCCGGCCAAGGGGCAATCGGACGCGGCACGCTCGGCTGGTCCGAGTTTGGCGGGGAGGAGTTTGGGTGGGAGGGGCCACTCACGGGCGATGCTATGGCACGAAAACGGCGGTTCGGGACACATAAAGAGGTGTCGCCAAGGCGAAGTGAGCTACCTATACTCCGCCCCTACTGGCCCCGTCGTCTAGCCTGGTCTAGGACACTACCCTTTCACGGTAGGGACATGGGTTCGAATCCCATCGGGGTCATTGCTCCCGCGAAGGCGGGAGTTTTTATTTTTGGCACCGGATCACACTCTGCACCAACCCCTACTAACTCATGTGGGTTTTGTGTGTTTTCAGAATCGGCGTCGCCGAAGCCTTCGCCGCGTTGGTGTCGCGTATGCGCGCTTGGGCGGGCTTCTGTTGCCGGATTTGTTGCCGCTCTTTCGACCCCCGCCGCCCGGTCGAAATCGGCGTCCCGGACCTGCAAATAGTGCTGGGCAGCAATCAGGGGCGAGTGCCCCAGCCACTTGGCGACCGCGTGCGATGGATGGTTCTGTGCCCAATCGGTAGCACACGACGCCCGCAGGTTGTGAAGCAACCGGGGCCAAGGCTTCTCGCCCGCCTTCGTGATGATCCGTTCAAACTGGGTTCGCAGGTTGGTCTTTGCGTCGCGCAGGCGGGGGATCACCGCTTCGGTGCCGGGCTCGGCCTGATCGAACAGGTCTTGCAGAATCGGGAGCAACTCCGCCGCAATGGGCACCAACCGCACCGCGTGCCCTTCGTGCCCGGCCGTCTTGGGGCTTCGCACAGTCAGCCGCCTGCGTTCCCAGTTCACATCGCCCCAGCGAAGTGCGCCGACTTCACCCGGGCACCGCAGCCCGGCAAACCGGCACAGCGCGATGATCGCACGCCATTGGTGGTCGGGGCACGCCGCAAGGATCGTGCGAATGGTGTCGTGCGTGACGTAGAACGCCCGATCGGGATTGGCTTGCGACCCCGCCCGCAGTTCGGCGAACGGGTTGGCGTCGATCAATCCCCACTTAACTGCTTTGCGAAACACCGACTTGGCCACGCGCACCCGCTTGGCAATCGTCGCCGTTGCAAGGGACTTGGTGTGTTCCTTGCCGTCCTTTCCCGTCGCTGTCACGGGTTCGCCGATCGCTTTGCGCCATTGGTCGGCGTCAGCCGTGGTGATTGACGCAATGGGCTTCGACGCGCCGAAGTGCGCCCGCAGCATCGCAAGGGCTTGAAGGTACGTGGTCCGTGTTCCTGGCTTCACCGCTGCCGTGCTTTCGAACCGTTCCAGCAGCTCACCTAGCCGAACCGTCATCGTGCTTTCGCGTGGTTGGCACAGCCCTAGTGACACGACGCGGGCATACAGCACGTCGTCGATGCCGTCCAGCCAACGCACCGCGTCAGCGTGTGGCACGCTGCCGTGCCGCTTGGCAATGGCAAGGTGCCCAATCGCGACGCGGGCGGATTCTGCCACGGTCTTGGGGCACACGCCCAGCCGCAGGGTTTGTTGCTTGCCCGCTGAATCGCGAAACAGAATCCGCGCCCGCTTGCCTTCCCATCCAGTGCTTGCCATTAGTCATTCTCCGTATCTGCCGAGATTTCAGCCTTGTGCGCCGCACCCGCCGCTCTGTGCGACCCAGCGTCGTCTTTCAACAGAATCGCTGCGAGTCGAAAGGCCAAGACCCGAAGCGCACCAACGACCAAGAACCACCCGAAACAAACTAGAAGTCCTGTACGCCAACCCCACAACCAGAAAGTCGCACCGATCATCCCCAGAAGTCCCACTGTCAATACCAGTTCGATGGACTGAGTAAGTCGCCCCCGCAGCCTCATGTTCAGGCAAAACACGAACGTCAGTGCCGCCAGTCCCAAGCACCACGCAGCGAGTCCCATAGATCACCGTCCCTTCTTGGTCTTGCCCGCGTTCTTCACCAGCACCAACCCCAAAGCCGTGCACAGCCGATCCACGTTGGTGGTCCGCAGTTCAGCCGTACCCGCCATGAATCGGGACACGCCCGACGCGGGGACGCCCGACCGCTTCGACAGTTCCAGCCCCGATAGTCCGCTGTCGCGGATTGCCCGTTTCAGTGTTTCGCTCATTGTCGCCATGCCTCCATCATACCACATTGTGTGCGAATACGCAATCAGTCTTTTAGGTACCGATACCGATGGGCCTTGCGCCCGCCGATGGGGCATCGCTCTGTGACTTCAAGAACGCCGTCGGCTTCGAGCACTTTCAACCATCGGGCCGCCGTCGTGTGCGTTTCGCCGATGCTCTCACCCGCCGAGCGCGACGCTAGGAAGAAAGAGGCATCACCCGCGTGCCGCTGCAACTCTCGGCAGAGTTTCACTAACAGGACCATGCTGGCCGATTCGTACTCCGTCGCCGCCCAGGCAGGCGCGTCTGCCGCAACCGCGCCCGCTTGGGCCTTCTCCAACGGGCCGTCGCCGATCGCCCATCGGACTTTGGGCCAACCGCTCACGAAGTCGCCCCATGTGGTTTCAAAAGGCAACGTGCCGATCGCACCCTTGGCGGCATTGTGCCATTGCCGGACATAGGGCTTCAACTCGTGCAGTTGAAGCCCCGCCAGTCGTGGGATCGCCTTCAAGTGCCGCGCGAATGCAAAGAGTTTGCGGGATCGCTGGCCGATCGCCGTGGGCGTGGTTGCTTCAATGGCGTGCGCAATCAGGTTCGACTCTCCGGTCGTGCTACAGAGAGACAGAGATAACTGAGAATCTGAGAGACTGAGGACGTTGGTTGGGGTTGGTGATTCACAGCCAGCAACAATCTCAGTCCTCTCTGTTCTCTCTGCCTTCTCTGTCCTCTCTGTATCAATCAGGGTTTCCTGAATCCACGTACTGGCCAACCCTGCCGCGTGTGGATCGACTTCGGGCAAGTCACCCACCGGAAGGGGCACCAGCCACGTATAGACCGCCCCAGTAGGGTGGGTGCTGGGAGGGGCCGCCACATAGACCCCCTCGGCCCGAAGTTCACCGTCGGCCTTTGTGGTCGTGCGCAAGCCCTTCCAACGTGCGTAGACGTGGAAACCCTTGCTCGTGCGGACCGTGGGCAACGTCGCCGCCAGGTCTGGGAACGCCGCCGCCCATCGGTGGTACGCGCCCGCGTCGTCGAAGTCTCGGACATACAGCCCGCCGGATACCTTGCCGAGGATGATCGCGATGCCGGTTGCCTTGGGATCGGTAAACCATCGCGCGAACGACTCGTCGTCCTTCACAGCATCGCGCTGCATCACCTTCCAAGTGCGAAACACCGGCTTCTTGCCTTTGAGCGGCATCGCCGACCACCCGCGCTTGGCGTAGTCGCGGGCGGCTTCGTACAGATCGGTGCGCATGATCGGCTTGGGGGCAGCAATTGCTCGCCCACCCGGATCGTTCGGATCGGCCTGCGGGACCTCGCCTCGCGAGGCTTCGCGAGGATCACATCGTTGGGAGGGCGTGATAGACTCTTGCTGTTTGCTGGCGCGGGGCTCGTTTGGCGACAGGTCCGCGCCTTGACTTAGATGGGGGTTCACTCCTTCACCCCCTTGCGGGACTCGATAAGCCCCCGCAGGTCTGCCACATCGAAGAGGCGTCGGCCCAGGAGTTTCAGGCTGGGGAGTTCGCCGCGTGTCCGCAGATTGTCGATGGTGCCGGGGCTGACGCCCAGCAGTCGAGCGGCCTCGCGTCGATCGACCAGCAAAGGTCCGTTGGCGTGAGGCGTTGTGTCGGCCGTGCCGGTAGATGTCGAGCGTGCGCCGTTCATTTAGCACCGCCCTTCTGCTGTCGCTCTGCCAACGCCTTGAGGACCGCGTCGAGGTCGAACATGCGTCGACGGCCCGCCCTGATGCAGGGAAGGCGTCCCGAGTCGGCTTCTCGCTTCAACCACGCCGTGGGCAAACCAGTCCGTTCGGCCAACCTGTGCAACGTGAGAAGTTGTGTGTCCATGCGGAGAGCATCGACACGCCAAATCGAGAAGGAAAGTGCTCAAGATCGAGCCTTGCGCTTCCTTACGCATCCTTACGCATTTTTCGTATCATCGGGCACATCCTTCGGCCACCACCGACGTGCATCCGAGACGGAGTAGCACACCACCCCGTCAATCAACTGCGTGGCGACTCGTTTCGTCTTGCGGCTCTTATGCGCCGCCATTCGCAGTCGTGCTGCCATTCCCTTCCGAAACCACGTTGCGGGTCTGAAGTCTCCAGTTGGTGTCGCGCCAGCGAACTGATTTTGCGAGTCCTGGTTTTTCTGCACGTTTGCTCCACTTTGCGGTTCGCCAGATGGCTTTCCGTGCTCCGCTGGTGTTACCAACGTCTCCACGAACTCCAGCATCTGCATGGCAAGTGGCGGCGGGAAGTGCCTTGGGTCGAGCATGGGCTTCTCATCACGAGTGAGGCCGACCTTGACCTCCCACGCCACGTGGACGTGCATGCGGTCAATCGGGCTGCGCCGCCTCTTTGGAGATGCCAGCAGCGGTTGAACCAAATCTGTGCTCGCGAGCCGACCGATTCGGAAGAGGCAGATGGTGCGGTAGTCACTCTCCGCGAACTTTCTGAGTTCTTGAGGATCATTGCTCTCGGGGTTCGGTATCTCATGTCCCTTCGGCATTCTCCGGGGATGTGAGCCGCGATGGTGCCATCGCCCGACGGCCTTGCCATGCGCCGCCTCGGCTTTGCCGCGTCGAATCACCAAGTCCAAGAAAGGCTCAGTGGACTCACGGATCATCTTCGCGATAGGTTCGCTCTGGCGTGCCAGTTCCTGAGCCCGAGACTGGTACTCCATGAGTTCGCGCCGGCCAAGTTCAAACTCTCGTTCGCGCGACGCGGACTCATCTAACTCATCAATGCTTGGCTCCGCTGTGGAAGCGAGGCGCGTGCCGGTTGTCGATGGCTGATGGATTTCAGGCGGAGCGGGATCGGCGGGGGTTGCAGCCATCCATTGCCTGGCTCGCAGCAACTCGCTGCGCACGCGCGCGAGATCCTCTCGCTCGTCGTCGTTCCATCTGATAGGGTGGCCCTGGCGTCCCACGAGCCGATCGATGGCTGCGATGGTGGCGTCGTGACGCGCCGACTTGACCATCTCCTCCAGGCGGTCCTTGAGCACGCCCGCGATGCACGCGATTTGACCCACCAACGTTAACGCTCCACACCATCCCTGAGGAGTTCGGGCGGCATCGAGTGGGTGGTTTCGATGTTTGAAGTGACTTGAGTACATGACTCCCGTCGCACCAACAACTTGGGCTGCGTTTATTGGAGGTGCGACGCAACGCAGCAGCGTGCTCATGTCGTTCGTCCAAAACACTCCAGTGTCCGACTCGCAATCGGCTAGATAGCCAGTCTTTTCGTGCTTGAGATCGGCGTGGAAGCGGTCAAGCAATCGGGTGAGCACGGCGCTGAGGTCCCAGCATCGATCCGCCATCTCGATGCCGATTCGCGTCGTCCGACTTGGGACTCTCGCGTACGTCCCCCAAGTGCCAACGCCAGTCCCGAGTTGAGACCCAAAGTTGTGGTCACTCAGATCCAGGCTCGCGTAGTACTCAGGCCCAAGAGATTCTGCGTAGTCCTTTGGCGTTTCGCCCTGCGGAATGTCCATCTTTCCTGGTGTCGGTCGATCCAGCGCGATTCCGATGTACTTGGAGTCAATCTCCGTCACCAAGACTACTTGAAAGGGCAACTGCCCAAGTCGAATGAACGTGCCCGGCTCGATTCCGCTGGGTTCACGACCCCAGAACATGTGCTGATGAAGCACAGAACGACCATACTCGATCGGGGCCGTCGGGTGGTTGGAAGGCGTTCCACTCTGGGCGGGGTCATTGGCCATTGGTCGCTCGCCTTCGGGAGTCAGTCCGACAAAGTCGCGGGGCAAATAGCCGCCACGATCATGCTCGACCTTTGCTGGAGGATCGGCCCACCAACCGCAATATGTTACGGAGACGGCCCGTCGCTCATCCACGAGAACTAGGCTATCCACACCCTCGCGTTCCGTGTTGCGGCCGCTTGGACATGCTTGGCGTCGGCCGCGTTGGTTGCGTCCTGGCCTTCCGGCTCGGCGAGCGCCGCAACGATTGCGCAGTCGCTCCGATGGTCATCAACGACGGCGCGTCGTCGCTTCGTGCAAACAATGTCAAAGCGGTCACCCGTGAATCATCCATGACCGCGACTCTGGCCGAGGTGCGAAGAGCATATCTGACGAGCGTCCGCTTCGTTCATCGTTCCACTTCCAACAAGGTCGTCACGGGTCGCGAGCATGGGCCAATGTACTTGAGAGACCGTGATGGCCTTGCGGGTGAGGCTTGAACTGCTCTGAGAGCAACGCAAGTCTGGATCGGTGAGTGCGGCGTGTCCGTCGGTCGGCTTCGACAAAGCGCATCGAGCGTCGGAGCAACGGACATTGCTAGATCTTGCCAAGCCGGGTTTGAAAATGACGCATCATCTTCGAACTCAGAGTCGTCGTGTGGCGTAGTGGTGCCGCAATCGGCCTGCGGCAAAAACTGGCTCGTTTGTCGTGCAGGCACGAACGCTCGGGTTGGCATTCAGAAACCGGCATTCACTCGCGGATAGAGGAAGTTTCCGCATCGCGTTTGATTCTCGCAGAGCAATACCGTAATACAAAGGGGGAAATCATGACGAATGCGATTGCTGTTCCGAAGGTCGTGCCCGCCCGCCCTTACACGTCGGTGGTCGTTGGCACGGACTTCACGTCGTGTTCTGCGGTGGCCCTTCGCGAGGCCATTCGGTTTGCCTCGTGGGAACAGTCGCGGCTGCATGTCGTTCACGTCGTCGATACGACGGTGGTGATAGAACTGGAGATGGTGCTGTCCGATTTCCAGAGGGCGATCCAAGAGAACTTGGAGCGCGATGCCAGGAAGGCGTGGGCGACGTTCTCCATGAATGTCCCGGGCGCTGGCAGGTTGCCGTTTGATGTTGCCATCAACAACCGTATCTACGGCATACTCAATCATGCACGCACGCACCAGGCCGACCTCTTGGTCATGGGCGCCTTTGGCGAGCGACGCCCCGACGTGGGCTTTGGCACCGTGGCAACCGCGTGCGTCCGCAAGAGCATGACGGACGTGCTGCTGGTGCGAGACACGCTGGCAGCACCGTTCAAGGTGATTGTCGCGGCGGTTGACTTCTCCGACACGTCGGCTCGTGCACTGGCTCGCGCCGCGTGGGTGGCCGCGCAAGACGGCGCGGAACTGCACGTGCTGCATGTCTTTGCCGCTCCGTGGCAAGGCGTGGCCTACAGCGATGTCGATCCATCGGTGCCTCTGCATTTGCAGCAGCAGTATCGGGAGGCTATTGAGCAGCGGTTGACGGACTTTGTTGCGCCCGTTGCTGATGCACATAGGAACCTGCGGCTTCGTACCGTGTGCAGCGATCTCGGTCGGCATCGTTCAGGGATCGTTGACTACGCCAAACGCGCGTCTGCGGATCTCATTGTGCTCGGCACTCGCGGGAGGACCAATCTCCGGGACATCCTGCTGGGCAGCACGGCGGAGAAAGCCCTCGCGGAATCCCATTGCTCGGTGCTCGCCGTCAAGCCCGAGGGATTTGAGCACCCGTTGGCCAAGGGTGCGCAGCCGCAGGTTGTTTAGTTGCGTCCGCCCTGCTGAGGTACACGCCATTCCAAAGGAGTCATCGTGGATCGCCTCAAGACCATCCTCGTCGGCGTCGATTTCTCGTTGTGTTCCTCCGATGCGTTCCGCCAAGCGACGCGCATCGCCGCGTGGCATAGTGCCGAGTTGCATGCGATTCATGTGGTGAACGTTCCTCCGTATCGGCCCGTACCGCATCCGCTCATTCCGTACAAACTGCCTACGCAGGACCAGTTGGTGCAAGATGCCCATCGTCGATGGGCTGACTTCGCGCCCGGTTGCGGTGGCAAATCGGCGGCTCGATTTGTTGTTACGGTCGGCAGCCCGCGAGGGGAGATCCTGCGCACCGTGGAGATGATGAAACCAGATCTGCTCGTGCTTGGCACCAACAGCGTTCTGGACGCCAAGCGCGGCATCGGGACCACGGCGGCCGCGTGCGTGCGTCGCGCCGAAACCAAGGTGCTGCTCGTGCGCGAGGACCAGCCCCGTCCGTTCAAACGCGTGGCGGCCTTCGTGGACTTCTCCGCGACATCGCTTGAGGCACTCGTTCAAGCAGTGCGTGTGGTGGCTCAGGACGACGCAACGCTTCACGTCGTGCACATCTACGACGATCCTTGGCACGGTGTGACGCGGACGGACATCGTCAACGCCAACATGCCCGACTTCGATGCGAAGATGAGGCAAGCGGTCGAGCAACGCCTCAGGGAGTTCAGCGGCCCGCTGGCCCACGAAATGAACGCCCTCAAAGCCCACTATCACGGATTCCAGCATGATGAACGGTGGGAGGGGTACGGGAATGGAATCGCGGGGTTCATCGCCAGGCATGGAGTCGATCTCGCCGTTCTTGGTGTTCGAGCGACATGGAATACCCGGGACTTCCTGATGGGGTCAACCGCCGAGCGTGTCTGCCGCGATGCGGGCTGCTCGATCCTGACAGTCCGCCCCGTGCCCGAGCCAACATGAGAAGGCCGCTCGCGCGAGCGCACGTTTTCCTCAGTCTTGGAGCAAGCGATGAAGATCGCCATCTATTCCAGCAAGCCATACGAGAGGCCATTTCTCGACGCCGCGAACGCGGGTGCCGCGCACGAACTCGTGTACTTGGACGCGAGGCTCTCGGCGGCGACGGCCGATCTGGCCCGCGGCGCACCCGTCGTGTCGATCTTCGTCGGCGACGATGCCTCGGCCCCGGTGCTCGGGGCGCTCCACGCCGGCGGCACGCGCCTGCTGGCGCTGCGTTCGGCGGGTGTCAACCACGTCGATGTCGCCGAGGCCGAGCGATTGGGCATGACGATTGCCCGCGTTCCGGCCTATTCCCCCTACGCCGTCGCCGAGCACGCCGTGGGGCTGATGCTCACGCTCAACCGCAAGTTCCACCGCGCGTATGCCCGCGTCCGCGAGCAGAACTTCGCGCTCGACGGCCTGATGGGCTTCGACATGCATGGCAAGACTGCCGGAGTCATCGGCACGGGCAAGATCGGGGAGGCGGTCTGCGCCATCCTCCGTGGCTTCGGCTGCCGAGTGCTTGTCTTCGACCCTGTCAAGAACCCCGCGTGCGAGGCGATGGGCGTCGAGTACGTCCCGCTCGCCGACCTCTACGCTGAGTCGGACATTGTCACACTCCATTGCCCGCTGACGCCGGCGACCAAGCATCTCATCAATGCCGCTGCACTCGCCGCAATGAAGCCGGGCGCGATGCTCATCAACACCAGCCGCGGGGCCGTCGTAGAAACGCGGGCGCTGATTGCTGCGCTCAAGAAGGGCTGCGTGGGTTCGGTTGGCCTGGACGTGTACGAGGAAGAGGGTGACTTGTTCTTCAAGGACCTCTCCGCCGAGGTGATTCAGGACGATGTGTTCGTGCGGTTACTGACTTTCCCCAATGTGCTCATCACGGCTCACCAAGGCTTCTTCACGCGCGAGGCGTGCGAGGCGATCGCCCGCACGACCATCGACAACGCGACGCGCTATGCGAGAAGGGCGATCGACCCCGCCAACCTTGTGACAACGCAACTCATCGCCAAAAAGTAGCCCAGCAACCTGTGCGCTGATAAGCCGAATCCACATCCGCGCGTCCTGTGTGGCGGCCGCACGGACGTGCTTGGCATCGGCCGCTTTGGTCGCGTCTCGGCCCTTAGGCTCGGCGAGCGCCGTCACTGTCATCTGCAAATCGCCTTCGTCGTCCAGAAAGGTAGCGAAGGAGCCAAGCAGCCTCAGTGTTTGGCGCTGCGCAAGCCCAGGAGCCAGTCAACCGAAACCCCACTCGCCCGCGACGTGTCCACGAGGAATGCCACGCTCGGCGAGCCGCTGGCGAGGAATCGACGCACAGTCTCGCGGTTGTGGCCGGTGGCGTCGGCGATTTCGCGAGTGGTCATGTTCCCGAACACGTCCTGCAAGCGGCCCGCGAGGACCAACTTCCAGGCGGCGGGGGCGCTGCGTTTAGAGCCGGTTGGTTTCGGCTTCCGAGGTTTTCGTGCGCCACCTTTGGCCTCAGCCGTGCGATTTTTGTGGACCTTCCGTGCGTGCTGTTTTGCCATTGCCAATGCTAGTGGCACAAACGTGTGCAGCAGTTGGCTCTGTCTGACGCCCGCGCGGCTCCCACGAGGGGCGCTGTGTGGCGCTATCGCATCGAGGCGATGCCACGTCCGTATTCTCTGTTCGCACTCTCTTGCATGGAAGCGTCAACGGCCGTGGGCGCACACCCGTTTTCGGGCTCCTGTATTCTTCGCCGGTCCCGACAGCCGTGGTCGAATGGAGCGTCCGTTGAAGTTCGAGCGGAGCGTCAGTCCTACAGCCGTTTGCTGCCCGTCGCGTGCCTCGACGCCGCTTCCAACCAAACTAACAAACAAAGTCCCGTCAGTTTGAAATGGCTTGCATCCGGGCATCGGATGGCGAGTCCAGTCTCCTGCTCGCAGACTGCTGAGAAGATCTGAATCGGAAAAACACACCTCTCGGGCTGCGTTGGTGTGGAGTAAATTTCCCTGATACCTCCAGTGTCGTGGCTGATTTAGCGAAACGGGTGGACGTTGAGAGTCGAAGATCTATATAAAAAGGTGTAGATATCCAGCATTGTGTCTTTGAGACTTTTCTTGGAGGTGAAGTGTGAACGCGGGATACCACGAAACGCAGTCTGGAAGTGCGTATGGCACCACGGTCACTCCTAGGCAGTCCGCGGGTCAGGCTCTTGCGCTGGCTGGAGTGGTGGTCGCGGGCGCGCTGGTCTTGGTGGGGGTTTCGATGTGGTGTGGTGTGGGGTTGTCCGTTTGGTTGACTCCGCGTCCCGAACCGGCATTGCATGCTCGGCTGGCGGCACTTCCCGCGGCCCCGAATATCCCTGAGGGTTTGGCTCTTCAAGGGCGGGATGTCTTTGAGCGTGCGTGTGCGCAATGCCATTCGAGCAGCGGGCTTGGAAAGCAAGGGCTGGGCAAGGACATTGTGCGCAGCGACTTCGTGGCCGACGCGACGGATGCTTCGCTGGTGGCCTTCGTGCTTCGTGGACGACCTGCGGACGATCCTCTCAACACGACCAAAGTAGCCATGCCACCCAAAGGTGGCATCGACACGTTGACAGAGTCGGACATTCAGGCCGTCGTGACTTACGTGCGTGGGCTTCAAGACCCGAGGCGAATGCCCGTGTTGCCTGAGTGGAAACCTGCGCCCGTTGTGGTCAGCGAGAAGGACAAGGCGGATGCGCTGGCGGCCGCTGGCGGAGACGCGGAACTCGCGGGGTACATCGCAAGCGGTTCCAAGTTGTACGCCGGGACGTGCCAGGCGTGCCACGGTGCTGGCGGTGTGGGCGTCAAGGGGAACGGCAAGGCGCTCGTGAACAACGAGTTTGTTCAGAGTCTGGATGACGACGGGTTGTTGGCGTTCATCCAGAAGGGACGCGATCCTGGTGATCCCAAGAACACGACGGGCGTCGGCATGCCCGCGAAGGGCGGCAATCCGGCGCTCAAGGAAGACGATTTTCTGGACATCATCGCGTACCTGAGAACGCTGCAACCTGCCAAAGCGGCGGGTGCAGCGAAGTAGTTACTCACATCGCGGGAACAGCCTCGGCGCCGAGTGCTGACTCTCGCACAGACTGGAGATTGGTCATGACACGCACGACTTTGATTGAACGATTCCGTCCGTCACTTCTGTCGTATCTCGCGATTGCCTGCCTTGCGGGCACGGTGGTTTCGACGGCCGAAGCGCAGCAGGAGAGCCGACGCCGCCGGCGTGATGCCGACACGGTGAAACCACTGGAACTGACGGCGGAGCAGATCGGGCAGATCACCAAGATCGCCAATGACCGCAAACTGAACTTGGACGACTTGCTGGGTGCGGCGAAGACGTACATGCCCAGCGGACGGCACGATGACTATGTGCTGTTCTCCTCGGGAGGCCAGAGCGGTCAGGTGTTCGCGATCGGCGTGCCGAGCATGCGGTTGCTGCGATCGATCTCCGTGTTTACGCCTGAGTCGTGGCAGGGGTACGGTTTCTCGGGCAATCAGGACCACATTCTCAAGCAACTTGAGATCAATGGCAAGCCAGTACTGTGGGGCGATACGCACCACCCCGGTCTTTCGGAGACGAATGCTGAGTATGACGGCCAGTTCCTGTTCATCAGCGACAAGGCCAACGCCCGCATCGGGGTGATCGACCTGCGAGACTGGGAAACGAAGCAGATCTGCAAGAACCCTCTCACGGTCAGCGACCATGGCGGGTCGTTTGTGACGCCCAACACCGAGTACGTGATCGAGGGTGGGCAGTACGCCACGGTGCTGGGCTACGGGTATGCCCCGATCGAGGAGTACAAGAAGTCCTATCGCGGCATGGTGACATTGTGGAAGTTTGATCGAGCCAAGGGCCGCATCGATGAGGCGAACTCATTCGCGCTTGAACTGCCGCCCTACTGGCAGGACCTGTCAGACTCGGGCAAGCGAGCCTCTGACGGGTTCTTCTTCATGAACTCCTTCAACACCGAGATGGCGACGGGCGGTGTCGAGAAGGGGCAGCCACCCTTCGAAGCGGGCGTGAGCAAGCGTGACATGGACTACCTCCACATCATCGACTGGAGAAAGGCCGAGGCAACCTTCAAGGCAGGCAAGGCCGGAAAGATCAATGGATTCTCGGTCATCTCGCTCGACACCAGCGTGAAGGAGGGAATCCTGCACTTCGCGCCCGAACCCAAGAGCCCACACGGCGTGGACGTGACTCCAGATGGGAACTTCATGGTTGTCGCCGGGAAACTCGACCCGCATGTGACCGTCTATTCGATCGAGCGCATCAAGTCGGCGATTGCTTCCAAGAAGTACAGCGGTACCGACGAGTATGGCGTGCCCGTGCTGGACTTCGATGCGGTGAAAGAGGCACAGGTCGAACTGGGCCTAGGACCCCTGCACACACAGTTCGACGACAAGGGGTATGCATACACCTCCCTCTTCCTGGACTCTGCGGTGGCACGCTGGTCGCTCGGCGGCGACTTCGCAAAACTTCACCCTGAAGCACCTTGGAAACTCGTGACGAAGACGCCGGTGCAGTACAACATCGGGCACTTGTGCACGGCCGAGGGTGATAGTGGGAGCCCGGACGGCAAGTACTTGATCTCCATGTCGAAGTGGTCGGTGGATCGCTTCCTGACCACAGGTCCGCTTCTGCCGCAGAACTTCCAGTTGCTGGACATCGGTCAGGGCGGCACGACGATGCCGGTGATCTATGACCTGCCGATTGGCGTGGGCGAGCCGCACTATTGCCAGATGATCAAGGCAGACAAGTTGAAGAGTTGGACGGTGTATCCAGAGATCGGCTGGAACCCACACACACAGGCGCTGGACCCCAACGCCCCGAAGAAGGGTGAAGAAGGCGTGACTCGTGACGGGAACAAGGTGCTCGTCAAGATGACCGCGATCCGAAGCCACTTCACGCCCGAGCACGTCGAGATCAACGAGGGAGACGTGGTGACGTGGCGCATCACTGCCGTGGAATCGACACAGGACGCGACGCACGGCTTCTGCATCGGCGGGTACAACATCAACTTGTCCCTGGAGCCCGGTGAGTATCAGGAGTTCACGTTCGTGGCAGACAAGCCGGGCACGTATCCCTTCTACTGCACCGAGTTCTGCTCGGCATTGCACCTTGAGATGATGGGTTACCTGCACATCAAACCGCTGAAGCCGACTGCGGACGCTTCGACCACTGCGGCGCCGATCGCCTCGAGCGCCAAGTAGCACCCCGGCCCGCGCTCTGCGAGAGCGGCCTGCGGGCCTTTGACGTTCGGTAAGACGCCGCCGGTGATTGTGCCGGGGAATCGTAAAGGAGAAAGCCATGGCGCACCTGCTAGATCAACTCATCGGACCGCGTGTCCCGGTTGAAGAACTGAGGGCACATCGGGCGCGGTATCTCACGCCGACGGTCATCTTCATGATCGCCAGGGTGCTCCTGCTCGCGTCGATCTTCTTGCCATACTGGCATATGGAACTTGAAGCACCTCAGTATCCCAAGGGGCTCTTCCTCACGGCGTATGTCAATCACCTGACGGGTGACGTGCGTGAGATCGATGGGCTGAACCATTACATCGGAATGCGGCCGCTGGGCGAGGCCGCTGCATTTGAACGCACCGCGTCCATTTGGGCGGTCATCGCGATGTTCCTGCTTGTCGAGGGGGCGGCGTTCATTCACAGCAAGTGGGCCGTACTCGTCGCGCTGCCAGCAATCGGGTTCCCACTAGGGTTCCTTGGGGATCTGTACTACTGGATGCGGACGTTTGGCCTCAATCTCGATCCGGAGGCTCCGCTCTCGCAGTCGGTCAAGCCGTTTGTGCCGACGGTGTTGGGTGAAGGTGGCATCGGCCAGTTCAAGACCTACGCCGAACTGGGACATGGGTACTGGCTTGCGGTCGCGTGCTCCGTGTTGGTGCTGGTCGGGTTCGTATTCCACTATCGGGCGTACAAGCCGCTGCTTGCCAAGGCTCGGCTGGGTGCTTCGAAGGTCATGCCATGAAACGTCGCAACGTCATGCCTGTGGCTTGGGTAGCCGCGGTGTTCGCCTGCCAGGCTGTCGGTGTGCAGGATCACGCGCCGCTGGTCGTGGCGGAGCATCCGTCACCCGCACCGCCTTCGCTGGTGGAGAAGCCGCGTGTACTCGGAGAGATTGGTCGGCGAATCGCGGCCGCCGCACCCGGCGACACTATTGAGATCGCGAAGGGCGTGTACCACGAGCACATCGTGATTGACAAGCCTTTGACGCTGGTTGGTCACGATCGCCCCGTGATTGATGGCGACAACAGCGGTGACATCGTCGAGATTCGCGTGCCAGATGTCGCTATGCGCGGCTTCACGATCCGCCACACGGGCATCGATCTCGACAAGGAGAACACGGCGATCAGAGTGCTTGCCGGACGTGCCACCATTGAAGACAACATTCTCGAAGACGTGCTCTTCGGCATCGACCTGCGAGAGGCCCCAGACTGTGTGATTCGCAACAACCATGTCGGGGCCAAACTGCTCGATATCGCGCGCCGAGGTGACGGCCTGCGCCTGTGGCGAGCGGATCGCACGAGTGTCGAAGGCAATCACTTCCGTAACGGACGCGACGCTATCGTCTGGTATTCCAAGGGTGTTACGATCCGCGGGAACACCGCGACTGACTGCAGATACGGCCTTCACCTCATGTACAGCGACGACGTGGTGATCGAGAACAACACACTCACCGGCAACTCCGTTGGCGTGTATCTGATGTACAGCACGGGCGTCGAACTCAGGCACAACACGCTCGTGCGCAATCGCGGCCCGAGCGGGTACGGCATCGGTCTCAAGGACACGGACCTGTTCACAGTTCGTGACAACCTCATCTCCCAGAACCGCGTCGGCGTGTACGTGGATGGATCTCCATTCTCGAATCGCAAACCCGGCGAGTTCAGTGGCAACACGCTCGCGTACAACGACATCGGGTTCACGTTCCTCCCGTCAGCGCGTGGGAATCAACTCTTCGAGAACAACTTCATCGACAACATCGATCAGGTCTCCGTCGCCGGTCGAGGTCGCCTGGATGCCAACACGTTCTGGAAGGGTGAACGTGGCAACTTCTGGAGCGACTACTCGGGGTACGACCAGAACGCCGACGGCATCGGAGATTTCGTCCACGAGTCGCAGACCCTCTTTGAGAACATGATGGACAAGGAGCCCAAACTCCGCCTGTTCCTCTTTAGCCCAGCGCAGCAGGCCGTCGAGTTTGTCGGGCGCGCCCTGCCCAGCATCCGCCCAGAGCCGAAGTTCGTGGATGAGGTTCCATTGATGAGGCCAGTGCCCGTGCCCGCCGATCTTTCGACAATCGATCTAGGCGGCATTGGACTGGCCCTGTCCGCCGCAATGCTTCTTGGCGTCGGGTGCGCCGTTCTTTTCATCGTGCGAACCGATGGCACTCGATTGCGGGACGCGACTCGACCATCAACGAGCCCAATGAAGGGAGCCCAGGCATGATCTCTATTGCCAATGTCTCCAAGACATTTGGCACGTTTAGTGCCCTCGACGACGTGTCGCTATCGATCGGCCAGGGGGAGAGCGTCGCCCTCTGGGGGGTGAACGGAGCGGGGAAGTCCACGCTCATCAAGTGCGTCCTTGGGCTCCATCGCTTCGAAGGCCACATCAAGGTCGGGGGATACGACGTGCGGCAGCGTGGGAAGTCCTCTCGCATGCTCATCGGATACGTGCCACAGGAACTTGGGTTTTATGACGACCTTGGTGTCGCGGAAGCCCTCTGCTTCTTCGCGCGGCTCAAGTGCATCAGTCTCAAAGACCCAGGGGCCGTGCTTACAAGCGTCGGCCTCGATGGCCACGGGCACAAGCGTGTGCGCGATCTGTCGGGCGGCATGAAGCAGCGACTCGCACTCGCGATCGCCTTGCTCGGCGATCCTCCGATCCTGGTTCTCGACGAAGTGACGGCAAGCCTCGACGCCTGCGGGCGCGATGAGTTCGTCGCGCTCTTGGCACGCTTGTCAGGCGGCGGCCGGACCATGCTCTTCGCCTCGCATCGCATGGAAGAGGTCGCGTCTCTCGCCAAGCGCGTGGTGATCCTCAAGGGCGGGCGCGTCGAACGCAGCATGTCGGTCACGGAGTTCACGTCGAGCCAGGCCACAGGATTGGTCCTGCACCTCACGATGCCCCTGCCCGTCAGAGATGCAGCGATCGATCGTCTCCGAGAGAGCGGGTTCGAGCCGGTGCTCAACGGCGTTGGCATCATCGTTCCGGTCTCTGCGCAGCAGAAGGCCGCCCCGCTCCGCATCTTGGCCGAAGCCCGCATCTCGATCGACGACTTCGAGGTCGTGACACATTCGGCAGTGGCGCACGAACAAGGAGCCATCCAGTGAATGTCGCCAGTGCGCCAACCAATGTCGCTGTCGAGCGCAAGTCTGAGGCTAGTCTCTTGCCCCCAGGGCTCCTTCGCAACATCGTCACGATCGGCGTGCGCGAGTTGCGCGAGGCGACCCGCAGCCGCTGGTTCGTTCTTTACACGATCGCGTTCACGGTGCTGGGCCTGGCGATCTCCTTTGTCTCGGCGTCGGGAACCGGCTCAACGGGGCTTGCTGGGTTTGGAAGAACCTCAGCCGGGCTGATTAATCTCGTCTTGCTTGTGGTGCCCCTCATGGCGTTGTCGGCGGGCGCAGGATCCATCGCATCCGACCGCGAGCGGGGCATGCTCCAGTATCTCATGGCCCAACCCGTGACCCGTGCCGAGATCGTCCTTGGCAAGTACTGTGGGCTGGCTCTTGCTCTCCTCTCGTGCCTCTGCCTCGGCATCGGTGCGTGTGCAGCAATCCTTGCACTCAAGGGCATGCCCACGCGCCCCGCTGAAGTTCTTGGCCTCACGGGGCTGTCGTTCGCTCTCGCCCTTGGCATGCTCAGCGTCGGGATGCTCATCTCGGTGCTGGCGCGAAAGTCATCCGTGGCGGTCGGAACAGCGATCTTTACCTGGCTCCTCTTGGTCTTTGTCACCGATCTCGGGCTCATGGCCGGTGCCGTCGCCCTGCGCCTTCGAGTGGAGCAGTTGTTCGCTCTGTCGCTTTTCAACCCGTTACAGGTCTTCAAGATGTGGTCACTGCACGCAATCGATTCAACGCTCGACGTACTCGGTCCAGCGGGTCTGTACGCCAGCGAGGAGTTCGGGCCCGAGTTGCACATCATCTTCGCCGCGTGCCTTTCTGCGTGGATTGTGGTTCCCCTTGTCGCAGCAGTGGCTGCACTCACTCGGAGGTCTTCGCCATGAAGAACATTCTTCTCGCCGTCGTTCTTACTGGGGCCAGCACGTTGATGGCTTCGTGCAGCCAACCTGCCCTCTCCGGGCCGCCGGAGTTGAAACTGGGGCGCCACGAGTGCGCCGCGTGCGGTATGCTTATCAACGAGGACCGCTGTTCGGCAGCCGCCATCGTCACCTCGAACGGCGCAGAGGACTACGCGATGTTTGACGACATTGGGTGCTTGCTCGACTACGAGTTCGACAAGCGTGCCAGTGTCTCGTTCCGGGAGCGGTTCTTCCACGATCATTCAAGTCGCGGGTGGTGCACGACGCCCCAGGCAACCTTCCTCTTTTCAGATCCTGACCGGCTGCCGACGCCCATGGGTTCAGGCATCGTCGCCCATTCCACAAAGGAGGCCGCCGTTGCAGCCAAAGAGAAGTTCGGAGGCGAGATCATGTCCTACGAACAACTGGTGCCGGCGCGTCGGAAGTGGATGGAGGCTCGATACGGCAAGCCGGACAAGTAGGTTTTGGATGCGGGCCATGTTCCTCGTTCAGGTTGCGCGGCCAGGACTCTGAACCGAGCCCTTGGATGGGTGTTTATACCAAAGTGGTTTGACCATTGGAATCGTGAACGTCAACGCGCGGATTTTTGTTGCACGAGTGCAAATCCGATTTATGGTAGAGATCTAGATCCAGATATACAAGGCTGGCTCCCGCGCCTCTCTTTTAGTTCACGTTACTTGGAGACCTCGTCATGGAGTCCACTCGAAGCCGAGCGCGTCGAATCAAACTATCACGCCGTGCTGTGCTTGGTGTGGGAGCCATAGTCGTGGCCACCGCCGCGACCGTCGCAGCAGCTGCCATTCTCAACCTGACCATGCAGGACTTCCACGTCCCAGGCACCCAGATGGGCGACGTGTCGCCGACGGCGTTCGAACCCTCGGACACCTGCCGGGTTTGCCACGGCAACTACGACCCCGCGGCCGAGCCCTACTTCGCATGGAAGGGGAGCCTCATGGGCAACGCGGGACGCGACCCTCTGTTCTATGCCCAGATGGCAACGGCCAATCAAGACGTGGCCAACGCGGGCTACTACTGCATGCGATGCCATGTGCCCATGGCCATCGTGACTGGACATGCGGCTCAGACGCTTGGCAACACTCTCAACGCACAGGATCTCGACGGCGTCACCTGCAACTTCTGCCACTCGATGGTGGACCCGATATACCGGCCAGGGATCAGTCCTGTGGATGATCAGGCAATCCTCGCGGGACTTGATGACGTTCCCGAGCACTACGGGAACTCAATGTTCGTGCTGGATCCGCTCGGAATCCGGCGCGGCCCCTACTCAGACTCTGTGCCGCCGCATGAGACGATCGTGGACCCGTTCCTGCGATCGTCCAACCTGTGCGGGACGTGCCACGAGGTTGGCAACCTTGCAGTCTCCAGACGCCCCGATGGAACCTATCGATACAACCCGATCGGCGAGCCCTCGCCCAGCAGCGATCCCCACACCCAGTTCCCGCTCGAACGAACCTTCAGCGAATGGAAACTGAGCGCCTTTGCCCAGCCAGGTGGGGTGGAAATGGGTGGCCGCTTCGGCGGCGCGGGAGCGAATGCGGTGAGCACCTGTCAGGACTGCCACATGCCAAAGGTCGCCGAAGGCAAGGCATGCTTCTTCGGGCCAACGCGGCCGAAGTTGGCAACGCACGACTTCGCAGGTGCCGCGGCTCAAGTCTTGGACATCATCGCCAATCACTACGCAGATGATCCAAACGTCAACCTCCCCGCCATCGCCGTCGCCCGCACCAAGGCCGTGAGCATGCTTCAGCGAGCGGCGACCTTGCAAGTCACGCACGCAAACACCAGGCTAAACGTGCGCGTGGTGAACGAGTCCGGCCACAAACTGCCGACTGGCCACATCGAAGGCCGACGAGTCTGGGTCAACGTCAAGTTCCTCGATGCGTCGGGCAGCATCATTCGAGAGCACGGCCATTACGACACCGTCACCGCGGAACTCGACGAGCACTCCACCCGCGTCTACGAAATGCACGTGGGACTCAGCCCCGAAGCGTCGGCACTTACTGGCGTTCCAGCCGGACCCAGTGGTCGCATGGCGCTCGCGGACACGATCTATAAGGACAACCGCATCCCGCCCAGGGGCTTCGCGAACGCCGCATTCGAAGCGGCGGGGGCCCCTGTCGTCGAGCACGAGTACGCCGATGGCCAGTACTGGGATGACGTCCCATTCACCATTCCGGTCAACGCGGTACGCGCGAGTGTCGCGGTCTACTACCAGAACACGCCCAAGCACTACATCGAGATGCTTCGCGACAACAACACGAGCAACTCATGGGGCGACGACCTGTACGAAGCGTGGGCCACGACCGGCAAGGGTGCTCCAATCGAAATGGTCACATCGACGCTCGACTTTGGCCAAGTCTGCCACGCAGACCTCGACAATCCCGAAGGCAGTGGCGAGCCAGATGGAGCCGTCACCATCGACGACCTGCTTGCGTTCCTCAATGCGTTTGAGCAGGGGACGCCAGTGGCAGACCTTGACGACGGCACAGGCACAGGCACCCCCGATCTGGGCGTCACCATCGACGACCTTCTGTTCTTTCTGGTCCACTTTGAAGCCGGGTGCTGAGTTGATGATCCGGCAACATGATCTGGGAACGAGCGACTATGAACCTGCAACCCGCATCGCCTGGGAAACACGAGAACGCCGCGCAATGGCGCGAGCGTGCTTCTCAATCGAAGAAGCAGGTGTAGGTACCTCACGCGCCGCTCAACGCCCTGCTGCGCGAGTCCAAATCCGTATGGTTGGGTGTCCGAAATGCGACCTAACTCTGCGCACACTTCCCCAACAACTCCATCGCCTCGTTCAGCATGCTCGCCCCCGCGCTTTCCTCACCCATCCTGTTGTGGACCTGTGCCCGGATGAGCCGAATCCACAGCCGGGCGTTCTTGATGGCGGCAGCACGGACCTGCTTGGATTCGGCCGCCTTGGTCGCGTCCCGACCCTCCGGTTCAATGAGCGCCGACACGATAGCGCGGGTGCTCGCTTCGTCGCCGAGAATGGCCGCCCATTCCGCGGTGGACTTCGACCGGAACCCGCGATCCATCGCCGCGAGCATCTCGACCGCCTGGGCGGCTAGGTCGTCCAGCCATTCGCGATCCTTCGGGAACAGCACCGGCATCCCAAAGTACCGTGCCTCGATGATCTCGATGGCTCCTTGAAGCGCCAGCACATCATCGCGCACGCGGCGGAGTTCTTGCCCCACACGAACCAGCGACATGGGCGACTCGGCATCCTCGAACTCCGTGCCCTTGGTCCACTCTTCCCAAGAATCTTGTGCCAACAGCGCCAGGTTCCAGAGCATCCATCGCAGGTTGAGGGCTTCTCGTGCATCGATCACAGCGAACCAGCACTGGGTCGCCAGGCCAAAGAGGAACGTCCCCTCACGCATGGCGTCGCGGAGTTTCTGGGTCGTCTCTTCGGAGTACGCCACGTCGCGGCCTCGTAGTTCGCCGGTCATACTGCGCTCGATCCGGCCGCAGATCGTGCCCGCGGGGCCTTCGAGCAGTGTTCGCCTCGTGAACTCCATGGGAGTCCCGGCGGCATGAGCCTCCTTCACCATGTGCAGCGCGATTTGCTTGGGGGTCAACTTCGTGCGTGCCTTGTCCAATCTCGTGCTTATCGTCATGCCGCGTCCTCCCTGTTGTTGTGTCCTTCTGCTTGCTCGTCATCCTCACCTGGCAGCGGCCGGTCAAAGTCGCCTGCCAATCCAGTACTCTGACTCCGCCCAACCACGGCTTCCATCGCCGCGAGCCGCTCCTCGATATCCCCGACCTCGATGGCCTTAAGCAAGATCCCCGACAAGTACCCCACGCAGTTGGCGACCTTGGGGTCAATCACCCCCGTCCGCACCTGGTGGATCGTCTCGGAGAGCAAGCCCTTCACGTCGGCGACGGACTTCACGTCTTTGGCGGGGGTCTCGGCATCCAGCACTTTGGCGGCGCGTGTATTTCCGCCAGCCTGACGGGCTCGGTGTTGTTCGTCGGCCTTGTCTGGATCATGCAGGAAGCAGAAGTCGGACCCGCTCTGCGGCGTCGCTCGGCAGGGCGTTCCGTTCGTGGTCTTTCCTTTGCACGTCCCGGCAGTGGGGGAGTTGGCCCCTCCCCCCTCCTTGCATGCTTGGGTGGCAGGTTTGGCGAGGTCGGGCCTACGCCGCTCGTTGATGCTCATGGCTGGCCTCCGATCACGCGCACCATCGCCAGCATGCCCGCCCGGATCGCCGGGGGGAGTGTCGGCCACGCCGCGAGCACCGCCGCCAACTCGGGATCGGTCGGGGTGGGCGGGAGGACTTTCGGGCCAGAATCAGGGCCAGTGTTGCCGGATTTGTTGCCGCCCGACTCAGAGACTGGGCTATTCGCCGTGGGTTTCTTCGATTGTTCGAATCCCATCGGGGTCATTGCTCCCGCGAAGGCGGGAGTTTTCATTTTTGGCACCGGTGGGTGTGGCTTGTGTGGCGCGCGAGGGGGTTCTGTGGAGTGGGCCGTGGTTGGTGGGTTGCAGCGGAGGGCCGCTCACACGGCGGCGGCGCGCAGGCGTTCGATGCCGAGGTATGAGAGGGCGACGGACTCGAAGCGCTTGTGGACCCAGCCGTGCTTGACGAGGCGGTCGACGGAATCCTTGATCTTGTGCTGGAGGTCTTCGGGACTCACGTTCGTGGTGGGTTCGGTTTCGCGCAGGTCGGCCATCACGAGCGTTGCCAAGTTTTCGTAGGACTGAGGTTCGGCGCGCTTGCGGAAGAGGATGCGCGGGATGGATTCGTCGAGTTTCAGGTTCATGGGCGCCTCCAGCAGACTATGGCCCGGAACGGGTTGGTCTTCCGGAAGACACAGTGGCCGGTGGTCACTCTGCGATGAGAGACGTTAGGGAGAGCGCGGGTGGAATGCAACGGGCGTTTTTGTGCTGGAATGTGGGCGCAACGAAGACGCACGGGTTCGCAACCTGTGCCGCGCGCATGCGAAGACACCGCCGTGGGAATGGGCGGTGTCGGTGGTTGGGTTCGGATTCCGCTGAGCGCGTGGCTGGTCTCGTGCGTGTTGCTGGTGCTTGCGCACGTTGCGACACGCAGTTCCGCGGCACGATCACAACGGCGGTGGGTGGGCGGTTGTGCTCGCCGACGCTTGCACAACTTTGGGCAGATGGATTGCTCCACCTGGCCCACGCACCGCTTTGGCGTGCTGCTCGGGTCGCGCGGGAACTTTCGGGGGAGACCAGCCCGGGTTCGTGGCCCGGCCGTTGGAAGCCCGAAGAAACTCGCGCGAGGGAACTGGCA
>Ga0075160_10000397_pt1 | contig 27995 bp, 21 predicted proteins | sample JI91814C2DNA_FD_70969 | JGI IMG/M metagenome (GOLD analysis project Ga0075160, IMG submission 70969) | Wastewater effluent complex algal communities from Wisconsin, to seasonally profile nutrient transformation and Carbon sequestration -... | ecosystem: Engineered > WWTP > Effluent > Algae... | reverse complement strand
TTCTGCTATCTGAACACTCGATGAGGCTAATTCTGATATTTCGTTCGCTGCTACCTGACTTCTCTCCGCTAACTTTCTCACCTCCGAGGCTACTACCGCGAAACCTTTTCCATGCTCTCCTGCACGCGCTGCTTCTATCGCGGCATTCAATGCTAGTAAATTCGTTTGATACGCTATGTCTTCCACTATACCTATCTTCTGCGCTATCTGCTTCATCGCCTTAACCGTCTCTAATACCGATGTCCCACCTTGCACTGCATCCGTCGCTGCCTTCGTTGCTATCGCATTCGTTTGTTTGGCATTATCCGCATTCTGATTTATATTTGCACTCATCTCCTCTAACGACGCACTTGTCTCCTCAACACTCGCTGCCTGCTCACTCGATGATTGACTTAAACTCTGTGCTGTTGAACTCACTTCTTCTGCTGCACTCACTAATGCATCTGTGCTACTTCTTACTTCGTTTATAATATTTTGAAGAGTTTGAAGTGTATTGTTAAAAGAATCTTTTAGTTTGCCAAAGCCTCCCTCATAAGAGTTAGCAATCTTTTGAGTTAAATCACCATTCTCTAAAGCGGATAAAGCTGGCACTAGGTCAGCAACGATTCGAGCTGTTTCGTTTGCTAAAAGTTTTTGCTCAGTTATAACCGTTGCAAATTTAATTACTTTAAAGGGCTTATTATTTAAATCGAAAATTGGGCTGTAGGTTGCCTGTAACCACACTTCACGACCACCTTTTCCAATTCGTTTATACTCAGCTGCTCTAAATTCACCTCTATTTAAGTCAGACCAAAATTGTCGATATTCATCACTTGCTGCATAAATAGAATCTACAAACAATCTATGATGTTGACCTTTAATCTCGCCTAACGTATAACCCATGCTTCTTAGAAAATTTTCGTTTGCATTAAGGATAGTTCCATCCATTTTAAATTCGATAATGGCTTGCGATTTATTAATGGCTATATTTTGCCCTTCGTATTCGATTGCTTTTTGTTTTTGTTCAGTGATTATCGTTGCAAATTTAATTACTTTAAAGGGCTTACCATTAAAATCTGCTATCGGGTTGTAAGTTGCCTGTAACCACACTTCACGACCACCTTTCCCAATTCGCTTGTATTCAGCCGTTTGAAATTCACCTCTGTTGAGAGCAGCCCAAAACAAACGGTAATCTTCGCCTGCGGCAAAAGTAGAATCTACAAATAATCTATGATGTTGACCTTTTATTTCGGCTAAGGTATACCCCATGCCATGGAGAAAATTGTTATTTGCCGCAAGAATGGTTCCCTCCATATTGAATTCTATTATTGCTTGCGCTTTACTGATAGCATTGATCTGTCCTTCAAATTCAATGTTTTTTCGTTTTTGCTCTGTGACAACTGTTGCAAATTTTATTACTTTAAAAGGTTTTCCATTCAAATCTGAAACTGGATTGTAAGTTGCCTGTAACCAAACTTCACGTCCACCTTTTCCAATTCGCTTGTATTCAGCCGTTTGAAATTCGCCTCGGTTGAGTGCAGCCCAAAAATTTTTATAGTCTTCACTTCGTGCATACTCTGACTCAACAAATACCTGATGATGCTTTCCCTTGATTTCGGCTAACGTATAACCCATCCCTTGCAGAAAATTATCATTTGCCGCAAGAATGGTTCCGTCCATTTTAAATTCGATTACTGCTTGTGCTTTGTTGATTGCATTAATCTGTCCTTCAAAATCAACATTCTTTAACTTTTGTGCTGTAACTACAGTTGCAAATTTGATTACTTTGAATGGCTTGCCGCTTGCATCAAGAATAGGATTATAAGTTGCCTGTAGCCATACTTCACGACCACCTTTTCCAATTCTCTTATACTCTGCTGCTTGAAACTCACCTCGGTTCAAGGCTGACCAGAATAGTCTATACTCATCACCTCTAACATACTCAGGCTCTACGAAAATCTGATGATGTTGACCATGAATTTCGCCTAACGTATATCCCATTGCAGATAAAAAATTTTCATTTGCACGGATAATCGTTCCATCCATTTTAAATTCTATGATTGCCTGTGATTTGCCAATCGCGGCAAAGTTTGAAGATAGATTGTTCATCACTGAAGCTAGTTTGCTAAGTTCGTCACTTGAAGAATCATCGAGTCGAATAGAAAAATCTCCTGTATTCATACGACTTGCAACGGAAAGAGAAGAATGGATAATATAGATAATTCCACCTAGAAGAAAAATCAATAATAGCGATACAAAAAATCCTATACTAAAGTTGTAGACGTTTATAGTCTTTTTTTGCTTATCTAGATCATTTAGATTTACCTTTGTAGCTTCGTCAATTGTAGTCTCGATAAGTCCACTCAACTCATTAATCGATTGATTATAATTCGAGAGAGCTGGTAGAAATTTTTTAGCATAAGCATTATTAGCTTCTGTGAATTTCGAGTTACTGGCCAATTCCTGCATAAGAGACAACTGTCTGAGAAAAAGTTCTGACTTCTCTTTCGTTCTAACTGATAAATCTTTTATATTTTGTTGACTGAAAGCTTCTTCAATCAATTCAATTTGTTGTATTTGTTTTACTTTATTGGATTCTATTAGAGATGCAATTTGTTTTAAATTTTGCTCATCATCTGGAATCAACATTTCAGTGGCAAAGATAGTGCTATCTTTCACAATGATCTTTAAATCTTTAACTAAAAGAATCTTTCTATACTCATCCTTGATGAAATGGTTCAGAAAATTTTCAGTATTTATAATTTGGTTTTGCAAAGAATTTGTAATCGCAAGAATTCCGAGAACAGTTACGAGTATCGCCAAAAACAGCTTTACTTTTATAGATATACTTCTTATTAACATTCAAACTCTCCCCATTTTTTAATACTAAACAATTTTAACATTATAACCATTTGAAGCAACACTGGCTCGCTCCATTTCTTCTACACGTTTAAACAAAGAGGGGATATCGATAATTAACCCCACTTCCCCACTTCCCAGAATTGTAGATCCGCTTATTCCTTTAAGCTTTTCGAATACCTTCCCGAGCGGTTTAATAACTGTTTGTATTTCTCCATGTAGCGCTCCAATTAAGAGTCCAACATGTTTACCTGCATACTGAATTACTAAAATATTCTTCCTAGAATTTTCTTCTTCTTTTGTTTGAAAGAATTCACTTAAGCGAAGGAATGGTAATACTTCGCCTCGGAGGTTAATATAGTTTTTCCCCGAGTTGTTTCCGATAATTTCTTCTTTATATTCCAAGCATTCTACCACTAAATCAAGAGGCACAACATAGAAAGAATGTCCTACTCTAAACAAAAAACCGTCAATGATTGCAAGCGTTAGTGGAAAACGAACTTTGAAAGTCGTTCCATTATCCTTTTCAGTGAAAACCTGAACGCTGCCACGCAGTGCATCAATATTTTTCTCTACTACATCAAGCCCAACCCCCCTGCCTGAAATATTCGTAATCTTATCAGCGGTAGAAAATCCTGCCTTAAAGATCATCCTATAAATTTCAGCATCAGAGTATTGTTTATCGGGCGAAACTATTCCCTTTTCAATTGCTTTGCTTAAAATTTTATCGCGATTGAGACCTTTTCCATCATCCTTTACTTCAATAACAATGCTTCCTGTTTCATGAAAAGCGTTTAATAGCAATTGTCCGATAGCCGGTTTGCCCTTAGCCACTCTCTCTTCTTTTGATTCAATTCCATGATCAATCGCATTTCGAATTAAATGCATGAGCGGGTCATTTATTTTTTCAACAACAGTTTTATCCAATTCCGTATCGCCACCAGAAATTGTAAGCTGAATTTCTTTTCCCAACTCATGACCGATTTCTCTAACTGTTCTTTGAAATCTATTAAATGTTTCCCCTATCTGAACCATTCTTATTTTAAGTGCAGTTTCTCTAATCTCGCTAATTAAATGATTCATAAAGTAAGCTGACTCAGATAATTCTGGATCGTTCCTTTTTTGCGACAATTGATTTATATTCGCACCGCCAATTACTAATTCTCCAACTAGATTTATAAGATGATCTAGCTTACCGGAATCAATGCGGATAATCTTGCTTTCGCGCGACCCAATATCCTTCGCTGGTTTAAGAATTCGTTCCTCTTTTAATTCATCCTCTGCATTAACTTCTTGTTTTGATAATTGAGATTGAATTGCTTGATCCTCTTGTGGCGCAATATCAATATTTGCCCCAATGGTAGACGGAACATTTTGCTTGCGTTTCCATCGATTTAAAAGTTTCAATTCCTCATTAGAAATAGTTCCCATGTTTAATAGAATTCTCAAAAGCTTTGAAGTTTTAAATTCAGAATTCTTAAAAAAATCTAACAGATCCTGCAAAGAACGGTCAGGAGGCAAAATATTTATAGCGCAATCATATTCAACAAATTCAAAAGCCTGCAGAATAAAACTCACATCTTTATCTGATTTATATTCAATTTCAAAACCGGTGTAGCAACTTTCTGGTTCTATTAAATTTAAATCTGGAATGAGAGAAGTAAGAGTTATTAGGTTTAGAATCTCGCCATCCCGATTCAAATACTTTAATACCGAAAAAGGCTCAAGACCATCCCTGTATGTATCAGGCTTAAACCGAAGGGAAATATGCCAATGCTTCAAATCAGTTCCTACCCGTATAGAATTCGGTAAAATATTTTCCTGTTCAGTAATTGGCTCTGGCAGAGAATCAAGCATATCTTTTTTTGGTTCAGAAAAGAAAGAATTTAACTTAACAAGAAGATCAGCCTGAATTAAATTCATGTTCTCTTCAAGTTTACGGTCATTAGCCGCATATTCGATCAAATCAGAAATATGATCTCTGCAATCTAGCAGAAGTGAAATGAGTGACTTATCGAGAGAAATTTCTTTTTCTCTCACTTTATCTAGCAAGCTTTCCACAACGTGGGTAAAATTGACAGTTTCCTCATAACCAAAAATTCCGGCAGAGCCTTTGATTGTATGAATAGATCGAAATAATTCGTGAATTTTATCGTCAGTGACTGGGTTCAATTCTAAAAATAATAGAATGCTCTCCATTTTTTGAAGAATCTCACTTGATTCAGAGATAAATAATTCTTTTACTTCTTCTAAATCTGCATTCATAAATTAATTTCCACTCATACTTTGTTTTTTAATTCCATACCGAAAAGGAAATTCTTTTCGCTCTTCTGCGGTTAATACTATTTTATCTCCAAAGAAACCAACAAGACCATACAAATCAAGAATTGCTATTACACAGGTTGGATGAGAAATAAATTTAATTTTTTTTTGAGTCTGCTTGGTGGTATTCTTTGCTGCAATAAAAATCTGCACGCCAGCCGTATCAAAATCATTTACTTTTTCCAGATCAACTAGAATATTTTGATTACGGTTTATTACTTCTAAAAGTGATTGCCTCAATTTTAGAACGTTATAAATCGTACATTTCCCAATTAATGAAACCCTGCAATGGTTTGAAAGGTTTTGGATTTTTACCTCTAAGCTCATAGACTATGGAATTAGTTTAGAAATGGCAGAAAGCAACTGCTCCGGTGCAAATGGTTTTACTAGCCAGGCTTTTGCACCGGCTTCCATTCCCTTTCTCTTCTTCTCTTCTTGTGATTCGGTGGTCAGCATAATGATGGGTATAAATCGATTATCCTCATCAGCTCTAACTTTGGATACAAATGTAAGTCCATCCATATTTGGCATATTGACATCGCATACTATCAAATTTGGCTTTGCGACAGAAAGTTTACTAAGTGCATCCATTCCGTCTATCGCTTCTACAACCTCATATCCCGCATGTTTTAAGTTCATTGAGACAACTTTGCGAAATACAGCAGAGTCATCTATAATTAAAATTTTCTTAGACAATATTAACTCCTTTCTAATTTAATTGGTAAAAAAATCTCAGCAAGCACGCAATTCGTGCGCCGCTTTCCTGTGTGATCCACGGCATTATGGATAAAAAACATTCCATTGTGTTTATTAATTATAAAATCGACAACCGTTAACCCAAGACCAAGACTAAATTTTTCAACGGCAAGAATATCTTCTACCGGTGGGTGAATTCGAAAAAATGGTTCCAGAACTAACTTTTCTTTCTCCGGAGGAATTCCTCCATAAGAAAATTCATCAATCTCATTTTTAAAAGTAATACAAAAATAGGTTCCCGTCACATGAGCAAAAATATCAATTCTGCTCGAACGCACCGAGTATTTATATGCATTGATTAAAAGCTCTTCAAAGACAAGTCGCATTTTCTCCAAATCAATCTCAATTTTACAATTTGAATGAATCGATGGGAACGCAATAGATATATCCTTATTATTCATAAAAGGAACAATTTCCTTTAGATATTGCGGAAAATCCTTAATAACCGCACTAGCAGTGCAGTCAGCAAAATTAAATGGCTGCTCCATCAGTTCCACAACCGTAGCAAGTCCTTGTAATACTCTTCGACTATATTCATTGTTTTCATACAGGGTATCAAGAACTTCTTTGTTTACAATGTAGGTGTCACCATTTTCAACCATATCCATTTTCAACATATCGAGTAAGGAAATAGTTACGCCAACTCCTCCTCCTTGAGACAAAGAAGTAGTTAGATTAAAAATGGAATTTTTTTGGTATGAATCTTTTCCTGTTACCCGAAGTGTTTCTTTATAATTAAGCCATTCTAATTGACCGCGCAGTTTAATACTTTCATTTAAAGTTAGTTCCGCTTCTAGGTCTTTTAGGTATTTGTATTCCAATGCTTTGGACATCGTATGTCTAAACAAATCAATATCAATTGGTTTTACTGCATAATCAAATACACCAAGGCGCATCACTTCGATTATAGTATCCGATGCATCTAGTGCAGATTGAATGATTACTACAGCATGCGGGTCAATTACTTTTAATTTCTCAATAAATGTCTTTCCATCCATCACCGGTAACATTAAATCTACTATAAAAATGGAAAATTTTCGAGTATTAATCAGGTCTAAAGCAATTTGCCCATTACTCGCTGTTTCTGTAGAAATACCAAGCTGATTACAAATACTTTGCAATAAAACTTGGTTTTCCTTTTTATCTTCTACAATGAGAACTGGGTATCGCGGAATTTTTACGTTTTCGTTCATTTTTTAAGGTTCAGACCTAAAACTGTTATGGAATTATTTCACATTCGCCTCAAGTCCTAAAACTCAAAACATATTTTTTTTTCGGTAAAAAAAAGTTCCTTTTGTTTTATTACAAAAATACGCTTCTTGACTTTGGTAGTCTTTCAAGAATAAAGAGAAAGTCAATGATATTTTTAAGAATCAGCCACAACTCTACTTTGAGTCAAGCAAACCAACACGTATATTTGCTCTCGTTCCCTTCCCCTTTTCAGACTCAATCCAAAATTCGCCTTGATTTAGATCAAGTAGCATTTGAACTAAAGAGAGTCCAAGACCAAGTCCAGATTGTTCCATTTTTGACCTATTGAACTGAGTAAAAGCTTCCACTCTTTGGATTTCTTGAAAGCTCATTCCTTTTCCCTTATCCTCGATGATAATTCTATAAAAGTTATTTTCCCGAAATCCTTTTATCGTTACTAAGGATTGCATTCCAGAAAATTTTAGCGCATTATCAACGAGTTCTTCCAAAATTTTATTCAAACTTTTTACTGAAATAGAAAGATTAGCTTTTTCAAACTGTATTTCCAAATTTCCTTCGCAACTTTCTCGCTTAGCAATCTCCATTATGAAATCAGGTAAAGTCTTTTCAACATCGAAGTATGTATCTTCCTCTAAACGACTTTGAGGATTTCTGCTATTATGCGCAGTCTTTAGCTCTGTGAATAACACATAATTGTGAGTTATCCGCAACAGTTTGTTTCCGGCAGAATGAATGTAACCGCTGAACTCTAATACATCCTCTATAGGTATTCCTCCTTTTTCATGACAACCGTCAATAAGTAACTGAGAGAAACCTAAAATCGAATTCAATGGTGTTAAGAATTCATGCGGCACAGAACGAATCAAGTTTAACTTTAAATCTTCCATAGCTTTTTTAGAGGCACGACTCTTTTCAATTCGATTCTTTACAGCATGGATCAATTCGGAATTTAAAAATGGTTTAGTGATATAGTCGTCTGCTCCGAGTTCCATCCCGGAGCGAATATTCAACTTATCCGAAAGGGCGGAAAGAAAAATAAAGGGGATAACAGATAACAATGGTTCAGACCGGATGCTTCTATAAACTTGAAATCCATCCATTTCGGGCATCATAATATCAGATAAAATCATGTCTGGAATTCTCTTTATTGCCAATTCCAAGCCAATTTTTCCATTCTCTGCGGCTAATGTTAAATATCCCTCATTTGTAAAAAGTTCAATTAGATTTTCTCTGATTAGTTCATCGTCCTCAATAATTAGTATTGTCTCCATATTGATCTCCTCTCATATCGTTGGAATCCTAATATGAAATTCCGTCCCTTCTTCCTGTGAACTATTAAAACTTACTGTACCCTTATGCAAAGCCACAAAATTTTTAACAACACTCAAGCCTAAACCGGTACCTGAAATATTCTCTACATTCTTACCTCGATAAAAAGTTTCAAATATATGATCTCGGTCTTCTTCGGGAATTCCTTCGCCTTTGTTTTTCACTATAAATTCTATTTGTTCATCTAAAAATAAGACTTCTAAAAAAATCGTTTCCTTACTAGATGAGTATTTTACTGCATTACTGAGCAAATTTTCAAGTATATGGGTAAGTAAATTGGAATCCAGATTAAAAAAGATTCCATCGTTAGGCGGAATAGATAGTTCAAATTTATTCGCTGGATGATTCGATTCAAAGTTTGTAATTAGGCCGGACAAAAACTTCCTTACATTGATTAGTGCTGGTTTAAAATCTATAAGGGATGACTCGGAGCGGCTAATACTGAGAACCCCTTCCATTAATCGATTCAAACTTAGAGTCGCTTCTTTAATTCTATTGTAGTGTTTTTCTCTATCTCCTACCGTATGAATATCGCGATACTCTTCTAGCATTTGCGTTGACATCAAAATAGTAGTCATTGGTGTTTTGAACTCATGAGACACAAGCGCGATAAATTTTGATTTTAATTCGTTTAGCTCCTTCTCTTTTTCAAGCGCAACCCTTAGACGGTTTTCAGTATCTATTCTATGAGCAACCTCTGCTTCTAATTCCTTTGTGCGCTCACTTACTCTAAACTCCAAGCTACGATTTAATTCAACGAGGCTCTGGTTGGTTCTACGAATTTCTGTCATATCCACAAAGATGAAGCAAACATTGGTTATTCGGTCTTTTTTATCTCGAACGGGTATATAACTAAATTGATACCACTTTACTTCTTTTTTCTCATCGGTAAATTGCGATTCATAATGAATGGGAACACCATTAAGCGCATAATTGAATTTTTCCGTAAAGACCGAAGTAGTCTCTAATGGTAAAAACTCTAAAATTGAATATCCTTCAAAAATACTTCGACGATAGGCATTAAAAAGAAAATCTTGCGCATTTTTATTTAAAGACTGAATTATAAATTCTGTGTTCAAGAAAATATAATACTCTCTTGTATTTTCTAAAATTGCTTTGAGTCGAATTTCTTCCCATTGATATCTTTCTTCCTTTTTACGTATATTACTAATGTCGGTAGCATATCCGACTAATGTTTTGTTAGCCGAAGTCTTTGTTTTTAGCTGAAAGATTGTATCGCTAAACCATTTCCAATCACCGTTTTTTTTCTGTAGCCTATAGTCGAACGCTGTAAATTTTTTTTCTCTTCCCAATAAAACTGCGTCAATATGAGACTTATATCGATGCTGATCAGACGAAGGCATTTTTTCTAGAAACTCATCTAAATGCATTGTTTTGATTTCGCTCTTCGGAAATCCCAATTGATCATATATTCCATCATTTAGAAAATGAATTTGGGATTTTTCAACATCGTAAGTATAAACTATGCTTGGAGTAGAAATTAAAATTGAATTAAAAATTAAAAGTTGCTCTTCTGAATTCATCCCTTTTACAAATCAATACCTTATAAATTCATAAATTAATTCTTTCAAAAAGAATCAATCATATAACTATCTACTATGAATAATTAATTCATTGTATTACTAATAACGAGGTAGTAAATTCAAGGTCTCAAGAAAATACGGACTATACACGGAAAAAACTTCTTTTTCCCTAGAGTCGCTTCTAAATCATTGAATTTAGTTTTGAAAATATGAAAGAAATCTACATTCGAAAAATGCGTTATGAAGAAGCAAGATATAAACTAGAAAGAGAACTACAAGATGCCTTCATGGAAGGAGAAACATTAGTGCAGGTTGTTCATGGAATTGGGGAAGGAAAGCTCAAGCAACTGACACTTGACATTGCAGGCAATTATGATTTTTTGCGCGTAATTAACACTGAGAGTTTTATAGCTCCCAATCCGGGAGTTACCAAATTAGAAATCATGGGACTAGATAAGCAGGATTTAAAAAGATACAAAAAATGAATGAAACAAAATTAGAAATCTTAGATGTGACTCTCCGAGATGGAGAGCAAACACAGGGAGTAGTTTTCTCCACACAGGAAAAATTGAACATAGCAAAATTTTTACTTCTGAATGTAAAAGTTGACAGAGTAGAAGTAGCTTCGGCTCGCGTATCTAGAGGAGAGAAAGAAACTGTTAAGACAATCATGAAGTGGGCCGAGAAAGAAAACCTCTCCGACCGAATTGAAATTTTAGGATTCGTTGATAAAACAGCTAGCGTTGATTGGATAGTAGAATCAGGTGCGCATACACTCAATCTTTTAACAAAAGGCTCAGAGAAGCACCTAGTTCACCAATTAAAGAAAACACCCGAAGAGCACTTGAACGAAATTAAGGCTACTATTGATTATGCTCTTTCGAAAGGAATTCAAGTAAATGTTTATATGGAAGATTGGTCGAATGGATTCTTAAATTCCCCTGACTATGTAGCAAAGATGGCGATGGCCATTTCCAATTTTCCAATCCAAAGATTATTCTTACCGGATACACTCGGTGTATTATCTCCAGACGAAACCTCAAAGGCAATGCATTTTATGAAAACTATCGCGCCTAGTATTCGCATCGAATTTCACGGACATAACGACTATGATCTCTCAGTGGCAAATTGTCTTGCTGCGGTTAACTCAGGAGTATCCGGTCTGCACGTTTCAGTAAACGGACTCGGAGAAAGAGCTGGAAATTCACCACTAGAAGCAGTCATTACTGCCGTGCATGATAAACTAGGTATCAGAACGAACGTTGTAGAGTCGGAGATAACGGCTCTAAGCCGCTTAGTGGAAGTGTTTAGCGGAAAAAGAATTTCAGACAACAGACCTATCGTAGGTCAAGACGTATTTACTCAAACCGCGGGTGTTCATGCTGATGGTGACAAAAAGGGAAACCTTTACGCAAACCCAATCCTTCCAGAGCGATTTGGGCGTAAGCGTAGTTATGCGCTCGGAAAACTTGCCGGCAAAGCTAGTATTTCTGAAAATTTAAAGCAACTCGGCTTAGTGATAAGTGCAGATCTAGAAAAAAAAATTCTAGATAAAGTAATCGAAATGGGCGACCAGGGCAGAATCGTGTCTACTGAGGACTTGCCGTTTTTGATTGCCAATCTATCCGGCGAAGATATAAACCACAATTTTCAAATTCAAAATTGTGAAGTCATATCCGGCAAAGGAATTTCGCCTTCTGCCAAACTAAAAGTAATATACAAATCAAAGGAATACTCAGCCGAAGGAAAGGGAGATGGAGGATACGATGCCTTCATGGACGCTCTCAGAAAAATTGCATCAGCGAATAATATATCTTTACCGGAACTACTTGATTACCAGGTGAGAATTCCACCCGGCGGAAAAACTTCCGCCCTCGTTGAAACAATCATTACATGGTCAGGAAGCGCTCAAAACAATCAGACCGATAGCTTTCGAACCATCGGACTTGATTCAGACCAAATCTCTGCAGCAATACTGGCTACAGAAAAAATGCTAAACTTGATACTAAAATGAGCGGTAAACTTTTAATAGCCGGACTCGGAAATCCGGGCGATAAATACAATGGCACAAGACATAGCATTGGCTTTGCGGTTATAGACAAGTTAGCTGATAAGTTTAATGTAAATTTTAATTCAGATAAAAAATGTCCGAGCACTGAAATTTTATTACACAATAAAAAAGTTTTGCTGATTAAACCTTTTGAATTCATGAATCTTTCTGGAAACGGTGTTTCCATTTTTTTAAGGAAAAATGGAATTAACCCCTCGGAGTTACTGGTCATTCATGATGAAATTGACTTCGAGTTTGCAAAATGTAAAATGAAAATCGGCGGTGGTCATGCAGGTCACAATGGTCTTCGGGACATTATTGCAAAAATCGGAACAGCCGATTTTCATAGACTACGCGTTGGAGTTGCAAAGCCTGCTGATGGACGTGTGGTTGCAGACTACGTGCTGAGTAAATTTACATTGGAAGAAAAATCTAAGTTAGATGAAGTGTATGATCTATGTTTGCAAAAAATTCAAGATTGGATTAAATTGACATGAACCATAAAATTCATATTCGCGTTCCCGGCACTTCAGCCAATCTTGGACCCGGTTTTGATCTACTCGGAATGGCATTGAAAATTTATAACCATTTCTATTTTACAATTGATCCACATGCAAATTACACAACTCTTCGAATCGACAACACACCTCTACCTTTTGCAGGTAAGGAGGATTTGGTGCTCTGTGGATACGAAAAATACTTTGAATTATTCTTACCTAAGATAAAGCTAATTCCCTATAATGTCAAAATGGATTTGAATCTTCCATTCAAAGGAGGACTTGGCTCTAGTGCAAGTGCGCTTACTGCTGGTTTTGCGCTAGGGAATTTTTTACATAAAAAACACTTTTCTAAAAAAATGCCAATACCTGGTATTGATAGAATTCTTTATGAGCTAGCAATGATGGAAGGACATCCTGATAATACAACTCCGGCAATGATAGGAGGCTTTGTATTCTCTTATTTTCATAATGGGAAGCTTATTTTTTTCAAAGATAAATTTCCTACGGCTGTTTCTCTATTCTTATTCATTCCACAAATTGAAGTGTCAACAAATGACTCTCGCAAAAAACTTCCGGATAAATATCCTGTAAGCGATATAATTTATAATATGAGTAGGATTGCAACCTGGCATCATTTTATAAAAACGAAAGATTTTTCACATCTACAAAGAGCAGTAGAGGATAAGATCCATACTCCGTATCGAATCAAACCGATTCCTCTTCTTGGTATCGTTGGCGAATTATGCAATAAACTAGGAGCGACGTATTCCCTTTCAGGAAGTGGTCCGAGTGTATTAATCTACACGGAGAAAAAAAATGCGAAGAAGTTTTTAGAAAAATTTCAAAGTGAACTATCAAAAAGGAATACTCAGGAAATTGCCTACACAATCCAAAAAATCGAAACAGATAATGTAGGCGTGTTAGTAAAAGAAACTAGATAAAGCTTAGCGGCTTTTTTAATTAGCCTCTACTTTTTCAATCTTACAGGTATTGATGATAAAAGTAAACCCTCCGGATGGAGAAGGCATATTCGGATCAGCAGGAGTTACCGTTTCAATGTCAGTTTGCAAAACACTATAATGAATTGTAAAGTTTGCATCTTTTTTTAGATTCCCCCCTAAAGCTTTGAATTCCTGTAAATCAAAAACGAATTTTTTATACTTACTACTCTGCCGCATTGAATCAGGACTGTAAATCAACTGATTTTTTTTTTCGATAATCTGCCATAGACTTGATAATTCATCTCCTCGAAGTGAAATGGTATTAGCCGCTTTAGATTCTTTTTCTGGTTTGTATTTTTTTTCTTCTTTCTCATTACTCTTTTCTTTTAAATCGTTTCTATCAAAATCTTCTTTTGATTCTTTAGAAAACGGAAGCTTTTCCGTTTTCTTTTTTTTATTCGGAGTCTGTTCAGCAGACAAACCAAATCCGCTTAGTAAGACAATGACCAATAAGCTAATGCTAAATCTCATACATTCTCCCTTGAATTATTTGAAATGATAAATCTGAACGAAGTCTACCGTGTTTGCCTCTCCCCCGGGAGTACCAGAGAGGATAACAGTCGTATCTCCCTTCTTTAAAAATTCTTCCGAGGAAAGTTTTTGCTGCATATAATTTATCATGTCAGGAAATTTATCCATAATAGGAATAATGAAAGGATAGACGCCTCGAAGCAAATTCATCTTACGCGCAGTCATTAAAAATGGCGTAAAAGAAAAAATAGGAACTTGAGGTCTAAACTGAGAAGCAATTCTTGCAGAAAGTCCACTTCTGGTAAAATTCACAATTGCCTTAGCACCTATCGTATTAGAAATTTGCTCTGCCGCTGTTCCTAGCGCAACCCGCTCATTTGCCTCAGTTGGTCTGTTTGCTCTTCTTTGCATGTCAAGATTACTGTAAATAGTTTCCGCTTCATGAATAATTTTACTCATGATGGTAACAGATTCTAGTGGATACTTACCACTAGCCGATTCAGCAGAAAGCATGACAGCATCTGTTCCGTCTAACACAGCGTTTGCCACATCACTCGCCTCTGCTCTAGTTGGACGCGGATTGTCTATCATTGATTCAAGCATTTGTGTTGCGGTAATTACTGGTTTGCCGAGAAGATTCATTTTACGAATCAATTCTTTTTGAATCAGAGGAACTCTTTCTGTATCGAGTTCGACTCCCATATCTCCTCTAGCAATCATAATGCCATCGCAAACTTCAATAATTTCTTCTATATTTTTTACGGCTTCTGGTCTCTCGATTTTTGCAATGAGTCCTGTGAAAGTTCCATGCATATATTGTCTTGCAATTTCTAAATCAGAGGCTCTTCTCACAAAACTTAAAGCAATGTAATCCACACCGAGTGACAGAGCAAATTTTAAATCATCCACATCTTTTTCGGAAAGCGCAGGAGCCGTGACAGGAGTTCCGGGGAGGTTAATACCTTTGTTGTCCTTAATTGTTCCGCCTACGATTACTTCGAGTAATGCGCGATCTACTTCTTTGGAAACTACGTTCAGTAAAATCTTTCCGTCATCGATCAAAACTTTATGACCCACTTCAATATCTGTAATCATACTTTTATAAGTAGTGCTAATTTCTTCCTTCGTTCCAAGAAAGTCTGACTTAGTGTTAATGTAAATTCTATCACCGGGATGAACATCGAAAGGTCCATCTTTCATTTTTCCCGTTCGAATCTTAGGTCCTTGCAAATCAGCTAAAATCCCGAGAGGACGACCAGAGCGTTGTTCACATAAACGTAAAGTTTCAAAGACTTTTTTATGACTGGAATGATCTGAATGAGAAAAATTCATTCGAGCTACATCCATGCCGGCTTCTATTAATTCGGAAATCATCTTCTCACTTGACGATGCAGGTCCGATCGTGCAAACTATCTTAGTTTTTTTGTTTGTAAAGTTCTTATTCATATTCAGTATTTCAGTTTCCTTATCGAATTTGTCACGTTCATTTTTTTACCTAACGGTAATTTATTTTTTCACTTCCACAAAATTGCCATGATCATATTTAAAATAATGAATTTCTGCTTTCGTATCTTTTCCATCAGTAGAGGTTATCCACTTTTTGCCTTTGATCTTATCGCCTTTTAAATCAATCTCATAAATTCCCATTTGCGAAAGAATCGTGCTAAAAGAAACATATTTGCCTTCTTTTAATCCGTAAATGATAGCCTCATCACCACCGCGAGTTGGTGTTCTTACTACCATTTCCATAATTCCATCTTTGTCTAAATCCTTGTATTGAATTGGACGGCTTGTATAGATACTACCGGATACTGGCTCGTAAATCCCATCTGTCTGTTTGAGGATAATACTGCGAATCCCACCAGAGCTATTGAATTCATTGGAATCATTTCCAACCATCGCTGAGGCAATGAAATAGGAGTCTTTCGGATAATTTTCACTGGATATTTTGGTAAGATTAAAATTAACAAAATTTAAATAGATTCCACGCTTTTCAAATTCACTGCGCATAATACTGATTGCATTCAGATCACCTTTATATTTTGTGTTGGCAACTGTGTAGTTGGTAAATTTTTCTTCGGTGAAATAAGTCCCATCCTTTGCAGAAATATAAGCCATGTAAGGAGTGAGATCATCCTCGGACTTTCTAGGTTTCTTTTTTAGTTTTACACTGACTTTATCAGTCAGGTAAATTAAATAAACTTGCTCTCCGTTAATAAGCCTGGATTCAGAAGTGTCAAGAAATGCATTTTCTTTTAGAACTTTGATTTTGTAATCTTTGCTAAAAATTTCTTTTGTATCCGAATTATAAAGAGTGGGCTCTTTAGTGGTTAATGCAAAGTATCCTTTCTCGGAAATAATTTTATCCTTTGCCATTGCCTCGGCAGCGCTTTTTACTACAGGGTAATTGACAGAATTAAAGACAAATCCCCGTTTGTCTCCGTAGGCAACTTCATACCAGGCTCTCTCCCCTGCTCCCATTTCTAAATCTATGTTATTGCTAATAAATGAATCATATTGACTACCACTCGCAAGCACATTTACAAGTGTATATTGATCTACTTCTCCAACTTTCTTTGAATCACTAGAAGGTAATTCATAAAGAGATGCCTTTACTGTTTGCACAATGGAATAACCCGGCTCTTCCTGATTTGTCTTTTCATTATTTGCCTTTAAAGGATACAATTGAAACCAATCTTTTCCTGTATAAGAATCAATTGCGTATACGTATCCCTTTTTTCCATTATAAGTAACAGCAGACCAATTCGAAACATCCTCTGCCTGTGAATCAATGACTTCACTAGTAAATATTATTTTGCCGCCGAATGGAATACTCTCGACTTTTGATTTTAAATCAAGTGCAGTCTGATACAGAGAAATTCCATTAGGATTGGTTACAAACGCATAAGCTGTGTTTTCCGCAGATGGCTGTGCCGGTTTTTCACTATTAGCCGCATTTTCCTTTGGAGCCTCTACTACCTCTCCTTTTTTACACGCAGCAAATGTAAATATAAGCCCAATAAACAATATGGAAACAACACGCTTGCAATTCATTCTTACTTGACCTTGATTCATTTTAATCTCCTTTTAATTCTTAACTTCTACAAATTTTCCCTGAAGGTATTTGTATTTTTTCTGATCTACTTTTTTATTAATGCCTTCTCGCTCATTCAAATAAAGAAATTTTTCATCTACAGTATAATTGTCAAGGAAGTTTCCCGGTAGCGGTATTTCGATGTAAGCCCCTTTAACATACCCATAGAATGCAGGTGCAGTAAAAGCAACTCTCGACATAGAATTTGTTTCCATACTCGAAAATATTTCCGGTATTCCATCCTGATCCAAATCAAAAAGTTCAAATTGCCCGCGATTATTGATATTTCCGGTAAATACAGTGTAACTTTCCTCTTCTTTTCTAACAACAAAGGATTGTGGCACTATCTCCCCATACCCGGAAGAATTCACATAGCCAACATAGAGAGATGCAATTAAAAATTTAGATTTTTCCTTTTCTTTTATATTGGCAATAGAATTCAGATATACATTTAAATAATTTAGCGGTAAATCTTCATTTTGCGCAGATATTTTCTCAAGCAAAAGTTTATCGCCCGTATACTTGCTGTTCCTTAGTGTGTATTGACTAAATTCACCTGGCGTAAAAAATTTTGCATCCATTTCCGAAATCCAACCAGTAAATGGGTTATCCTGAAACCCTTTTGGAGTAGCCTGCATTTTGTAACTCAAAGAAGGATTTCGCATCGAAGTATAAAAATATTTTACACCCTTTCTTTCTTGGGATTCTTTGACTGGAATAAATTCTCCCTTCTTTGAAGATCCTCTCTTATTGGTTTCGATTTCCTTCCCACCCGGTTCCGTTAAATAAACTGGATTGGATACTAGGGCGTAACCGCTTAGACTGATTTGTTTTTTTTGGGCAATTGATTTTGCTTTTTCTAAAGAATCATAAAAAACAGATGTATCTTTTATATATCCAATTTTACGATTCTTTGTTTTTACTTCAAACCATCTTTGCTCTAAATTTTCCTTTTTATCCTCGAAGGGCAATGAGTAGGAGAAAATTTCTAAAACAGAAAACTTTTCCAAATCGCCGAGAGACTTTGAATCAGGAAATGGCTGTGCTAGAATTTGGTTTTTTGCTATTTTTGTAACTAAATAGTTTTTTTGAACTGAGCTGTCGAATACAAGAATTTCTTCGCTTATTGATTTTGATTTTCGAATAAATCCAAATTCCTTTCCCTTTCGAATCTTGCTCCATTCCTCGTCATTTGCATTTTCTAAAATGATAAACTCGTCGCGAAAGTTTAAATTTCCCATTTTTTGGTTTATATCTTTCGCTTTATAAATGAAAATCCCGTTTACATTGAGCAAAAATGCCTTTTTTTCTGTCTGTGGCTCCGCATTTATCAGGGAGAAAATGGAAAATAAAAATGTAAAAATTAGAAAATTTGATTTCATAAAAGCCTATAGGAGAAATTACTCTATCTTGACAGAAACTTAATGAACCGAATATCTTGGTAAAGGAAAAAAATTATGACTTCCAAAAAAATTACCCTATTAATGACCATGTTTTTTATCATTCTAAATGTGTCCTTCTGCACTGCGAGGATTCATTTACAGGGAGAAATCCACCATCCTAAAACATCGGATAATTGGGATTTAACCCTTGAGCATCACAGCCCTAGAAAGAATACAGTAGCAAAAAAGTATCCAGTGATTATTTGTCATGGTCTTGTAGGAAATAGAAATTATTTCAAGATCAAAGAAGAAGAATCTATCGTCTATCGTTTAATTTCAGAAGGATACGATGTTTGGCTACTTGATCTAAGAGGAAGAACCGATGCAGGTGCTCCCTCTCTATTTTTTGGTGACAAAACTTATAACTATAGCTTTGATGATTATGCAACAAAAGATGTAGATGCTGCAATTAGTTACGTTCTCGAAAAAACGAAAGCGGATAAAGTCAACTGGATAGGTCACAGTATGGGCGGAATGGTGGTATACACTAGAATCGGAACCTTCAAAGAAAATAGAATTGCAAACTTAGTAACACTTGGCTCACCCTTCTCTTTTTACAATCCAACCAAGCATGTAAAGATGATGTCTAGCTTTTCTTTCCTATTGAAGTTACTCCCTGTTGTCCCCACTGCAAGCCTTGCACATTTAGAATCCGACTATGGCATTCCTCTTCCGCAAAAACCAATTAAGATGTTCTATTACAAAAAGAATACTGAAAAAGAAGTAGAACATGCGTTAAAAAGTCTAAGCACGAATAACGAAAGCCCTAATGTGATGAAACAATTCGCAAATGGAATTAGTAGCGGCGAAGTAATGTCACTTGACGGCAACACTTCGTATACCGCTAACTTAAAGAATATCACTGTTCCAGTATTATTAATCGCTGGAAGACGCGACCACCTCGGAACGCCGATGATTGTAAGACAGGTTTATGACAATATTGCAAGTAGTGACAAAACAATGTTTGTCGCAGGTCGTTCTGAAGGTCTTACCGAAGACTATGGGCACGTAGATTTAGTAATGGGAACAAACTCTGACAAAGATATCAATGTTCCAATTACAAAATGGCTAAACGAAAGAAATCAATAAGGAATTGAAAGTAGGAAATCCATGAATAAGACAATACAAAATTTTTCAAACGCATTTACAGAGATTCTCTTCAAGGGGCTAATCTCCTTTATCCTTCTGGCATTAGTTGCCTGTAGTGCCCTTCCACAGAGAGATACTCCCAAACACGGTTTTAGTTCCATATTGCAAGTAAAGGAATTTACTCCGTCTAAGCCCAAACTAATTGCGCCTATCGTAATTTATGAGCCTGTTTTATTAAAAGAAACTGCCTTAATTCGAATCGAAGATAAAAAGGAAAAAGGTCTTATCCCTTATTTGAACGATGCGGGTTACACTGTTTATCTGCTTTCTTCTAACGAAGTAAACCCTGACTTTAAAAATCATTCCTTAGAATTCGATTCGATTCTAAATCAAATAGCGGCTAAGCATAGAAACCGCGACGTAATTCTTGCCGGCACTTCACTCGGTGGACAGGCTGTTTTAGAATATATGACTCTTCCTATGAACTTGGGAAATTATTCCCGTGTGAAAAAAGTTTTCTTTATTGGAACTGGAATAGATTATAATTATACCGGCAGCTTCGCGGAAAAATCAGAAAAGTTAGGGTATGAACAACAACTTGTAAAAGACCTATGTCCAACTGGTAAGAAAGATAATTTCTGTAATAAATACATTCGCTTCAATAATAGTTTAGAAAAAGTAGATAATAGCAAAAAAGAAGAGCATTTTAATCGAATTCCTAGGATTGAAAAAGATTATCTAAAAAGATTTCATCAAACCAAATTGCAACTTCCGTATTTTTTCATCTACGGCAAGCTAGACAGCATCAGTCCGGAAGAATCCATTTATCCTCTATTTCACAAGTTGAGAGAAAATGTAAAAATGGATAGTTCAAATAGACTCTATGAAGCTAGTGAGGCTAATGGGCAATGCATTGATTACGATCACGCCGATTTATTTTTAAATCCTTACGTGAACAGAGAAGTATACTCCAAATTAGTCCGTTGGTTAGAAAAATAGGATTCATTATAAATCATGGCACTACCAAAAGAAGAACTTAAAAAAAAAATTGAATCCTATTTAACTGACAGGCTTGCCGGCAAAACAAGCGTAACCGACATGATACCTCTAAGCGGTGGAGCCTGCCAGGACAATTATCTTCTGAATCTAAATATAGATTCAGGAGAATTTAGCGGCGAACATAGATTAGTCTTTCGAACAGACAAAGGAGCTTCTCTATTAGCAAGCCTTTCTAGAATTGATGAGTTCAAAGTCTGCGAATTAACTTCGAAGGCAGGTGTAAAAACACCAAAACCCTATTGGCTCGAAACCAATACGGACGTAATTGGAAATCCGTTTTATTTCATGGAGCGCATTTCTGGTAAGGCGACCGGTCGTTACATAGTAAAAGATCCTTCCCTGAATAAAGTTCGTAAAGCTTTTACAGAAGAGCTTGCTGACAATCTTGCAAGGATTCACCGGATAACACCCGATAGCTGCACTGACCTTGAACTCAAAAAAAATCTATCGCGTCATTCAGGGAAAAATCCAAATTCAATTGCCCTTGATGCTGTTGGAGAATTAAGAGAACAAGTAGTTAAACTAAAAGAACCGCATCCAGCGATGGAATTGATTTTAAACTGGCTAGAAAAAAATGCAGCCGAAACCGACACAGAAGTTTTAGTGCATGGAGACTTTCGAACCGGCAACTTCATGGTATCCGCTGATGGTCTTCAGGGAATAGTAGATTGGGAATTTGCTCATTGGGGAGACAGGCATGAAGACATTGCCTGGCTTTGTATGAGAGATTGGAGATTTGGTAAATTAAACAAAGAAGCCGGCGGTTTTGCTGACCGAAAAGAGTTTTATTCGCTCTATGAGAAATTTTCAGGAATACCAGTCGATCCCAAAAAAGTTTCCTTTTGGGAGATAATGGGAAATATCCGCTGGGCTTTAGGCTCGGCACAGCAAGCAGAGCGACATATGAGTGGAGCCGACAAAGGAATTGAACTTGCCGCAATCGGTAGGAGAACCTGTGAAATGGAATTTGAAGCAATGAGGTTAATTGAAGATGCAAGATAGACCGGAAGCAAACGTATTACTTGAGGCTATTCAAGATTTGCTGATAAAAGAAGTTTTGCCAGCATTAAAAGACAATGAAGCAGTGTCCTACAAAACACTCGTAAGCTGGAACATGCTTGGTGTAATTGGCAGAGAAATCAAGTATGGAGAAAGCTTTATTGACCAAGAAATTGAAAGAGTAGCAAATTTTTTAAGAGAAAATTCCATTTCCTTTGTAACTACTGATACCAAAGATAAAAACTATTTAGCAAAAATGGAACTCTGTCGTTCCCTAAATGAAAAGCTAACAGACTATATCCGCAAGAAAAAAATTGCAAACGAAGACTCTGCTCTTTGGAGCTTAGTCAAAGAATCTCTGAATGAAAAATTAAAAATTTCAAATCCTAGATTTGGAACAGGAGAATAAGATGAAAGCAGGAGTTCTCTATCAAAGTGAGTCGCATTTAAAAATCGAAGACGTAACTCTTCCCGATTTAAAACCAAACGATGTAAAGGTAGACATTAAATGTTGCGGGGTCTGTGGCTCTGACATTCACATGACAATCCACAAACAAGTTCGATTGAAGCACTACCCTACTATTCTAGGTCATGAAGCCGCTGGTATCGTGCGCGAGGTAGGAGAAAATGTTACGAAGTTTAAAAAGGGAGACAGAGTCGTATTAGCCTCAGGTCTTGGTTGCGGCAAATGTCAACACTGCTTAAATGGGCGTCATAATCTTTGCGCGTCTGTTGAAGTTCTGGGCTATGCGATGAATGGAGCCTTTGCAGAGCAAGTCCACATCGATGAGCGCCATCTCACGATTCTCCCCGACCAAATCCCCTTTGATCAAGGAGCAATCCTCGCCGATGCAGTGTCTACTCCATACCATGCACTGAAATTCGTAGGGAAAATTCAACAGGGAGATGTAGTTGCAGTCTACGGCTGTGGTGGCCTAGGGATACATGCTGTTATCCTCGCTCGTGCTCTTGGAGCAAGCAAAGTAATTGCACTCGATATTGACAGAGGAGCACTTGACAACGCCGGGCGTTACAAAGCAGATGAGGCAGTCGATCTTCGAACCGTAAAAAACTCAGGCAAAACCTTACAGGAATTAACCGGCGGAGTTGACTTGATGCTTGATTTTTCAGGTCATTATTCGAATTTTGAGGACTCTATTCGAGCGATGAATTCGGGTGGAAGAATGGTTATGGCAGGAATTAGTAAACATGCATTCAAAGTAGGATTTCCGTTTATGTTAATCAATAAACAAATCTCCATAACAGGATCTCTTGGTTGTGATTCGCGTGCTATTCCTGAATTGATTGATCTCTATTTGAGCGGAAAATTGGACTTATCCACTTCCATTACATCTCATCATCCCTTAGAAGATGTAAATAACTGCATAGAAGACTTACATCATAGAAAAGGAAATCCAATTCGCTTTATCATTACGCCTAACGGTAAAGTTTAAAGCGTCTAATTTTCGATTTACTGTCGTTACCGCAATAGATATTGTTGCCGATGTGCTCCCACCACCGTTAGTCGCAATGATTGTATAGGAAGCGCTTACCTGTGCGACGGTTGGAGTTCCAGAAATCTCGCACAAATTATTGATAGAAAGCCCCGTTGGCAAAGTAGGATTCGAAACACAAGATGTGAGATTCCCTGATACAGTTGGTGTTATTGTTGCAATTGGAATAAAATCCGGAAAGCTATAAGGACTGCCTATATAGGTAAGAGAAGAAGGAGGGATATCAACAATACTCAGACTAAAGGAAACTGTCGTTATGCCGCTCGCATAAGTTCCAGTAACCGTATAAGATGTAGCCGCGGACAAAACAGTTGGTGTTCCAGTAATCTGTCCTGTGACTGAATCGAAATTCAGTCCTGTAGGCAGCACCGGGTTGATGGAAAAAGAAGAAATCGAACCTACTACACTGGGAGTAATTACCGTTATTTCCTTATGCAAATAAAAAATGAAATTTGTATTTGGGTAAGTAAGAGTAACTATCGGTGGTGAAGGTGGCGTAGTTGGCGATGTCGTTTTACTAACTGAAGCTGCACTGTTTTTAGCAAGTAAGACAAAAAATGAAATGTAAGAGCGGGAAAGAGTCGGTTTACAAGCATTCTGCATAAAACTAACAGATAGAATAAAAAAAGAAAGTATTTGTTTCATTGAAAACCTCCTCTGATACTGCTTCTCAAATAGAAATGTCATCTATACTCTATCCACATTCTCTGGCATTATTCTAAACAATTAACTCAAATACTTATTTTCAAGATTCAACATTTTTTCAATATATTTCTCGTTAATTCATTGTAAATCTTGAAGATACGAAAACGTTCTACGTTGGCTATATTTAGTTTACAGAAGAAAAAGAAAATTTCTTGACAGGTTTAGTTTCATTTGCTATATTTGCGCCCAAAATTAATATAATCGGTAATTATGGAAAAAAGGAAAGAAGAGCAAAATCGAATCAAGTTTGTTGCACAAGAAACAATGGATGCCATTCCAATTTTAGATGCAAACACAAACATTACTGAAATTAAACATGCATTACCCATACCTCTAGAAGAAACAACTACTGATTCATTGCAAAAACAATCAGAGTCAGATAAATCTAGCGAAATTCAAGATAAATCCAAGCCGGTCGATTTCAAAGCAGAAACATATAAGGATGCAACGCTTGAAAAAGTTCAAGTGGTAAAAGAAGGTGTGCTTTCAAAAATGGAAGCTTTAAAAACAAAAGCAGTTTCTTCCGAAAGCTCTAATCCTGTGCAAGATGAGGCTAATCGCGATAAGCCAAATGCAAAAGCTAAATACTCTCTCCAGTTAAAGATGATGCTTGTTATTTCTCTTGTAATTGCGACTACCGTTTCTGTAATCATTGCGCTTGCCACTTATTTCTTTAAAGATGATAATAAAAAAAGAATTCAAGAAAATAACTTAGAATTAGTTCGAATCGTAAATTCAAAGGTAGTCACAGATTTAGTAGCGGAAATTAACAAAGCAAAAATTCTTGCGCTCACTTTAAAACAGGAATTCAAAAGCAAAGCACAAAAGAAATTTTTCATCGATCAATATTTTAAAAATGACAACAGCTTTATCTATCTCGGAGTCTATCGAAAAACGGAAGGCTCTATGGAAACAGTAGATAGTGTCTTCAATCATGAATATCTAAAAAAAGTTTCCCTTTCTGAGGATGATATCGTTAGTCCGGTAAATAGAAATTTATCTTATTTTCTAAAATCTTTCGACGGCGTTCCTCGCATTCTAAATACTAGTCCAGGATTTCAAGAAGCATCTATTTGTATAAGTATTCCCATAGAAGAAGGGGAAAAATCTGAGTATGTGCTAGTTATCCTTTTAAAATTGGAAAAAATACTAGATGCCTTTAAAAAAACGGGAATCAATTCTACTTATATGGTGAATGAAGAAGGAATCGTTCTCGCTCATTCAGATATGAGCTTGGTATTAGCCGCAAAGAATTTGATGACAACTCCAATTGTTCGGTCCATGCTTACAAGTCAGGCAAATAACGGTTTAGAATCATTCGAAGACAGTGACAAAAAAAAATACCTTGGTTCTTTCAAAAAACTAGGCTTCGCTAATGCAGGAATCATTTCCGTAGTTGAAGAAGGTATCGCATTTAAAGCAGTCTATCAAATTCAAGAGAGAAATATCTATATCATGATAATTTCTCTTTGCATATCTCTTATCATTGTATTTTTATTTGCGAAAACAATTTCGAATCCAGTTCTAAAACTCTTAGACGAGACAATTAAAATTTCAAAGGGTATATTTCAATTAGACATTAGCCGCACTACAAACGATGAAGTGGGGATACTCACGGATTATTTTAAGACAATGGCGAAGGGTTTAGAAGAAAGAGAAAAAGTAAAAAGCATGTTAGGAAGTATGATTGACCCGGTTGTGGTTTCCGAAGGTATGCGAGACTTAGCCGCATTAAAGCGGGGTGACGAAAAAACAATCACAGCATTTTTCTCTGACGTTGCAGGATTCTCTACTATTAGTGAGCAGCTTACCTCTGTAGAATTGGCAGGACTACTCAATGAATATCTCTCCGCCATGACTTTGATTTTAAAAGCACACAACGGGGTTTTGGATAAATACATCGGGGATGCAATCGTAGGAATCTTTGGCGCACCGGTTGCGGTTAATGAGCATTACCTTAAAGCATCGCGTGCTTCTCTCGAAATGATGAAGAAGTTGGGAGACTTGCGGGAATACTGGGTCAGAAAAGACTTATACAACAAAGAAGCGCAAGAAATGGATATACGTATCGGACTCAATACTGGACTGGCTAAAGTTGGTTTCATGGGAACCGATGCAATGGGTTCTTATACTATGATGGGGGATACTGTCAATTTGGCGGCAAGGCTCGAAGCAGCGGCTAAAGACTACGGAGTCAATATCTTAATATCGGAGTCAGTAAAAACGCAAATTGATTCTGAGATGTTTACACGGGAACTCGACCTCGTGCGAGTAAAAGGAAAAAACGAGCCTGTAAAACTGTACGAATTAATATCAACAAAATCCGAGGTAGCCGACAACATCAAAGAAGCTACTGATCTTTATGAAGAAGCTTTTCGATGTTATCTCAAAGCCGATTGGGCTAATTCCATTTTGCTCCTAGGCAAGTCAGAAAAAGTGAAAGGAATTAAAGATAAGGCATGTAAGCAACTCATAGAAAGATGTGAATTTTATAAAGCGAATCCTCCAGATAAAACATGGGATGGCGTCTATACAAGAACGCATAAATAATTATGAAAAAGAAAAACGATAGATCTTATTGGATAATCCTCATTTTGCTCTTGATTATTTTTATCACCTCGTTTTTTCTATATAAAAATATTAATGCGGGAGCAAGTGGGAATGACAATGAAGTCATTGGAACTTTAACTTTCAAACGCCAAACAATAGAGAGAAAGTATGACTCCGATGTAATATGGGAAAAAATCGATTCAGGGTTGATCATTCGAAATAAAGATACGATTCGCTCAGGAGATTTTTCAGACGCTGTTCTTACACTAAAAGATAAAACCAAAATTAACATCAACGAAAATAGCATGATTTATTTAGATATATCCGAAGGAGATATCAACTTAAACTTCGCGTATGGATCCATGTCTCTTGCCAAAAAAGAAGAAAGCGGAAATCCTACAGTTGTTAAAATCAAATCAGGGCAGACCACTGTTGAAATTAAAAACTCTGAACTTACTCTTGAGAAGAAAGGCAAAGAGGAATTATCCTTTCAAGTAAACAAAGGAACAGCTAAACTTAAAAATGGAAAACAAGAAAAAGAATTAAAAGAAAATGAATCCGCAAAATTAAACAAAGCAGAAATTGAAATTGCTGAAGTAAATCTTACCCTTCAAAGCCCACCCGATCAAAGCATTGTTTCAGAGAAATCTGATTTGATTCCTGTAAATTTTTCATGGACAACAAATAATGCAAGCAATTTGAATCTAGAATTAGCCTATGATTCTCGCTTCCAAAGTATATATAAAGTTTTTAAAGTGGATAATGATGCGCATACCGCAAATCTACCACAGGGAAATTATTACTGGAGAATCTCTTCTGAAAAAAGTAAAACAAAGAAAAAGTCCAATCGAGAATTCAGCTCATTTCGCAAATTAACGGTTTACAGCGTTTCGCCCCCGGCAATTTTCACTCCAGAAAATAATCAAGCTTTCAAATTCTCTACAACTGCTCCAATTATCACTTTCTCCTGGAAAAAATTAGAAACGGTCAGAAGTTACAAATTAGAAATAAGCAATACAAGTAATTTCTCCCAAACTATAAAATCTGTAAACACAAAGCAAACTTCTATTGGAGTAGATGGACTCGAGGCTGGCAAATACTACGCGAGACTTGTTACAGAGCCTGAGAGAGAAGAATTCAAACAGGAGACTTCGAAATCAATTTCGTTTTCGATTGAAAAGAAAATAGAGTTAGAACCACCTCAATTAATCACACCTTTGAATGGACAGGAATTTAACAGTGTTGTTTTAACTAAATCAGGAATTTCTTTTCAAGCAAAAGACTCTCCTGACATAAGCAAATACCTTTTCCAAATTGCATCGAGTTCCAATTTTTCAAAAATACTTTCAGAAGAAACAATTGAATCAAGCCAATTCCAAATGACTAAGAAACTAGAACTAGGCAATTTTTACTGGAGGGTAATAGGCATTAGCTCTGGTGGCCTAAAATCGCCAGTGTCAGAATCGAGGAAATTTTCTATATTAGAAAATCAAGTCTTAGAGTTATTAGCCCCATCTAAT